>Ga0209611_10008755_pt1 | contig 15626 bp, 16 predicted proteins | sample S1TSphgellanicum_3_FD_187693 | JGI IMG/M metagenome (GOLD analysis project Ga0209611, IMG submission 187693) | Host-associated microbial communities from peat moss isolated from Minnesota, USA - S1T2_Fc - Sphagnum magellanicum MG (SPAdes) (version 2) | ecosystem: Host-associated > Plants > Peat...
TTTTCTTCATTACACAAGTTTGTGTATTTCATGTGACAAGAACCTTGGAGAGTTCTTGATGTTGTGTTTTGTGTTGTGAACATTATGTTGTAGTTTCCTTTCAATAAAGATTTATGTTTGCACTTGAGTAGATCTCCTATTTGTTAACAAGAATGTCATGTCAATGATATTAGCTTAATCCGGAAAAGTGTGTTTTTTGTGTCAATTTTGGTATATTATTGGGGCATATTATATGTAATGAAGGATTATTGGTGGATCCACGAAAACTTTTAGCCATTACTACAATGCCAACACCAATTAACGCCATTGAGATTAAAAGATTCCTTAGAGTGGCATGCTTTTATTAACGATACTTCAAGGATTTTGCTAATAAAACTACACCAATGTGTAAGCTGCTTAAAAAGAATGAAGAATTCAAGTGGGATGATGCATATAATAAATCATGGGCATGGATGAAAACATCAATGACATGTTTACCCATACCGATTGTACCAAATCGGAATGTGGAATTCCATGTACATACCAATGCATCCAATTTTGCTTTAGGTGTTACGTTGGGAAAAAATCCAGATAATACTATTGATAAACTAATACTCTATGCTAGTAGATTAATGAACAATGCAAAGACGAACTATTCCACCACAAAAAGGAATTGTTGGCCATGATTCATGTAATAAAGAAATTACAACATTATTTACTTGGTAATAACTTCACCTTCTTTGTCACCCACCAAGTTTTGTTATATTTGGCAAATAAACCAGTCGTTATAGGTCGTATTGCGAAATGGTTGTTACTTTTATAGGAATTCAATTTTAAAGTAGTTTACAAATTGAGTCAAGTATACATTGTGCTAGACCAATTATCCTAGATAAGCCATGGTGAACTGGCTATTGGAGTTGATGACCAATTACCTAATGCAATTTTATTCACAATGGGAATTGATTAGTATGGTCCTATATTGGAATACTTACCAAAAAAGTATTTTGAAAATAATATACCAAAAAAGGAAAGAAGTCATATTATAGTAAAATCTAGACCATATACATTATATGACAAAGTTTTATACAATCTAGGACCAAACAATGTTTTACGGCAATGTTATCACCCACTGAAGCTTCTAAGGTATTTGTGGAATTACATGAAGGACTCATCAAAGGACATTTTGGCATTAACACCACTATTAAAAAGATATTGACTTTAGGTTATTGGTGGCTAACATTATTTGATGCAGTTGAAATGTGTTGAACATGTGATATCTATCAACATTTGGGACCACTATGGCAGAATGACAATGGACCCTTTAAACCAATTTTGGCATTTGAACTATTTATGAAGTGGGGATTTGATTTTATGGGCCCAATTAAACTAGTAGCAAGATATATCAGTAATTGATCAATATAGTATTGTAGCTACGAATTATACAACTAAATGGGTTGAAGCAAAAGCCTTACAAAACAATGATTCAAAGTATAGCAAAAATTTTGTATGAACATATTATCACACGTTTTGGTTGTCCAATTCATTTAATAAATGATCAAGGGAGTCATTTCATTAATAGGAATATTGAAATACTCACACAGGAATTTATGATCACCCATCACAAATCAACAACTTACTATCCCCAAGGGAATGGACAAGCTGAATTGACAAATAAAACCTTAGGCATGATACTTGCCAAAATAGTTAATGCAAATTGAATAGATTGGGATGTTATGTTATTTACAAAACTAGGGGCATATTGAACAACATACAAAATAACCATTCAATATACCCCTTTTGAGTTGGTTTATGGAATCCAACCTATGATGTCAAGAGAGTATTTGGTCCCTATTCAATGGATTCGAGGTGTACCTAACGATGATATTGAAACTGCAATTTGGGTAAGAATGGGTGATTTGGTTCATTTTGATGTAAAACGTTAGCAAGCCGAAGAAAATATGAATCACATCCAATTATTAAAAAAATATCAACAAGATGACAAAAACAAAATGAAAAGTTTTGAAGAAGGCGAATTAATATTATGGTTACCAAAGGTAACAAAAATTAAAGGAAGTAAGTTTAAATTGTCGTGGGAAGGTCCATATAAAGTACAGAAAGTATACAATAACTACACAATGGAACTTAATACTTTAAGCAACAATGACGTGTAGAGGGTAAAATATTAATCAACTAAAAAAATATCATCATGGTGAACCACCTATTGTAATAATGACAACCGTTGTGAATATTGAAGGAAGAGTTAAATCAGTACGAAAGAAGAATGAACATACCACACTTACTAACCTACCTTGGACTGATCATAAAACCAAACCAAAAGAACTCAAACTTAATGTCGCAACCCTAACCTTGGGCTTGCGACCAAGGCAAGGGCTTGTAAGGTTGCAGGCCAAGAGGGAAGCCCGAGAGTGAAGGAAAGTGTGAGGGAATGAACCTTCACACTCCCAAAGGAGCTTCCACTTTGGGAGGTGGAGTCTCGGTGGACTCCCAAATGTTCAGAGAGTGATTGCAAGGGTCAAAACCCAATGGCTCGAGGAGTTCTTTATACCATTGGAAAGCTACTGAAATGTAGATGTCTTAAATGGGCTCGCATCACCCATTTGGAATCTTAAACACAAGTTATGGCCAAAAGAAAGGTCAGGAGTCAAATTGGTAATTTGACTCCCGACCACTAAAAGTCAGGAATTGACTTGATTTCCTTACGTGTAGGTGGCGTGCGACATACTGTTGAAAAGCTCTCAACGAGGGTTACAACTTTGTTTTAGAGCTCATCTCAATCAGAGGTTTGCACACAAAGTTATGGGGCCCCAAAGTCGCGAGAGTCCCAACTTTGGCAATTTCGAGACTCCTGGGACAAAAAGCCATTTGGATGTGGGCCTCATGAAGAGGCATAGAGTATACTATAAAGGGGAAGGTGGTGGCTTCCCCCAAGTCCGAGCCGTGATGAGTTTTATGAGTCCAAGTTGCCCATGGTTCGTCCTAGTACCAAAAGTGTTGTAATTATGCACTAACCATTTGGTTTTGTGTAGGTCCGTGTGAGTAGTTGATGCTTGTCACTCTTTTTAGTCCCATCCTGGAGCTTCATCACGCCCCTCTACCCCCTCAAAGTGCTACGAGCCAAGGAGCGTGCCCCAACTCCTTGCTCTTCTGTTGTTTTCAGTTTGGACTCACATTTGAATCCATTAAGGAGCTTGGGAGCACATCGTTTAAGCTATGGAGTAGAAATGATGACACAAACGAAATCGAATGGCTGCCAAGTGGCAAGCTGAGGTTTAAGGAAATAAAGCCAAGAAAACGTAACCATAATTCAAGAAGACCTAAATACATGTGAACATCAAGAACATCCACTAGAAGAAATATGAAAATCAACGATTGGATTTACGAGTCATTTGTAGTTATAATGGACACATGTGACTATAAATAGCCTAGTCACCTAAGACAAGTGCCATAAGATAGTTAGTTGCAAAGGACATGACATGGCCATGAAGTTGAAAGTGTAGTCACAAACTTTGTGAGTAGGCCATAATTTATTATCCATTGCCATGGATGCTCCTTAATATGATGTGGAACCCCAATTTGCGATTACATTTGCGACTTCATTTGGGATAGTTGCATGCTAGCAAATGTGCCATTGATGGGTGGTTAGGATTTAACCACGTGGTAATTTAAAGAACCAATGGTCATAAAACATGTGGCAATTTTCCATTTATTCAAAAAAGATATGTTATAATTATAATAATTAAATAGCATAATTACAACAATTAAATATTATATTAGTATAATTAATTAAATTCAATATTATAATTAATTCATTATAATCTATCCTAGGCTAAACTATAATAGGCAACCTATTTTAGGCTAGGCTAGGGTAGAATAGGCTACCTAGCATAGGCTAAGTAGGTAGGTAGGATCCTATTTATTTTGTTGGGGACAAGCCTTTTGATTGGCTCATCCCATATGGCACATGCACTATGTTTATAGTGCATGCCATGAATCTAATCCATTCTTTCACCTATTTATATACTTTAAAAGTTTGAAGTTGTAGACAAAGGATATGGGATAAATTCTAATGAAAGGGAAACACTACAACATTACAACATTATCACATCCTTTGTCCTATACAAAAAATTATCATATATCAACACAATAAAATACCTACTACTTAATTTAACTACTTATTACCTACTACCTATCCTACTTATCACATACTACCTAGGTTAAATATTTATTATCTACTACCTAGCCTACCTAATAATTTAATTACTTAGCCAACATTTCATAAATTGCATGGACACATAGGATTACAAAGATCATAGTCACAACTATAGTAGGTTTGGATAACAATCATATTGTAGTTGCAAGATGATGGTCAAAATGGACAAGATTTTTTTTAATGATTGGGTCAACTATACCTACCCAAATTTGTTCCAACAATTACTACTAATAGAAGTATGAATAGGGGGTTTAAATTAAACAAACCTACTATGAAGAAACAAATAGAAGAAAACTCCAACAACCTACTCACAATGCCTATGGATGAATAGAAGCCTTTTTAACCATTATTACATTTATTAAGCCCTAGATAGTAGGAGGAATTATGGGCCATTAAACACATGTATTCATTATGGAAAGACTTTGCAGGAAGAGACAATGAACGTATTGAACGTATTGTTGAATGGAACTCTAGGGCACATGAAGAACAAGACAAGAAAATTAGAAGAAGAGTGACAATAGAGCAAGAAGCATTGTTGAGATAGGGAATTGATGGAAAGGTTTTTGCAAAGAATTATGCAAGAAGATGGCACACATTACGATTTGTAGCATTAGACAATAAAAAATCTTGTTGTGAAAACACTTAGAAAGAACTCAAAGAAGAGTGAGACAAGGGTATAGATGGGGAAGAGAGTGGCATCGAGAACTTAGACTTAGAGGACTTTACAAGTTTTTAGACTCCAAACATTACTATGAAGGATCAAAGAAACAAGCTTTGACAAAGAGAGGTGATCATACGAAAAGGAGCCTTCAAAGTCTTCCAAGAAAAAAAGCACATGCAATGTGATCACAAGTTTGAAGAAATCAAGTTGCGGGTGCAATAATACTTAAAAGCAAAGCAAGAGTCAAAGGTGCAATGATATTCCATAACAAAACAATAGCATTTGGATTCTCAGGTATTACAATTTGATTTTGACCTTTTCTTCATAGGAGTTTATCGAAAGCCTTTGTAGTCTCCTTATAGGCAATTTGTGATAATACTTTATAACTAGGACTTCAATTTGTATAAGGAATAGATCATTGAAATGAAGCATAATTTAGAAGGTAGGAGTGTCAATGCTGCTCCAAAACGGCGGCGTGTCAAGGAAGTGGAGAGGAGTATCATTCCAAAGGATCTAGAAATGATTAATTTCGTCGGATGTATGCATGGGATGATACGGTTTCTAGAGAGATGATAGGTAAGTTGGGCGAAAAAGGCATGCTTCATCCAACTTCAAAATTTTGATTGGATTGAAGTTAATTCTTCCATAATTATAGACATGATTTGTAACTACCAAGTCATTAATGAAGTGATAATGTTACATGGGAAACAAATCAAATTGCAAGTCGAAGTTGTTGTTAAGATTTTCAAACTTCCTTGCACCAAAGTAGTTACAAGAGGGAAGGAAGGTTACAATGTCTCCATTGCTAAATACTTCACAAGGGAAGAAGCAAAACAATACATCCCACACTCTGGATACTTGATAGCCAAAACAAATGGACCTTTGAAGGTCATGAAGTTAGTAACTTTAACGGAAATAGTAACTTTCAGATAGGGTAACAAGTATGCACCTAGTGCACTTATTGCAATTACTCATGCAATTGAAGAAGGAACTACCAACTGAGAGCATGGTTCACACAGAAGCTGCAAAACGAAATTATTGTTTTTTAGCAAAAAGTTAGCAAATTAAAAAATAACTTAATAGGACCCGCCTTAACCATCATTAGCAAATTTTATGAAAAGAATGGGCCCATGGAAAAGGACAAGCCTTTATGCCAAGAAGAAGAACACAAACTATCATTAATGTGCGAGTAGTCATGTTAATTAGCCAAAAGAAGAAAAAGAAGAAGGAAGAGTCATCATCATGAACACCCTACATTATTGTTACTACAAGAGGGGGATACCCATAATATTACACTAGAACAGTTGAGCTATTACCAATAGCAAAGATAGGGGAAGATACTATAGTAGGTGATGGCAATGAGGGGCAAGGTTTAAAGTAAGTTATATCAAGGATGGTGGACTAAAACCCTATGGTCATAGTGACAAAAGAAATGGCTAACCAAGAGTGTTACATAGCTGAAGAAGTGCAAAACACTAGGGAAACCGACATACTAATAGAAGTAACACATGAGCACATCGAGTCCAATGAAGCTAGGGAAGATAGAAGGAAGTTGATGAAAGAAACGAAGTTTCAGTGGTAGTAACACCCATGGCCACTTAACCTATATTAGTTGAAAAGACACAGGACATTGAAGAACAAGTCAAAATGCCAAAATCAATATATGTGGAAGACATTTTGACAAAAGCAGTGGCTATGTTTTATGAAAGGGATGTAACTAAAGATATGAAATAAGAGAAGGAGTTGGAAGATATTGTTGAAGAATTCTTGGTAGTAATATGAAAAACTCGTAAAGAGGGTGAACAACAAGAAAAAATCATTCAACAATTAAAAGCAAACTAATGTCTTTGATTAACGAAATTCAAAAGGACCTGGAAAAACATATTTAGGACATACCTAAGCATGTCCAGTTCCTAGAAAACATTCATAAGGATGATCAATTGGGGCTAGCAGCCTTGAAGAAAATATGTGTTCAACTCATGGTCAAGCTAGAAAAAAAGGATGCTAATCAATAGAAAAGAGAAGAAGTATTCAAGGCTATAGGGAAGAAGGATTTGGAAAATTGATAAAGATCTTAGAATTGGATCTAAGAAAGTTGAAGAGTCATAAAAAATGGTGGAAGTAGAAAAACAAATAGCTTAGGAGAGTCGACTTGAAATCATTGTAAGGGCCGATGTAGAGATCACATACCAGAAGCATGAAGTTCGAATGTTGATGGCAGAAAAAAAATCGTTGCATGAAAAATTCAAGGGTTTTGAGGAGGAATTACAAAAACGTGATGACAAAATAACAAATTTCGAGACAATGCTTAAGAAAAATTGTGCTAACCATAATCAGGATTGAAAGATAATGGTGGGGAAAGAACACATGTGGTAGAAAGAACTTCATGCTATAATTGTGAAAATGCGAAGGTTGGAGAGAACTTTAATGGCATTTCAAACCATTATAAAATGGGAAAATGTTGCTGTAAAAAATTAGGTAAAAGTAATTCTCTATGAATAATTTGTTCTAAAATTACTAGAAAATGTTCAAGTTGCACTCAAAGAGACACTGATGGAAATGAAGAAATGACATTTTGACCATACCAAAAGTTACATTGAGGCCCTAGATGCGACTTATGTGGGGATAGAAGAGCTAGAAGCTAAGAAAGAAAATATAGAAGGAGATGAAGGAAAGGAAAAAGATGGAGGAGAAGAGAAGACGAAGGAGAAAAGGAAGGAAGTAGTAGATATTTCTAATGAAAACAAAGTCTTACCCATAGTTGTGTTGCTGAAGGAAGAGACTATTGAAATAGCTATACAAAATAATGTTTGGAAATATCAAGACAAAGCCACAAGGATGGACACCAAGTGGATAAAGATAAGAAATCAGAAGTTGATTTACGGGTTGGTTGTGCCAAGAATTGTTTCTCCCACTTTGGCAAAACAAACAACCATCACGCCATGCTCTCGCATAGATACAATCCATATGTTACTAGAGATGGAATATCTTTATCCCTTACTACTTAACCTTGAAGCTTACTGTCTATTACATAAGTTTTAGATTTGTTAAAAGGTCGGAGTGGCACCACCAATGTTAGGAACACACATTAGGAGAAAGTAGTTTCTTGCTATGTGGAAAATAGATAATTTGGAGTGGAGAGAATATTTAGCCTATAACATTATCTACTATTACATCCAATATCATGAGCCTTGCGAGTATGGAATGTTAGAGTTCACTGCAAGATGTTTAGGTATCTATGTTTTACTGTCACAACCCTAGCTTTGGGCTTGCTACCAAGGCAAAGGGGTTGCAAGGTTGCAAGCCAAGAGGAAGGAAGCTCGGGAGTCAAGGCAAAGGCATTGCAAGGTTACGGGCCAAGAGGAAGCCGGGGAGTCACATCACATACTCCTGGGAATGTAAGAAAGTGTGAGGGAATGTGAAGGAGTGAACACTCACACTCCCAAGGCAACTCCCACTTTCGGAGATGGAGTCCCGGTGGACTCCCAAAACTTTAGAGAGTGATTTGAGGGGTCAAAATTCAATGGCTTGTGGCGTTCTTTCTATCATTGGAAATCTCTTGAAACGTAGATGTCTAAAATATATTCGCATTGCTCATTTAGACATCTAAAACATAAGTTATGGCCAAAAGAAGGGCCGGGAGTCAAACTACCAATTTGACTCTCGACCAGAAAAAGTCAAAAATCGACCCGCTTTAGTTGTCTGTAGATGACGTGCAACATACCGTTGAAAAGCTCTCGATGAGAGCTACAACTTTGCTTTAGACCGCACTTCAACCGGAGGTCCGTTCGCAAAGTTATGGGGCTCCAAAGTCGTGGAAGTCCCAGCTGGCGAGATTTCGGGACTCCCACTCGGGAGTCCCGGGAGAGAAAAGCCATTTGGATGTAGGCTTCGTGGCCAGCCATAGAGTATACTATAAGGGGGAAGGTGGTGGCTTCCCCCAAGTCCGGGCCGTGGTGAATCTTATGTGTCTATGTTGCCTGTGGCTTATCCTAGCACCAAAGGTGCTCCAACTATGCACTAACCACTTTGTGTGGGTTGTGTGCAGGCCTGTGTGAGTGAGTGAAGCTTGTCAGCTCTTCCTAGTCCCATCCCGAAGCTCCAACACGCCCCTCTACCCCTCAAAGTGTTGTGAGCTAGGGAGTGTGCTCCGACTCCTCCCTCTTCCACTGTTTTCTACTTGGGCTCACATTTGATCCTTTAAGGAGTTGGGAGTGCGTCATTTACGTTATTACTGACGCACCCCCACACTCCTTGAAAGGTTCAAATGCGAGTCCAAAAGTGAAAACAACGAAAGAAAAAAGAGTTGGGGCACGCTCCCTAACTCGCAACATTTTGGGGGTAGAAGGGTGTGCTAGAGCTCTAAGATGCAGACTAGGACAAGTGACAAGTGGGTTAGTTATTCACACGAATTTACACAAACCAAACAACAAGTTGGTTAATGTGTGGTTGGAGCACTTTTGGTGCATGGACGAGTCACGGGCATACACGAACTCATAAGACTCACCACGACCCGAACTTGGGGGAAGCCACCACCTTCCCCCTTATAGTATTCTTTATGCTTGGCCACAGGGCTTGCACCCAAATGTCATTTTGTCTCGGGACTCCCAAGTTGGGAGTCCTAAAATTCCCAAAATTAGGACGCCCGCGACTTTGGAAGCCTATAACTTTTGTGCAGACTTCTGATTAAAGTGAGGTCTAAAGCAAAGTTGTAGCCCTTATCGAGAGCTTTCCAATGATATGTGGGCAATATTATTCGGGATGAGTTCATGTGTTGCAATTTTGGCCTCCTCAAGAATATAGTTTGCAAATTCCAAAACTCTTGAACTACGCAAGCTTCTTCCAAACCTATAATTCAAATCAATAGACATAAAACTTAATAACATACATGAAAATTTTGAACATAAATATTAAAATTACATGCATCAAGACAAAAGTCTTTAAATGGTAGAAAACAAGCACAATTCCTTTTTTACACTTTACACAAAATCATGAATTTGGTAACCAATTCTGCTAGTATGTGTTTGTTGCTAGTTTGCATCCCCAAGCTACAAGATCCTCTTGATAAGCTTCATCACCAATTCTAAATAGTATACATGTGTTATTGTTGATTTCCATCCTCAAACTATGTAAGATCCTTTAAGCTTGATCACCAAAATTTTAAAGATCATAAAAACATAGGTGCTTTTGCCTTTCTTGTAACCCAAACAAATAGACACAATGAAATTCAAGAAGGTACGTTGTAGATCATATCACATACCTTAGGTTAAAGATTAAATAAATTTCCAAACCTCCTCATGGAAGATTGATCACCAAGGTATAGAAATGTTGAGATGTTGCAACATAATCTCAAGAACAATGTCTCTATTTGTGGTACGAATGTGGATCACACCTACGTTTGCACTCCTTACTCTCAGGAATCAGCTATAAGAAGTGGTGATGTTGTTGGAAAAGCTCACCAACATAATTTTTTTCTCTTTACTTTCAACTCCTACAAGGGGTGATGTTGTTGTAGGAACTCACAACACAATTTTTTTCATTCCTTTTTAGCTACAACAAGTTGCAGTAGCATTGTCACAAGAGTTCATGAATGCAATGTTCATCTTCATCCAATTACCTTTGTTGCAAGTCTTGCAACGACCCATTTTTTTAGGTCAACTTGGGAAGAAAAATTATTATATTAAAAAAAAAGGAAACAATCTTGCCAATTAGTATCTTCTATGCTAATGGTTTGGATGTTGCACCTTATGCATGAGGTCCATGGATCAATTCTCATGGAAACTTTGTCTAGCACTATTTTTTACTATTTTTGTGGACAACATCACATCACTTCAATTTTTTATTCAATTCCATCCCCTCCAAATTTAATTACATCACATTAAATTGGATTTCAATAAATTAAAGAAAATAATATTATGAATAACTAACTAATTTCAATGAATAAAAAAAATCCCAAATCTACTATCTTTCATTATAAATGAAATTGGGAAATGGAGTTTTGGATCAAAAAATTCAACTTTTTCCTATTAAATTGTAGCCTATCCCTACTTTAAATAATAGTCCATACGAAAAACTTGAAATTTTTACACTTCAAAATTGATAACACTTGTTAACAAAAAATTAGGATGAAAACAATATGAAATATCAAGATATTGATGAAATTAGTTATTATTTTTAGTTGTACATCCCATGTAAGGTAACAAATTTTGGGTTTCATCTAGTTTGTACATCCATGTAGGGTAAAAAAAATTTGGTTTTCATCCAATCTATACATCCATGTAGTCATGCATATCTCTATAGTGGTTAATTGTAGAAATATTGTAGTAATGTGTACAACTATAGTTTGTGATCTTAGAATATGTAGTCATGTATACAACTATAGTCGTTGACCCTAGTAACGTAGTTGTAAATTATGTGATTATAGTGACCAACTATAGTCATGTAGTTGCATTCACCACTACAATTAGTAGATAGTCATAAAAGACATGGACAATACTACTACATGAATAAGCTAAGGACATAGTTGCAAAATGTCCTAGTCATGGATGCCATGTTTTGGTGTAGTGGTGAAGTATACAGAAAAAGTAATGTAAGCAACAAAATATTAGGATCTCTTAACAAAAGGACTAAGAAGTAGATGATTTTATGGGATAATAATATTTTGTTGGTACATTATTTGTTAACTCTTGTTTGCATCAACTTCAAAAACTAAATTGTTATAATCATGTTTTTAAAAATAACTTGCAAAACCTTGAATCAAGGACTTAAAATTTGTGGAAATTTGAAAAATAAAGTTCAAGTACTTGAAAATAAGTAAAATGTTTTTGTAAATATTTAGTTTTTTTTTCAAGCATTTCAATATTGATGTGGTGAATATTTTAATATTTTTTTGGTTGATGGAGTTTGTTTTCAAAGCCAAAATCATCCCTAACTTTTTTTTAAATGATGTAATTGTTGAGGATACTTTTGAGGTACTTTTTCAAGTCCAAATGATATGACACAAATTGTTTTGAAAAGCTAGAGGGAGGCTAGAGATGCCCATGAAGAAAACTAAAGGTTTCATTTGTTTTGAAATGCCCAAAAGAAAGTTAAAAGTATTTTTATTTTAATTTTTTCTTGTTTTCAAATAAAAAACAAGGTAACAAGTATGTACAAAATATCTTGCTTGCACCCAATTTTTTTAGTTGACACAAACTTAATCAATTGATAAAAAATTTCTACTACCACAAAGATAACATCCTTATCTTGCCACAATGGGACACATGTCATAAAGTCCATTAAGACATTCTCAAACAAACTTGTCAAAATTGGGAGGGGTCTATATAACCCAAACTTTTTTTTATGCATCACTTTGGTGTTTTGACATTTCATGCACATGTGAACATAATGTACCATGTTTTCCTTCATGTCGGGCCAATAGAATCTTTTATTCAAATTGTCCTATATAAATTTCTCCCCACGGTGCCCCACCATTGGTACATCATGCACCTCTTGCATGACTTTCATGTGCAACTACATTGTGGCATGTAAACACGCAATTGCTTCAATCTAAGTAGCCCATCTAAGAAAGTTATCCCTTTCATTTTTTTCTTGTTGTGTTATTTTATGAAATATTCTTTGTGACACGGTCTTCCACATACCCTTCTTTTAACGTTCTTTGACAACCATGGCTTGAATGGCTTGGATGCTTCCCCAAGGCATTTCACCTTGATACTCCTCTTTTCGATTTAAAACATTGAGCACTACATTATTTTTTCATGGCTTATGGATTAACTCTATGTCCACAAAAGCCAAGGTGTTGTGCCATCACAATTGTTTTGCCATGGCCCTTGGTTATGTTTTGAAGTATCTTAAGGATACATTGTCCGTAAGGACTTTAATCTTTTACGACCCTAGATAATGTGGCCAAGTTTTAAGGCAATTCACTAGAGTGGACAACTATTTTCATGAATTGGCCATTTTAGTTAGGCCCCCACAAGCTTTTTGTTTTTGAAAGCAAACAAGTGGTGATCTTGCATTAACACACCTTAGATTGCAAACCCATTTGCATCATTATGTACCTCAAAGGTGGTAAATGCTTATTTTATGACATTCTTTTTTTAAAAAAAATTGTTCTTCAACATGTTATTCTCTAAATATTCCAAATCTATAATACTAACAACTACAAATTTAAAAAAAAAAACCCAACAAAAATGTATTTCAAAATCCATGTGTACAAATACTACTTCTATAATAATCAAAAAACAAAATTAAAACCATATTGGAATTTAAAAAACAAAACACATGAAACAAAATACGAAGGAACATAATTGATTTCCTCCATCAAAATCTTTTCTAGTTTCTTTCATGAGCTTCTTTCTTTTCTCAAAAACTATTCAACTTGCTAATGATTGCAAACTCATAACTCCTCCCATTAGTCCTTCCCAATTTCCTGCCATGAACATCAATTCAAACTATTGACCAATTTTAATCACTTATCCCTATGTTGCCATTCTATCCTATAGTGATGTATTGCCTTCCATCCACTAATTACACCTTCGTCCACTTTGTCCAATGATAACAATACAATTTTGCCCTTAACAAAAGGGTTTGGAGAAATCTAGGAATTTCAACATTGGAGTTGGAGATAACTTCCCTTTTAGTAAGTTGAATGCATTTCATTGTTCATCTTTCCATTCAAAGGACCATTCCTTGTTAAAGAGGTCCATGAGTGGCTTGGCCAAAGCAAAAAAATCCTTTATGAACTTCATGTAGAAGTTGGTTAACCCTAGGAAAATCCCATTCCCTTGGTCGTCGCTAGACTTTGCCACCCTTTAATGGTTTGGATCTTCTTCGGATCGAGTTTTACCCCTTCTTGGGACAACACACATCCCAAAAATTCCATTTCCAACATGAGGAACTCACTTTTCACTTAGTTAACATAAAAGTTATTCTCCTTTAGGTTTGCAACATGTACTCTAAATGTTTGATGTGCTTTTTTAGTGACTTGGAATAACTAAGATGTTATCAATATAGATGAAGACAAACTTGTTTAATTTATCATGGACCGAATTCATGAAGGTTGTAAAAGTTGAAGGTGCATTACATAACCCAAATGACATGATCAAGAATTCATAAGAATTGTACCTAATCTTCATGGTTATCTTTTCCACATCCCCATGTGTGATGCAGATTTGATAATAGCCTGACTTCAAGTTGATCTAGCTAAAATAATAAACCCCATTTAGATGCTAAAAAATATCATCGATTTGGGGCAAGGGGTAATGAATTTTAATTGTGATTTTATTTAAAACATGATAATCTATGTACATACATAATTTACCATCCATTTTATTCAGAAATAAAAGTAAGGCTCTAGGGTCTTAGCACACTAAGGTGGTATCAAAAGTGGCACATGTGGAGTCCATATTTTTACTTTTTTTGAATTTTTAATTCACATGTTTAGTGTTTTGGCAATGTAAAATTTTCCATTTTAATAAATCACGAACTTTATAAACTATTGGCAACTTATAGAATCTTGATAAATTAAAATATTAAACTTACTTGTAAGCCTTTATTTTAACATTACAATACCTTCACATAGTTTATTATGTAATAAAAATTCATAAATGTTTTTAATGGATTGTGATAGAAGATGTTACATCGTTTTAAAAGTCCACCTTGTAATGAAATGATGGCATTTTATTTTCAAAATTTCAAATTTGATTCTACAAATGTTATAGATTAGTTAAATGAGCCCCTTTTATAATTTTCAATCACATCCCAACACATATTGTACCAAACTTAAAGGTAGCCCCCCCCAAAACTACCCTTGTGACACCAAAAACTGGACACCTTAGTATGCCAAGACCTTCCATAATGCAATTTACTTGGTCGAATGTAATTTTTCTCCACAAAGTCATTGCTTTGATCTTGAACTTTTTGAAACTCTCTTTGGTTAAGTTGGTAAGGTGACTTAAAAGGTGATGATGCACCTAGCACCACTTTAATTTTATGATCAACATCATGACAAAGAGTAAGTTGTTGGGAAATTAGCTCTTTAAAACATCCAAAAAATTATTAATTGTGTTGGAAATACAAGTAGGCCATGTGTTGCCTTCTTTGGCTTTTGCTTTGACATTAAAGTCATTTGCATGTATAAAAATAAAATATGTGATCTCTTGTAATTCTTGCAAAAAGAAATGAATACCTTTGTAAACCTAGCCTAGTATTCCACATTTAAGTTAATCAACCTATTAGTTAACCTAACAATGACTTTTAATTTAGATTTGCTTCTCAAAATATGAACACGATAGGTGTCTAAAAAGGTGCTGCCCAAGTTGGTTTCCATGCTGTTTAATTCACATATTGTGAATATTTCTTCAAACTTTGTATTTTTGAATTCCAAAATTGCACCCAATACCACCTCACTTGATGGTTTTTCATTGCCTTGCATGAATTGCACCTCGATGGGTTTTGCCACCTTTGTGGTTTCCAATTTGAATTGTAGTGTTGCATTTGGATTCACGAATGAATGCATGGCTTAAATGAGTCCAAAAGATAATAAATCACATTAGTTCCTGTTAAGGGGGTAAGTTGAGTATGTGATTTGGGGTGAACAAGGCAGTTAGGATAGGGACTACTTAGGGAACTTTGTTAGTTTGAACTTCGAATTTTTGTTGTTTTGTTTCATTATGATGTGACTTGGGATGGTTCTAAAGGGGGGAGTTCTAAAGAACAAGAGGAGGAGAAGAAGAGGAGACAAGGAGTTTTTTT
>Ga0209611_10008757_pt1 | contig 15624 bp, 11 predicted proteins | sample S1TSphgellanicum_3_FD_187693 | JGI IMG/M metagenome (GOLD analysis project Ga0209611, IMG submission 187693) | Host-associated microbial communities from peat moss isolated from Minnesota, USA - S1T2_Fc - Sphagnum magellanicum MG (SPAdes) (version 2) | ecosystem: Host-associated > Plants > Peat...
CAACCTACCCAGGGAATCCAAGGGAGCACATTCCTTGGTCAAAGTCTTGGGATTTGACAGGTAAAAAGTCAAAGTCAAGGTTGTTGTGCTTTGGCCTGAGACTCATTCCACGCCTTTATATTTTGAAGGGCCCGTGTGAAAAGGTTGCTCCAGAAAATTTACCCTATTCACACTGAAAGAGTGAGCATCAAAGTTTCAAACGTTTTCCTATTTGAAGACTCTTCAGAATATTTTTTTGTCCTTTATGCAAACACGAAGCAATATGACCTTGTTGGGGCAATACATTATCTACTCACTAAATGTTTGATAAGTCGAAATTTATTTGTCATTTTTCAAGTATGAAGTGGAGGCGAATAATGCAGAAAATTAAAAAAACTTCTCAATGTTTTCTATTGGGTTTTTTGTATTCCTAACTTGTAAATGTTTGATAAGCTGAAATTTATTTGTCATTTTTCGAATATCATGTGGAGGCGAATAATGAAATTTTAAATATTTTAAAATATTTTTTCAATGTTTTCTATTAGGGTTGTTGTTGTATTGAGCTTTTTGAGAGCTTTCAAAATGGTACTAGTAGTGACTTATTATAACTTCCACGTATTTAAATTTTCATCACTTGTTTGATTTTGGTTGAAAAATTCTACCAAAAGTTTAGTAAATTTTTTTTTTAATTGTGTAAATATTGAATCCAATGAGTGGATTTGTAATCGCATTCATGAATGAGTAGAGTTAGACCAAATTTCTTAATGGAGGCTTCAAATAGAAATACAATGAGTGTGAGAAGGGCTTAAGCTCTCTTAGGGGTTTAAGGGCTCACCAAAAGTTTCATATCTCCTAAGAACCCTTTATTTTTAAAAAATGATTTTATCAATATGAAAAAAACCACATATTTTTCAAGCATAGAAAACATTTGTTAATAATTACATAGTTTCATGGACACTACTATCTTTCACATCTTTTGATATTCTTTAAAATTATGTGATTTTTAAATTATTATTTTTCCACAAGTGCCCTTCATGTTGAAGGATTTGAAAAAATGTTACCCACAATGGGAAGAAGGAGTCCCACAAATTTTGCCCCTTTCATTAGAAGTGCTAGATGCAATTGAAGAGCATTGAAGGCTTCAAATTTAAGGTTGGCTTGAGAGATTGGAAAAGTATGCTCCCCTTTGTCCATTTCATGACCTAATAATCGAGGGAACCATGTTTGTTGTGACAATCTTTCGGTTGTCATCATCTCACACTAGTTGAAGATATTGTCATTGTTGATCATGTTTGTGGTGACAATCACACTAGTTGAAGATATCGTCATTGTTGGTCATGTTTCCAATCTATCAATTTGTCATCATACTTGTTAAGGATGTCGTCATTGATCATGCCGCGGTGACAATCTAACACTTTGTCATCACACACTTGTTGAAGATGTCGTCATTGATCACATTCCAGTGACAATCCATCCATTGTCATTGCAGAGCTGTTGAAGATGTTCCGACAATCTATCAATTATCATGGCATAATTGTTGAATACAGTCATCTTGATCCTCTTGTTATTGTCATCTGTTTTGTTTGCAGCAAGATGATTTCACCTTTGAAATGCTTCAAATGCTGCAATGCTTCAAACGTGAAGCCTGGAAACATGATCATGGAAGGAGGGAGTGAGAGAGAATGTCACCTCTCAAGCCCTATGAGAGTTGATCATGAAGTCCGAGATCACCATCACCTTCATCATGTACAGCTGCTATGACTACCCGCCAGACTTCATCCATGTAACAATTAGAGCACCGAAACATGAAAAGAGGAATACAACTTATGTGCAAAAAAAAGACGACCCGTTACTTGCAAATCTCCAAAAGAAGTGCACTGTCATTACAGAGATTTGCAACTACCCAGTGATTGATTCCACTGTAAATGTCATATCTCTCTGTGCTGCCACAGGTCTTGTCCAGGTAATTCCAAGCTCATGCAAACTGAATGTTACCTGATAACATGAGATGAATGTCATGTTCTTCTCCCTACTTCTGGCAATCAAATGCAGAAGACCTCGACTACTTCTTCAACAATAAAACACTGTTTGCAGCACCATGCCACACCTGTTAGTTCCCTAAACCTTTTAGAAAAGAGTCAAACCATCTGATCATATACCCTTTTTCAATCAATCCTAGTGTCAAGATGTCTGCATGCTCAAGACAAGAAACAGAACTTGCATCCAAACAGTGTGTGCATGCACTGAATCACAAGAGTCTGATGCCGAGCTGCTGTTGTTGTTTTACAACTGGGAAGAAACACCATGTCCAGCTGCTGTTGTTGACCTTGCAAAGATTTCGACTGATGTTTTAATTATACAGCTGGGCTGAGCTCCCGCTCAATTTCTTCCAACGAACGACCCTTGGTTTCCACCACATTGTTTGCAATATACAAAACAGCTGCTACACATACTGCTGAGAACCCCAAGTAGACACTGCTTACTCCAAATCTCTTTACCACATTCAAGAAGAAGAGTCCTATCATGAAGTTTGAGATCTGCACCAACAACAAACCAATCTTGTCAAGACCAGCACTGTTCATTGTTAATGCTTACATGAGAATCACTCCAAGAAATAATCCAAAGGTATCTCCAATTGGGTGCCAAGCACTGAAGTAGAGGATTTCACTACAGATACTCAATAAGAGAAGTCAGTCAAGTGTACCCAATGGACTCCAAGAGAAAGGGCAACAGCCTTGGCTCGGATTCTAGAGGCAAAGATCTCAGGCAACAGAAGGCCAGGCACTGGACCTGCTCCCAAAGAGAACGCCAGCACATATCTGCACCAGACAACCATCCAAACTCATCAGGATACTTTCTGACTCTATCCTGCCAGCCCTAAAATGTAATTTTCTTTTCTGATTCCCACAGGAGCTGAATTCTCATCTGTGGCATGCATATACATGTTCAAGCAGAATGTCACAGAGACGTAAGGGTTGTTCCCCAGCAAGAGGACCCTCTGGCCTTTGCAAGAAAGTGAAAGGAATGATCACGAGCAGAACTTACGAGACTGTTCCAAGAACTGCCAGAGTGCCTGAATAAGCCTCCAATGAGCGCCATGATAATGCCAATGCAAGCACCAGCATTGAAGCCGCCTACATTACCCATCCAATACAATTGGAATCATCAGTTACAGCTCATCAGCTCTTGTGTCTAGTGGGAGATCATATGCAAATTGTAACGGGAAACCAGTAGCAAAGCTCCAGAGAAAGACGCACTTAAATTTGAAATCTATTGTCAAGTTGTGTAGAAAGAAGGGATTTGCAATCATGAGAAGACTTACCATCCCTGAGAAACTGGCCATCAATAGCTTCTTGCGTCCCTGCTTGTCCATCAGTGATGATGCAACTGCTGTGCCTGTCAAATTTGATAACATATCAGCAAACAGAAAAAAGAGGAGACTCCAACATGAGAAAACACAGAGAAAATGGTGTTGCAAAATTAGCACCAATCTCATGCATGTCCATTGACCCTTCAACTTCAAGAGGTATGGTGCTGACCAGATACCATTACATCCTCACTGACTACATCTGTTCCTGGCTTTCCTAAGGAACTGAGAAGAAGGGAAACATAAAGAGATGAGAAAACCAGAAAGAACTGAAAAAGGCCCAAAATAAGGTAAGGGATAAGAAGACAGAAACAACACTGAATGGGATGCTCTTCTAGATGACAAAAGTGGGCTTTTGAAAAGCTTTGCCTTTAGGATCAAGAAGCCTTTGAAAGGATCAATTTGAAAAGTCCAAAGATACAAACACCCAACACCAGACACAAATCTTTCTTCCTTAGGCAAACCTCTGAAACTTCCAAGGGAACCTTTACTCTTCAGAAGACTAATTGAGCTCACAATTTGAGCCATGAGAAACTGATTTGAGCTAGAAAGCCATAAGAACCTATAAAACCGACTGTTCACTCTGGCAAATTGCCACTGTCTGCAATGATAGTCTTGACATGATTTGTACATTTTTCAGCTGAGAATGCTTGTTCAGAATGTTAATGCCAAAACTTTTTGACTCTTGGGTTGTTGGTAAATCCAAGACACTGCAAAAAACATTTGCCCTAGAAGTAGAATTAAGCTAACAGACTGATTTAGTGTATAAGCCACCAACAAAGGATCTCTTGAAAATCTAGGCAATGTCTTCATAAGTTCTGAGAACGTCTTGTACTTATGATCTTTAATCTGGTAGAATCAAGACATAACCCAACGATGAGGTTCTGGAGATTTCAGATCTAACAACACATCAGGCCTTGAATAGCAGAAAGGGCAAAATCTTTTCCATCTGAGAGGAAACAAAGATTGAAAACATGAGATCTTTGGCCTAAACCTGAGATTTATAGGGAGTGGAATGAGAGATTCTTTGCTCTATAGGAAGACAGGCTTGAGATTTTATTAAGCTGCAAAATGTGGCAAAACTCAAGTATATTTGTATACCACAACAATAATTTGTACAAGAATTTGAAGTGAGGTGGGAGATGGTACCAATAACATTAGCAGCTCCAACAAGCGCGCTGGCTGCAACATCAGAAGCAATGCCAGCACTTCGGAACACGTTGGTTGAGAAGTAGACAACAGCATTGATGCCAGCAAACTGCTGAAATAGAAATAGGGACATTCCTACCCCCACCACTGTTCCCAGACACACACATCAGATTGCAACCAAATAGGCAAACGCAGGCAGATTCTGCAAATTTGTTCTTCAGAAGTAACTGACAACAAAGAAAAGAGTGAAGAGGTACTTCTGTAATGGGGCTAAGAGCCTTCTTGTAGTACCTTTACGATAACGCCTGCTGAAAAGGTCACCCCAACCAGCATCTTCAGATGCTCCAGCATCACTGTTGCTTTCCTTCAAGTCTGCCAAAGCATTCTCCAGCTTTGCCTTTCCCCAAAGCCGCCTTGCCGCTGTCTCTGCCTCAGCTATCCTTCCTTGCTGCAAAGATGTCAGCACTTTTGAATCATTGCAATATTCTGTAGTCGCATAAAAATCATAAGTTGTGCATAGCTCTGTCAATAAAATCTGGCTTGTGATCAGACCTCCACTACTGAGACTGCACTGATGATTTGCAGTTGAGAAGAAGAGACATCCCACGTAATCTGAAATTACACACCTTGTAAAGCCACCGTGGGCTTTCTGGAGAGTAAGCCATGCCCAAACAAAGCAGGAGAGCTGGGACCGTAGCAATTGCAAACATGCTGCGCCACCTGCAATAACACCGACCCACAGAAGCAAAAACTACCAGGCATCAGACCTCACTAAGTTCCAAGAATTACATACACGGATCATTCTCAATGCATGCTTGCACAAGGTGCATGCCTCTATATTGTATTCACAAACTGGGTGCTGGTCATAGGGTTTGAGTTCACACCAGGCAGGATTGTTAACCAGAGGAAGGCCAGCTATGAGGGCTAACAAGATGCCCACACAGATTGCCAGTTGGTTCACTGATCCAAGAGCACCACGAATCTCTGTAGGGGAGACCTGCAATACGCAAACATGAGATTTGCAGTCAGGCACACAAAAACCAACACCACCAGCTATATAGTCCAACTACAAAAACTGAAAAGCACTCATATATTTTGCACTCTTTGACAGCCAAGGAAGGAAGGAAGCAGTACAAATATCAAAGGTGTTAGCAAATGTAACTGCTCTCAATTTTGGCCTTTGAAACTGCAAATGCATAATGTGGGTTAGGCAACATTATATTCACCTCAGAGATGTACAGAGGTACCACACCAGATGAGACACCAATGCCAAACCCCACCAAGATCCGCCCTATAACCATTGCCTGAAAACCAGCAGCATTTGCACTGCTCCACACACAGATTTTACAACAGATCAGTCAGTTGGCAGATACTGTGGCAGTGTTCAATCTCTCATACTGCTGCACTTTAAAACTATTCCTTGTACACAAAAACATGGCATGACAATGCTCTTAAAACCACATGGCTGTACTCAAGATATCATGAGCTTCTTCATGGTCAGAAGTTCTGGGATGAAGACATAGGTACTAAAAAAAAGAAAAAGACAAAAAAGCAATGACCTCAGAAGGGTGCCAATAAGAAGAGGAATGGCATCCAGTTGGAATGTGCGTCGGCGACCTATTTTATCAGCCAATGATCCTCCTGTGAATGAACCCACTGTAGCACCGGCTAATGTTGAACTCACCACCCATCCTGAGGCATGTCGAATTGAAACATTTGTCATTAGCACAGCCAAAAAATTCAGACAAAGCTCAAAGCTCAAAGCATTTTTCTTTTCCTCCAGCAAAACCCCAATTAAAAGATTCAACAAAAACAGTCTGCAGTAGATCTGAGAATCCTTTCACAACTGCAGATTCTTCAGTTCAAACCCCGACTCTGCAGTGGGGAAAAGTCTGTCTGTGGTGCCAAAAAATTTACCTTGAAGGACAGGATCTGCTGCAAATCCAAGGTCTTTTGCAATGTACTCAAGTGCTCCATTCACCACTCTGCATGGTTTCATTTCAACTAAAGCTCGTTCATCATCAAAAGGTGGGCTCCACCATCCAGAGCTATGGCTCGGAGTGATGGATCGGGGCATGAAAGCAGGAGAAAGAAACATGTGTTTCAGATCTAAGAATGAATGAATGGCACCGTAATGGAGCAAGTGAGCTTTTCATGCTTAGGTTGTTGTTGTTGATGCAAATGGGATAGGTGGGTGTTTCTGTGAGGGAGAGTGTAGACATGGGTGTTTTTTGTTTTTGTGAGGGTGAGTGTGGACATACCCAAGATGGTAGCCAAACAGAATAGCTCCCAGACAAGCAACACCTACAGCTGGTAGCACAATGCCTCCAGAGGAAGAAGAAGAAGAAGTCACTGCCTGTTTTGTGGCCACCAATTCCTCCACCACCTCCCCATCTGCAAGTCCCGCAACAACACAAACAGATCTCAGATCTTGATGGAAAGAAAAAAAGGCTTACACCAGAGACCCAAAACCCCCAAAAACCACTTCCCATGACCAAGACTTGCCAAAAAAACCTCCTCCCCACCCATCTCACAAGGACCAGGCAAACATTCTTGTGATTTCTTCCACGAAACCAAAGAGGGACGAGAGAGAGACCAGCAGCTTGTGCGCGAATAGAAGAAGAGAGGCGCTTGTGGGTGTGGAGTGCGACGCCACCCAAGCTCTTCTTTGTCACCCCCATCCTGATCTCCCCACCCAGTCGTGACGAGAACGACAAACAGGAGACAGGAGATTGTACTGCTGCGCTCCTCCTGCTGCTGCTTCTAAACGCTGCTAGCGACGACTGCACTTTCGAAGCGCCGCCGCCGCCGCTGCATCTTTGATTGTCCCATGCTGCTGCTGCTGCTACAACACCGGTGCCGGTAGTAGTGTAAGGAGCTCCGATTCCAACAACATTTCCTCGCCTTAATGGCACAGTAGCCGTCGCCACTGCTGCTGAACTCGACACCGCCGCTAACAGCATTTCCACTAGTCTTCTTCCTCTTCTTCTTCTTCTTCTTCTTGTTGTCCTCCTTCACACTGACAAAAGAACTAAATGCTCCCCCGAAACCCAGTTCCTCGATCCAGCAATCTGCTCCAAAAAATCACTCACAAACAATCTACAACCAAAAAAAGACAGAAAAAAGAATCCCAACCAGGCAGCAGCAGAAACAAAGGAAGAGAGAGAGACACACAAACGCACACAAACACAAACACACACAGAGACTAGAGCGAGACGTCGATCTTTGAAAATGCAAAACCAACTTCTATTCTGGTCTCTTCTCTTCTCATCTGTACAGTTGTTTTTTGTTCTGATCTGATCCGATCTTCTATTATTACGTTGCAGCGTTATAGAACATCTCGATCAGAGAGAGATGCAGAGACGAGAGCTGGGCTGCGATGGCGATGGAAAGAGAGAGAGAGAGAGAGGAGAGAAGGAAGAGAAGAATCTAGTGTACTGGATTGTGCAGAACAAAGTGGGCCCACCAGTCCAGTCCAACCGGTCCAGTCCAGCTTCCAGACCAAGGTGGGCCAACCAGTCCACTGGTCGAAATGGTCAATTACAAGTAAGCAAGTAGGGACTGCCTCCTATCTACATATAACTTTTTTAAAAATTAAGTTTAATTTTTAAAAAATTAAGTTTTATTTACTAATTTTTAATTTTAATTTTAATTTTTCAAAAAAATATAATTTACTACTTTTTAAAATTAATTTAAAATAAAAATAAAAAATTACTACTTTTTAAATTAATGTTTCCATTCATGAAATTAGTGTTTTTAGTTTTTACTACCTTCCAAGTTACCATCTAAGCCATATAGCTTAACATCCAAACTAAGATTTTTCCATCCAGTTTTTTGTTTCTTCTTCTTTTTTTCATTTCTTATACAAATTTTTATTTGCAAAATTTAAACAAAAAAATTTAGCAAAATTAAATGGAATTACATCTAAAGGGGGTTCCAATAATATGGAATGGGCTACTTGGTAAGCTACTCGACCTATTCCGAGGGAATGTGCTGAGTCCCATGAGGGGTGACATGAACATTCTGTCAGGTGGTAATGGGTTCTACTAGGGCCTGGGAGGGGTGACATGCACATTCTGTTAGGTGGTAATGGGTTCTACTAGGGCCTGTTCCAGAGCGTAACGGATTGTCTCTTACCGATTGATTCACATCAAAAGTGGAACTGGCAAAACCAAAAGTGAAACCCGGCATATTATGACCAAATGTCCCACTTGGGAACTAACACCCAAACCAGTTACACAATAATAGAATGTGCCCTTGGGGGCACATTCTATCACCTAGTGAGTTGCTAGGTTGGAGCCAGTAGGCCAAACCTAGAACTAGGTGGCAGAATGCACCCTAAGGGCACATTCCGTGGCGTAAAAGGACTTTAGTTGCCCTTTCTGCCTTTACAATGTGCAGAATAAGTTCTGCACTTGGCAACGAAAGTGAAAAATATTCCAAACTATACAATACCTCTAATAAATTGGCGTAAAATGGCGTGGCGAATTTATTTATGGAAAATGCATGGTGAGCCGTAATTTTGCATCAGAACCCACCCTAGAAATACACTAGAAACGGATTCGGAGGTTATTTCATGCCTTAGGTAAGGTCCTATTTGGAGGGCGTTAACGAAATAAGCAACCCATGTTAAGCTCCATCTCACATGGCCTTAGGTCTAGTAACGCCCGGCGTCAAGGACCTTATCGTACACATGTAAAGGACCTTAGTTCTAGGCACTTACTTTGGGAATGCCTTGCTCCTTGTGCATTATTACCATACACGTCTATTTTCTGGGAAGAAAAGAGACTATTCCGTGTTATAATGGGCCTTGTCCCAACACTAGAAAAAACATTAGCCAAGGCTTTACTTGGTCATGTTCTACAAAGCCAATTTGTTGGCCTTGCCTACCAAGCAAGGCAAGGATATTGTGTTAAGGTTCATTATAGAGCATAGTAGCTTAAGGGATTTTGGCCCCTAGGTAATAATAATAGGCCTATTTTGATATGAGGATTTTTGAAAGATGATATTTTAGCTTGTGTTGAAACTTGAGATTAGTTATAATAGAGTTATAATAGGTTTATAGGTTTTTTTTTTAGAGGATTTTTTGAAAATTGTATTTTTGCATGATGAAATATTTGAGTTTCCATAATTCTTCTTTTGTCTTAAAATATTTTTAAATGTAAAATGGCAAGTAACCCTAAACCCTAAACCCTTGCTCTTGTTGTCTCTTGACTCTTTTTTTTTTTTCCTTTTCTTCATGTTGTTTCTTTCATGGGGAAATAAATTGCTTGAGTCTCTATTGTTGCCTTATTACCCAAAAGTGTTGACCTATTTTGTGTGTTGTTGATTTGTTTTATGTGCGGTGTGACACAAACCCATGGCCAAAGAATGGGCTAAATTCAAGCATCAAAACTACGGACAAGAATATGTTTTGTACTATAGAATGGAATAGTGTCGTGTGGGGTGTCACAAACCATCCGCCCATAATGAGGGCGATTCATTTATCTTGTAACACAACAATAGAGACATTTTGAACCTTAGGTTCACTCATCAATTCCACACTATGGAAAAAGCTCCAATAAATGTTGGAGTGTATTTGGAACCAACCTTTTTACATAGTAGAAGAACTTGATGAGCATTTTTGAGAATGAAATGCATGCTCTTGTGTGCAATTTGGTTTTCAAAATATCTTGCATCATTTTTATTTGTTTCTTGTGACACTTGATAAGTATCACAAGAAAAAAATACGAGATTAAATTGACAAAAAATCGTTGATTTTTACACCAAGTAATGCCCTCAACTACAAGCATTAATTGGATTTGTAAAGTTTTCTTATCATGGAGGTCGCATATGGAATGTCCTCCTACAATCCATTCTAGAGTTGCCAAATTTTCTTTTAGGTTAGAGGACGAAATGACTATGCCTTGAAATTTCTAATGGTGTTGTTGTGCAAACCCTAAACCCTAAACCCTATGACATTTTGATAGATAACATTTAGCTTTTCATCCAAAAATCGAAAGATAGGTAAGTACATTGTCAAGGGGAGAATTTAAGAAGATTTTGTGAAGTAGATTGAGTACCATTTTGATCTTCAGATATTTACGAAGAAACGTGCTAGATAATATGGGAGAGCGGAGTACACTTCCACATGAACACTTAAGAAAGAACATCAATAGTGTCATCATCATCACTACTTTTGTAATGGCTTGGAACCATTCACTAAACTCATGTCGGATTGCATAATGCACAATGGAGCCTTAACACGAAGAGGCAATAGGTACCCATTTAGAAACCAACCACACATGGAAGTAGTGCATAACAATAACATCTACACCACTTTAGTTCCCAATCTATAATCACTTTAGGATTGGAAATTGTCGTGTTTGAAGATCGTAAAGGTGTGCATGTCACAAAAATTGTGAATGTGCCTCAACCTTGAAAACCAACTCAAATTGAGACTATAAAAATCAAAAGGCAGAGTACCTCTTTCATATTTGTAACAAGGGGTGTGTCACATTATGGTGTTGCCATTTACATGAAAAAGTATCTTAAGGGCAAAAGAAGAATCATGGAGACTCAAATATTTCATCATGAAAAAAATAACTAATCTTCAAAAAATCCTCTAAAAGAAAGCAAAATCCTTCCAGATATTATAACTCTATAACTAATCTCAAGTTCCAACACAAGCCAAAATATCATCTTTCAAAAATCCTCATATAAAAATAGACCTATTATTACCTAGGGGCCAAAATCCATTAAGCTACTATACTCTATAGTGAATCTAAACACAATACCCTTGCCTTGGTAGGCAAGGCCAACAAAGATAGCATTAGGAGAAAAACCATATATACCTAGCAGAAACATCTCGTGCTACAACATACCCAACATCTAGAAGAAGCAGCAACATGATTTGGAGTATTGAGCAAAACAAAGCTCTCGAGAGATTTTGGATGAATGCCATTCCATTTGCACGATGTTTCCATTTGCAATTCACCTACCTGATGGTCAAAGGTTCACATAATTGTGTCAAATGTGCAATTTATAAACCACCTGCAAAATGGGTGCAAATAAGTCCATTTCAAATGATTGTGAAAACGGTGGCAACATGCAGTTTCTCAGAGTGCAGGTGGGGTTGTTGGGGATACAGAAAAACACTTTGACAAAAAAACTGAGCTGGTGGTTAGTCACTTGATGAGTTTTTTCAATGTTTCCTCATTTTGTACGTCGTTGTACATGACTTACTTTTCATTCACTTTCATTTGCAATGCCTCTTTCACACTAGGATAAGTAATGGCACAAACCCAATAGTTTGTCTGTCGCACAAATGCTATGACAATATTTTTTTTTCCTGTTGAAGAAAGTCAGAGAAGCTGGTTGTCATCCGTAGCATATCATGGCCAGAGTGAACCAACAACAACCATCAACTAGTTGTCACCAGATTTCCTCTCCAAATCTGCCAAACAAAACCAACAGCGATCAGTGCACCATCACTTGGGAGACCCACAAGTAACCTTAGCAACCTATCCTGTAAATCCTGGTATATCCCCTGCACATTACCTACTAAGCAACTACCCATATAAGTAAAGTATCATCGGCAGCGAATGTAAGTGGGTACTATGTAGGTAGGTACGTAGTTAGTTAAGGAGCTTGGTTGCTACTAGGTAGATAGATACATTTGGATGGTTTATCATACAGCTAACAACGGTGGTTTAGCTACCTATTTGAGAGGAATACAATGAAAAAAATGTTTCCTGTCCACACACACCATCCTTCCTGCATGATGCCCGAGTGGGTGCTGCTGGTTTACTCTGGCCTATGTATGTCACAGTACCCACCTATTTAAGAAGGCGTGTACATAGTAACTCTACTATATGTCACACCAACAGACAATGTGGTTTTAACAGCCAGTCATGATGTTGCACAAAATTTGCACACTTTTTTTGGAGCTGTACACATTGAATGTAATACACTGGAAAAATTGCGGGGAAGTTGTAGGTTCGAAATTAGTGTACATTTTCATGTTTTGTTGTCCCCCCAAAACATAAAATGTACACTATTTCAAAAGCCCTTTGAAAGACTGCCCTACATTGGTGATGATGGCTAGTGGGTTGTTCGTAGGTATGTAGATACGTAGGTAGTAAAAACAGAAACTGAGCTAAACATCATGGTTGGTTAGCTAGGGGAACTGGGAACCCAATGGAAAAGTGTTTACGATCCACCCACCATCCATCCCTCATGTTGCGGCACAGGTGGGTTGTTGGTTCACTCTGGCTGGCTGGCCTGTACTTTTGGAGCAAAAGCCCAATGGTAATGTCAACCTTCATTTGCAAAGATTTTGAAAGGATTGTGTCTTTCCCTCCTCACAAGGCTTTTTGTTGTCTTCCTGTACTTGTGAATGTCCTGGGTTGCTTACGGGAAGTCCTGTCATTTTGGTTGTGCCTTACAACCCACAATAACCACCATAGCTCTTTTCACATACCTTTTCCACCTTGTTATGCAACGGACATAACTGTAGTCAACAGCACACAGCTCATCCTCAGCCATCAGAAGGTGACCTCAACTAATCACACTCTGTTGATAAATAATTAGTATACAAAAAATTGCTATTGAGTGAAATGTGTTCATCTCTCCACTCCTGATCTGCGAGTGTCTTACACACATGTTACATGTATCCAATTCAATTGTCAAACCAATCAGTTTTGAAGCTAATTGAAGGTTTTGATGATAAGGACCTGGTCAGCCTAAAGCAGCTGATGATGCAAGGAGCTGATAGCTGAACATTGTTGAGGCATGAATTCCAAATGCCTCTGCAAAAAAAATATTCAAATGAGTCAGAGATCAAAGCTCTTATACAGATGAATTCAAACAAGCCAAACAGAGAGAGCTTTGTTTATCTGAGCATATGGGAAATCATTTGACAACTTGATGTTGGAAAAGGGGCAAGCTTTTGGTCATCAATTCCTGCTGCTATGCTCAAAATCCAAATAGGTAACAGATTGTACTATCAACTTCCTTGTGCCATGTCAATTCACTGGAACACAAAAGTCTCTGGGGATCTGAAACTATTGAGAGGAGTACTCATCAAATCAATTTGCAGTGCGCCTGGAGAATGTGGCACCTTTCATTGCACCTTTTCTTCTGTTCTTGCATATGTGTTGGGTGCTTTTCTTGACACCAGTTCTGTAGCCAGGCAGTAATTGTAGGGTGGGGGGAGGCCCTCTTTGGTGAGCTCAATCCATTGATGTGCAGCATGCCCAATCCCCCAAGCAAGGTGCAAGAGAATGACCACTTGGAGTGGTGTACAAACCATGTCTAAATTCCAGTTCAGCTTGAAAGAAACCACCAACAAAGCAACTTGGAGACACATGTCTGATGACATTGATAATTTACTGAAACAGGACAGCAGACTCTTCATGGAGAAACATGTTGCTGAATAATTTGATAGTGGAAGAGCTACCCATTTCTGCTATTTCTGCTAACATACTGTCTAACAGGCATGACTTCCTCATGAGATAAGAATGTATGCCAGCAGTCGATAGATTTGGGTGTGAATTTGATGGTGGTATGAGATTGACACTGACCATGTTTCCTGTAAAATGGCTTGGCTTCAGCAATAACCGGCATGCGCATCACTTCTGCTCAAAGTACGTACAATGCAATTAGCCCTAAGATTGAATGTGCCTATGATGAATCTCGAGATGGGACTTTGAGTATGTATACCCTAAACCCCTAAACCCCAAACCAGGACACATCCCTTTTGCACTGCCCACCACAGAGCAGAATATATGCCCATCAACCACAGCCAGCTTGATCATAGTTGCAGGATGAAAAAATTGCAAAATTGCAAAGCACATTTGGAGCAGTTCATATCCAGAGAATGTTTTTTTTAAAAATAGGGTTAAGTTAGAAGAGAGATAGGGGGGCTTACTTCTCTTCTTTTTTTGCAATGAAGCAAAAAATGAGTGAATAGACTTCATTTAGCGAGCACCATTTGACTTCCTACATGGTGGTGGTTGCTGGAAAGCTTAGGAAAAGCAGATTCTGGATCTTTTTCCTTCGCTTCTCTCTCCACCACCAATTCTTGAGCACCTAGATAGACACACATACCCAATTCCTCAAATCTTCAGAAATAATGCCAGATACCCAACACCACAAATCTTTAAATGCCAGAGAACCAACACCACAAATCTTCACATGCAAATGCCAGAGACCCAACACCACAAATCTTCACATGCAAATGCCAGAGACCCAAATACCACAAAATCTTCACATAGAAATTCCAGAGGCTCAATATCACAAAATCTTCACATACAAATGCATAACAGAGATCCAATACCGCAAAATGAATGTTCAGACACAAAAATGCCAGACACAGATTCTTCCAATTTGTTTGCATAGATACATAAGGTGATGATGACCCATTACATAAACACACAAATACAAACTGTAGAGTGAATTCTTATTGAAAAACACACACATGTATACATACACTCAGAGTGTATTCTTATTGAAAATACATACATACATACATACATATCATATCTATGTATGAACGAAGGTAGTTTGTTTTGTTTTGTAGTTATGAGATCCACCAAACCAGGATGCTTCAGATGTGTTCTTGGTGTTTTTGGAAAGCTCCTCATGAGGAGATGTGCATGGGCTTGGTTCCATGATGTTTGGACTTGCTGTGCAAAAAGTTCTCGAATATTGAATGATTTCTTCATTGAAAATTAAATTAAATCGTAGCTAAAAATTTCAGAGGAATTGGAATGTGCCTTTGGTGTCGTTGGAAAGATCTTGATGAGCACGACTTAATTTGGTAAGATTTGGATTCAGAATGTGGGAGATATTGATTTTTAAGTGATTTCTGCCGCTGAAAATTCAAATAAATTCCCAAAAAACCAGGTTTTTTGGAAGGAAAAATCAGTTGAGAACGTGGTAACACTTGTTGGGCCAAAGGCACAGGCCACACTAGTATATATTAAAACACACACACACACACACACACACACACACACAGAGTCTTTCAAGTATTTTACTCCAATTAATTTTACAAGTACCTGCAGTTACAGGGAATTGGAGACAGAATTGTCATGGAACCTGGAACTGGCCAACACTCATTGTATGTATCTGAGTGTTTCAAACTT
>Ga0209611_10008758_pt1 | contig 15622 bp, 11 predicted proteins | sample S1TSphgellanicum_3_FD_187693 | JGI IMG/M metagenome (GOLD analysis project Ga0209611, IMG submission 187693) | Host-associated microbial communities from peat moss isolated from Minnesota, USA - S1T2_Fc - Sphagnum magellanicum MG (SPAdes) (version 2) | ecosystem: Host-associated > Plants > Peat...
CCCCCCCTTTTTTTCTTTTGGAATTGATTGGCACCTTTAGCACGCAATAACAAATAACAACTAAAAAAAATTTATCGCCATTGTTCAGTTTTGAGTTCTAATGACGATTCTTTTTCGATAATTGTTCAGAGGTGAGGCCCATCACCTTCATTGTCATTTTCTTCAATGTGGTGTTCATTACATCTCACTAATAAAAACATGAACATTAGGAGGTCAAAGGAAAAACAAACAGGCCAGGTGGTAAAAAAATAGTGGCAAGATTGAAATTCCATCACCTTTATTGTCAATTTTTCAAGCTCCACAAACCTCACCCAAACCTATGAAGTTTGGTGCATTTAGGATGTTCACAAAACCAAAAGGAGGTTTAAAATTTAAAAAAAGGAAGGGATCCAGTTTGAACCTCCCTTTTTAGATTTTTTTGGGTGATTTTTCAAACCTAAAGGATATGTTCGACACCAATTGAAACTTACCATGTGGCAAATTTCATTTTTATTTTATTTTATTTTATTCAATTTGTTTAGATTTTCCTTTTTATTTTTATTTGGTGCATTTGGGATGCTCAACTTTTTCATTTGAGTGGAGGTGATTTCATCCATAGTTTGGATGGAAACTTTTCATCCATTCCAAAAAAAGGTCAATTGAATTGTTCATTGGTGAATAGTTAGGTGTAATTGTTTGTTAGTGAACAACCTAACAAAGGTTGTAGTGGAGGTGACATGTTCATTAGCAAACAACCCAACAAAATCAAAATTATTCATTGGCAAATAGTTGAATGGAGGTGGAGCTATCCATTAGTGAACAACAAAATGTGGTGACTTGGTGGCATACAATTAAGTAGGTCCTTATGATAACATGTTGAATTTTGGCAATTTGGAGTTGTTTGTTGGTGAATGATTAATCAAGTTTTCCCAACAATTTGTTGAAAATACATTGAGTTTTGAATTTTTTATTGGCAAATAGAAAAATGAATTGATATGATTTTTTTATCAGTGGCAAGTTTGGACATATTCATTGGTAAACAACCTAAGAAAGTTGGAATAATTTATCAACAAACATTTGATTAAATGTTTTTTTGGAATTTTGTATCTTTGGGATATAAAGTTGGATTGGAATGTTGTTTGCAACATTGGAATCTTAAAGAGGAGATTTACACATGCAAAGCTTTAGCATTTTTGGAAACAAAACTTTCCAGAGGGATTTTATTGGGTGTGAAAGGTGTTGTGTGTGGGGATAGTTTTCTAGTTGATTTTTAGCAAGGTTTTCACTTTTGTCAATAAGCATCCATTCTCATGACTTCCAATTGGTGGAATGTTGCACCATCAAAAAACATGAAGGATTTGAATTTTTGTCATATTTTTTAACACAAATTACAAGAGTGGGGATTGTGTTATTTAAATAGTTAAATTTCATTTTGTGTCATTGAATTTTGCACATATTTCTTATCATTATGTTAGTTGGATGTTCATTTATTTTCAAAAGGTAGGGAGGTTTGTCAAATGTGCACCATTTCAACAACCCTAGAACAAGCACACACTTTTGGGTTGATTTTTTGAAAACATGTGCATATTTTATAGTGGGAAACCCAAGGTGAAAAAAAGCTATAAATTGTTTCAAAATGAAAAAAAGTTAACTAATGTAATGAGCCTTGAGGTTGTAATTGATGTGGTTAATGGTTGGGCATGGGACAAGATTACCCACCAATTTTTATCATTATGTAGGTCCTACTTGACTTTTATTCTACCCATACATAATGATTAGGGTTTAGTAGGGTTAGGTTGTAAATTGGTTTACAAATATTCCAAATTTGAACATTAATTATCCTATTGATTGTTTGTCATAATGAAATTGGGCTGATGGTTAATAGACCATTTTTTTGTGTTTATAGTAAGCTCAAATTTGTTGGCCCTTTGAAATGTTTTTGTGGATGTAGGTGTCTTTTTAGATTAGGGTTAAGCCAAACCCATATGTTCAACATTTGAATTTAAGGTTAAGGTTTGATACCATATATTTAAAGCTAAGGGTTCATGATGGAGGTGACACAATATTCTATAACTAAAGACATTTTGAGGGGTATAGTGGGTTTATTAGGTGAAGGGTGAGGTTCAAAGCACCTGCACCATCGTCATTTGCATCTAAGAGGGATTCCATAGATTCAAGAACATGTTCACTACCAAATTTGATCACTACACCATTGTTGTGGGACATGGAGGACATTTATGGAGCCACCAAGGGACCTCACTAGTAATTAGGGTGGTTGGCAAGATTGAGTTGGATGATTTTATACAAAAATTTGACATCTAATGTTATATGCAACAAATGCATAATCCTTAATTATTCACACCTTTCGTGGGATAGGAGGGTTTGTTTTAACATTTGAAAAGGATGACAATGGACAATTATCATGAGTTTAAACACACCCATGATGCTTAGATTGAAAAATGGCAACTATATTAATTACCAACTATGTTTCCATTAATTGAGGTATTGTGACCCCAACATCAACTCCTAGTGTAATTGTGACAACTTCTAATAATGATGCAATTGATGGAAGCAAGGTATTGGTGGTGCCAATATTTTTATTAATGTTTAGGATCTTAAGTCGACATTCAATTTTATTGTGGATTTTTTTCATGAGTTGCAAAAACATTACTAAGGAGTCCAAACAAAAATTATGAAGTTTGCAAGAATTCCAACATAAGCCACATGAGAGCTTATGGGAAACATGTTCACAAATGAAACAATTGATCAAAGTGATCAAGGGGTCATAGAACTCTATGTTGTTCAATTATTGTATGGAATTTTGGACAAAGAGCTTTAGTGAAGGGTGAGGGATGCCATATTGTTAGTGGGACAATTTCCTAACCTAATTAATTAACCTAGTGGGTATCCTAGTAACTTTATAGTTACTAGTGGTAGGTTGTATTTACCATTTCCTAATTATTAGGAGATGAAGTTACTTGGGTAGTTAGTACCTTGAGGATAAGGTAATGGTATGTGGTTTTGCCACCTACTAGGGATTTGTGGAAGAGATTAGGATGAAGGTCCTATTTTGTAGGAGACGATGAGGTGCTTGGGGGACTATGGATGGAGGGGGAACTTCTTGTGCTCCTCATTCCATTATTCCATTCCATGGGATTCTATCTCCTTCTTCTATTCTTGTTCATCTTTAATGGCATTCTCATTGTATGGTACCTTGGGTGTATATTATTCTTTAAGCATAATACTTGATGTATGATTAGGAATACAAGGAAAGAATATACCTTGTACTTTGCTTTATTTCAATTTTGGGTGCATTATTTTCTTTGCAAATAGTTTTGTATTTGATTAATTTGTTTCATATAAAAGCTTGTAATTTTCAATTCTCTATTTGATATTCATTTTTCTTGTCAAAGGGCCAAGAACATTAGACAATAATTATAACATGATACATAGGGAGATTAAAAAAAGGAAGATAATGGCAATAGTCTCACAAAGGTCATTGGCCTAATTTGTTACAAAGGTATTAAAGTGGCTTGGAGAGTAACTACATTCCTAACTTCATTGTAACTTGCTAGAAATTCCAATTTGTTTATTGGAAAGTCTTTATTTAGTTCTTTGGAACGCAAAGTTGCCTTCCCCTTGTGATTATAATTTTCATACGTTTCTTGTGAATTTACCTTGCAACCTTCATCTAAGTTTATTTTAAGGTGTAATTCGCAATTTTACACATATTATTTCAATTATAGCAATTGACTCTAGCAAATGTGTTCAATTTATTGAATTGCATCAAACTTAATATGATGGAAAAACATGTGGTTACATTTGGGTTTAATAAGGATAACTTGAGATTTTCCTCAACATTGTTAGTTCAATATCCACATGATTAATTAAATAAGGTCGAAACACCAAAAACTAAGAGGGTCAAATATGAACCATGTAATGCCTCCCCATTATATCTTATTGAACAAGGAAGAGAAAACAAATGTTGGAAATGTGGTGGGCTTCATTAAAAAATATATTGTTTTAGTCCACCTTAAGCCATGACCTCCAACCTTAACTTTAATCAACCATGTTCCCATTGCAATACATATGAGCACAGTGCAAATCATTACTTCAAATTGCATTCAAAGTTACAACAAGGCCCATCATGGATGACTAATGTTAGTAAAGGCAAGGGTTTGAGAAAGGTTATAAAAGGAAATATATGATCAACAAAGGGTTGGCCCCCAAACCAACTCCAAGTTAGTCCAACACCATGAGACAAGATTTGCCTATTTGGAAGCCCTAACTATGAACATGATGGCACAAGTGAAGTCCAATGCACTTGTTTAAGGGAAGGTGAAAGAACAAAAATATACCATGTTTTTTAGTTTAGATTTTAACCTTGGATATTTTTGTGGAGCTATATTTTTATGTTCATTGGTTGTAGACAAGACTATGTTGGATGTTTCAAAAGATCATGGATCATGGTCAACATGTGGTGGAAATTAGATTAAGGTTTCCAAATCAATTAAGATGTTTTCGATAGTTGCACATATGATAAGAGTGAGTGCTCAAGCATAGAAACCACAAGGTGTTGAAGAGAAACTATACCCTTAACATGTGGAAATTTCATGCCAAATATGCATACTAGAATCATTTGAGTTGGTGGATACAATTTCCAACCCTATTGGGACATCAACTTTTAGTATTGCACTAATTATATTGAAGAAGACACATGGTTCCACTTCAAGAAAATGACAAATAATTTGTTGAGGGTGACAACAAAAATGTACCAAGTATTGTAGGAAATAACGATACTTGGTACATTTTTGGTACTAAGGATGGTGGTTACATCAAAGGACCTTTTGTTACCGACTACAATTTCCTAGGTTGTTTCAAAGGTTAACCATACATAGGGTTTTGAAACGCAATCTTGGCATGCAATGTGGCCAAGCTTCACAAACTCCTAGCATGTCCAACTATCAATAGGGTTAATATTTTTCCTAACATGGCAGTAATTTGTAATGGAGAGGGAGTTCTTCAATTGAAAGGGGCATTGACACAATAATGCCAACCCTAAAAGATTTTTCTAGATACAAGTGTTCAACCTTTGATGTTGGGCAAAGTGGCAATTGAAAGTCTTGGATTGATTAATGTTGATTTTGAACCATGCCTATACCAACTTTTTGCATCAATGGGTGGATTAAAAAAGGCTAGGAGATTAATTAGACAAATTTGTGTGATTCAAGTTAATCCCAACAAACCAACAAACTATATCATGAAGTTAAGGGATGAAAGCTATGATCAAGATGACCTACTATGGGCATTAAAGGAAAACTTGAAAAAAACACCTACCATTTGCAACTATATTCTAATCACAAAGGACATTTGCTACTAAAAACTATTTAATTGCATTAAACAAGTTGGATAACATACTAATTACAAGTGTGCATGAAGTTAATGGCCAACCAATATTTCACCATCTATATATTATTGTATGCCATTTGTGCATTACCATAAAAATTAACAACTTATTTAGGCTACATAATGACATGTGGCAAATACAAAAGGTTTGGGAATTTTTTAAAAATAAATAGATAGTGGAGATCCTAATCATTTATTTTAGATGGTTTTAAATTGTGAGGTGGGCATAATACAAATATGCCACGTGACATTTTTGGGAATTTTGGTCAAAATAAATTAATATTAATATTTGGGAAGGTAGGTTAAGGAGGTGGGTAAGCTAGGGGGTTGGTAAGTAAATTTTTAATGTTTTAAAAAGGTTTAAGTTCTTTTGATTGTTTCATCTTGATTGTCTCATCCCAAATGACATGTGTTTTTTAATGTAAAAGTGTAGGACAAAGCCTCGTTATTGTATAGTTTTCAAGATGGAAGTGGAAAACATAGCATATGGGATAAAATTTGAAATTGTAATTTAGTTGCAAAGTAGGTTGCAATTAAAAATTTACTTCATATCCTTGATATTCTTTTAAAATTTTGTAAACTATATAAATGAATATATAAATAACTACATAACTATTTAACTAGCCAACTAATCATTAATTAGTATTTTTATAAGAATCAAAATTATTGAATTATAATTCATTAATTAGTAGTTCACAAATAGACAAATAAATGGTTGAAATTTAAATTATTAATAAACCAATTTATTTGTTATAATATTTCATTAATATTTTCTTAAATAGTCAAATATGTAATTAAGTATTAATTAATAATTACTATCTAAGTAATCAAGAACGAGTTAACTTATTAATCATAATTACTAGTTAGATTTTCATGAATAAAAAAAGACTAACATATTAACTAAATAATAATTAAATAACCAAGTTATTAGTTATAATAATTATAATATTAATTAATATATAAATATAACTAAGTAACTAACATATTAATAATTAAATCATCAATTATGAGTTCACAAATTTTAAAAATAATGATTAAAATATTAACTAATTAATAATGATTAGTGGATCAATTACATATTATTAATGAATCGGTCATAATAAATAAATAACTACAATATTAAATCATTAACAATTAGGAACTAAGTAATAATTAATTAATTAGTTGGTTATGAATAATTAGTTCGTAGTTTAAAAGATAAATACATTGACTAATTTTTAAATATTAACTATTATTTATCAATTAATTAATAAACTGACATTAGGTAGGTAAGGAACCTAAGTTAAATAGGTAGGTAAGAATAAATATATGAATAAGTTGCTTATGCTACATAAATAGACAAACATATGTAGGTAGGTAGGGAGTTAATTTGTTTACATAAAAGTAAATACAACTTTATAAGTACACCCATGGAAACATACCCCCATTATATCCCTAGTAGAACTTTACGAAAATATAGATACCATTCAAAAAATTCATGATACACCAATGTATATGACTAGGGGTTATGTTGACACTTTAAATGTGGTTCCATTTGCAAATAATGGGATGTATGGGCATGATCATGGATAAAAAGAATTTTAGAATGTAGGATGAAGAAATCATTAGTTATAAATGTAATTATAAAGTAGTTGGAAGAATGGTTAAGGTGCAAATAGTTGCAAAGATTATTAGAACTAGTTGCAAAGGACCATTAATTGCATGTAGTAAATGCATTGGTTGCATTTTGAAGGATTTGTTTATAGTGGGAGTTCAATGGGCATGTGTATAATAAGTAAATGCCTTTCTATGTATAATGCCAATGGCTACAGATAATTTGGTATTTGTTCAACACTAAAATACATTATATTATGCCAATATTCAAAGAGATGGTTATATATCAAACTCAAGTTTGCAAATTCAATCCAAAAGATTATGTATATTAACAAATCGCATGAACTACATTGGATGTGATTATGGGATGTGTTATTTTGTGTGTGCAAAATGTATTACCTTCTAGAGTATTGTTGTTGGAAGGCCAAGATGGTCAAACATGCAAAGACCATGTGCATAATTGTGTGATGTATCATCTTTTTTATTTGAATGGCCAAATTTTCTTTGGTAGTTGTTTCCATTGGATTGCGTTATATGTTATGTGGGTAATGTCATGGACAATAAACTATGAAAGATGTTTCTAAAAATTTTTAGAAAGATTTTCAAATAATATATTTGAAAGATTTTAGAAAATGTGGTTGGTGTAAGTTTTTATAAGGTTGTTTAAATATAAACATATAAAAGGTTTAATTGGTGAAACTTTCCAAAAGGTTAAATTTCTTTTAGAAGGTTTTATTGGATAGCATAAGAAGAGATAAAAAATGCACCACCCCTTAATTTCATCAATGCTAGTTATAGCCTTTGTGCTTCTAATTCATCTCATGCTTAACTTGCATCATGTTTTATTTAAGCAACAAAGTTATCTAATTCTTGTTCATTATTAAGTTTCTTGTTTAATATCAAATTTCTTGTTTGCCAAATTTGGTTTTTTTTTTCCAAGTTGTGTTTTTGTCTTGTCCTTGGTAAGTATTTTACAAAGACTAACACTATGTTGATTGGTGTTCCAAAGGTTGGCACATGGGATGTTTTACACCAACATTGGAGGAAATATTGGTCAACAAATGGCTTTGCCCTTAATGCATGAAATAAACCAAAGAAAATTTATAATTAGGTAGTAAGGAATAACCTAAATGTTTATGCATGATGATACACATTTGGTTAAGGATTGAGGGGAATCATAATTAGGTGACTAACAATGGGGCTCACATTTGCAATTAGGCTCTTGGTTCTTCCATCTTAAAACCAAGGTGTTCATGTGTAGTATATTTTAAGGGCACAATTTGGAGATTATGTGCCACGAAGGTGGTTTCTATCATTTGTGTTGTGTGTGTAGACAACAATAGTTGTAGGCGTCAACATGGTAATGCATGATAGTTGACATGAATGTTAGTTTAACTATCTAGTTAAATCCTAATTATGTCAATGTTAAATTGGGTTAGCATAGTTCATAGCTTGAAAGTGGTTCATATGTGAATATGGTTTGAGTTATTTAATGTTTGGAATACAACCCCAAGTTGTGAGTTCTCAAATCACTTTTGATAATTTTAAATTTTCAAACACACAATGTTTTATGCTTTGTAATTTTTTTGGTGTTTTTATGCAAGTTTCTTTGCACATAATTTTGCATTATCGTTTTCCATTTTATGTTTTGAGCTTGAATTCCTTCTTGTTTGCATATGAATCATATTTTGGGTTTGGAGAGGATTTGTTATTAAAGTGATTTCTATCATTTATGATGTGTGTGTAAATAATGATAAATATAGGTGTTAATTTGATAGCGCATGACAACTGACATGTGATGATGATGATATAGTGTCCTTTTGTGTCCATAGGTTAAGTAAGTTTAAGGATAATGGGTAAATATGTAGAGGCATGTATATGTAGGGTGACCATGTTAGTGGGTAGAAGGCTTAAGTAGGTAGTAGGTATTTAGTAGTAGGTAGGAGTAAGTTAGTATAAAGAGAAGGAAATAAAAGTACTAAAAACATTTGAAAACAATATAAGTACAATCAGGTAGGAGCTTTAAATATGCTAACTCTATTAACCAAGGGATATGTACATGATGAAAAAAATGGCCATCCAATGGACATAATGGTTGATTGGTGTGTTGGTGGGTATTCAATTCATTTCAGCCATATAGAATGTCAGGACTTAGAGCCAACATTTTTTTCAAACTAGAGAAATTTTACCAAAAAGTGAAACTAAAAATTGAAAAATTGAAAAAAAAAAGGAGGTGATATTGAAGGTTTCCAGTTGCTAGAAGTGAGGGGGAAAAAAGAAGAAATAAAAATCATCAGATTCATATACTTTGTTTTCATTTTGTAGCCAAACGTATAGAAGGATGATTAAATATTTATATTTTCCTTTTGATTTATAGCCAGATTTGGCTAAATCATCCTAGGGATGATCATCACTTTGGCTATGAACAAGAATTCCTTATTTAAAATTATAAACTATTAAATTTTTTAAATAAAATAAAATAAAATATTAAAATATTTTATTATTAAATAAATAAATAAATAAAATATATTTATTAAATTAAAAAAAATTGTCACAGTGCAAAAGGACAATGGTGTTGTGACAAGGATAATGAGCGTGGACAGGCTTATTATTATTATGGGTATGTTCCGTGACCTGGTGGAAGTTATACTTTGATAAGTTGGAAAGTACCTTCCAAATTTTGTAAATTTATTATTATTTTTTGGTATATTATTATAGTATCAGTAAATAAGATTTTTTTTAGCACAATGAAAAAATCAAAATATACAAAGGAAAAAATGTGATGATATTTTATTTACACTCAGCATGGGAAGGCCTCGAGGAGATTGAGAATGGGTCACCCCAAAATCCAAGAACAGCCAAAAAGAGGTTCCTTAAGTTCCTTTTGTTTGGAATTTGTTATGTCATGATGATGATGCTCATGGAGCAAAAATTCCCATCTCCAAATCAACTCTCACTTTTTTTTACCCAGGACCCAGGTGGCTGCTGATCCTAGTTTATTATTTGATTTCTTGGCTCTTGTGCTTCCCATATGGAAGAACACTATACATTGGTGTGTAGGATTCGGGCATAAAATTTTGGCACACACTTGAGGCTTCCCATACATATGGAAGAGACTATGCATTAGTGTAAGATTCGGGCATAAAATTTTGGCTCAAACTTGACCCAATCCGATAGTATGAGTGACAACATCTTGAAAAATTAACTTATGTGTGCATATATGATGAATGAACATGATCCATAGAAGTGTGTATTCAGTTAGACGAGAAGTTTTACATCCAAAGTTTCTAGTTTGAACCTGCCATTAAGGATTTAGTCATTGGGAGATGATGATCTGATTGTCACCCTTTGGGAAGTAGGTTGAAGAATATGTTCTTTGCTTGCATTCTCTTCTTTCAGCCTTTTTTTACTATTAAACATGTGAGTGTCCTTAATGGATTGTCATGTGTACCTCATGGGCTTTAAACTAGCTTTAAACTAAATGGAATGTAGTATGCTGTCAGCATTTTATTGGATGGATGATAAATTGAATTACATCTCTATATTTTTCATACATCCACAATATTGGGAAGATACTCATACTACTTAGGCCCATTTTAGATGGGGTCCATGGTCCAAATTCCTAGGAACCAATTTTGGACTCATTTGAAGCAAATTGGATCCTTGAGTTGAACCTTGCTTTGGACCCGAGCTTACATCTTTGGTTCTTCAAATCACACTCTCTCCCTTTTAGCTCTTTTTGTTGGGTTGGAACCAATTGATTTTCCCCCCCAAAATGGTGCCATGTAGGTTTAACCTGGATTTGCCACTTTTTGGTCTTGGACTCTCATCTCAAGGCCATGAGTCCAATTTATGGCTCTCATCCAATGGGTGGGACGGTGCTCTATTTCATTGGACCTTCAACCTTGGACACTCATCTAAAGTGGCCATTAGATTTTTAGCTAATAGTAATGACAAATGTAACTGCCACCCACTATTTTTAAAATTACATAATTTACATCTATTTGGGGGAGGAGGGTGGGGAGAGAGAATTATAATTTTTGGTTTTTTTATTTTCATTTTTTTAGAAACACTTGGGGAAAAAGTGTTTTTAAAAGCAAAGTTTTGCCACTTTTGTAAAATCAATAAAATAAAATAACACATTGAACCCAATACATTAAAATTCAAGGTTTAAAGACAACCCTTTTGCAACTGATAATAATGTATTTACGAAGCGATCTATCATATTGGAAGGTGTGAGTTGAGTGATTTTTTCCTCATCAACTAAAATCAATAATGTGATGGATCCAACACTTTTTTGACATATCAGATCCAAGCTTTACTTGTTCTAGCAACCTCCATGAACTCAGAGCCTACAAATGTGACAACTTCTGATTAGTTTTCCAAAAATATGGCAACTGTTGCGCCAAAATTATTATTAAAAAAAGAAAGAAAGAAAAAATAAATCCCTTTGTACATGTTTCACATGTAATTTTTCTTGGTCATTTGCAGTGCAAAAACTCGCCAAATAAATTTTTATAATTAAAAAAAAAAACACGGATTGGGTATTGTGACTCTCCTTCAATGTTTATCAATGCAAGGAATTATTAGCTGAAAAAAGGGAATTAATTTAATTTTAATAAACAATCACATTTTTATCTTGTACACACCTCAAGCCCAATTATTGTGCAAAAATTATTTGCAGTTATGGTTGCTTGTAACAAAGGAGAGGATACATTTTCTATGATTGTCCCTCCCATCCAACCAATATTTGAAATTTGTTGGGGTTTTTCATGCAAGAAGTTCCATCCCAAATTCCAATTTGTAGTTTAATTGGCACTATTTTATTTTTCAGAGCTAGAGATTCTGACTAGACTCCCAGCTGCCAGTCATCAAGCAGCTTCCAATCTACTCAAAGAGGTGTAAAGTGTGAACAAGTCCAAGGAGGAAGTTTGCATGCATTTTTTTAAACATCTGCAATTGCCAAGTGTCAAAAAAAATTTGCATGGTGGGTTGGGTTCCTAGTGATGCTCTTACAAAAAATGCCATGGAACAATTTTTGACTGCATTTATTGGCCTTGCCTACCAAGGCAAGGATATTGTGTTTAGATTCATTCTAGAGTATAGTAGCTTATGGGATTTTGGCTTGGCCCCTAGGTAATAATAATAATAGGTCTATTTTTTATCTGAGGATTTTTGAAAGATGATATTTTGGCTTGTGTTGAAACTTGAGATTAGTTATAGAGTTATAATGTCTTTGAAGGATTTTGGTTTTTTAAGGGGATTTTTTTGGGTGAAATTTTTGAGTTTTCATAATTCTTCTTTTGCATTAAGATACCTTTTAATGTAAATGGCACGGTCACAGTGTGACACACCCCTTGTTACATGTGAATAGTGGGATGAGGGTGAACCAGCACTCATGTTGGGTTTAGGGTTTATGAGTGAGGCCTCTCTTAGTGGCCACATTAAGCCCTAAAGAAAACTTAGAGTTGAACTCAGAGACCTTGATTATTTTGTCTAAGTATGGGAAATTTATAATATTTAGAAATAATTTAAATGGATTTTGGGATTTTTTTATAAAAAAAACCCTGGTACTAATGTGGGTGGTGCTTTGGTTCACCCAAGGCTACAAATGTACCCTTAAGTGAACTACCCAATTATGATATTGCAAACAATTTGCACTTTAAAAAAAAAAATTATAAATTACTTTTCCCAAAATGTCAGTGTATATAATGGAAGAAGACTTGAAATAATCAAGAGGATCCTTATTGCAGGCAGTACAAAAGTACCCTGCTTGCAATAAGCTATTAAGCACCCTTTGCTTATTTAAGGTCTTCCTGTATATCATCATGGGGATCTCCATGGGAGACCCCACCTAGATGGATAAATAAATTGATTGGAGTAGCCTTGCTTTGACAAAAAGGATTTGACTTGTCCCTTTTGCAAAAGGTTGGCAAAAGCCTTGATATTGTCAGATACATTGATTGGTCCAGGTGGTTTGCTATTAGTAATTTCTAACAATTTCAGTTCCATGTTTATGGGATGGGGCTGCCCTAAAGTGACTCAATTAGGTTATGTTCTTCAGTACAATGTTTTGCCCTTGAAGATTAGATTGTTTTTTTTTTTTGGTTAATCCAGTTTTCCTAAGGAAAAAAATGATTTGAAATTAATTTGGCTTTCCTGTGTTCTAAAGGGACATAATAGAAATTCCCCTAGCAATGCCATTTACCCATTTTGCTTCTAAATATGGCAGCCACAGAGCCTGGATAGCCATCCCCTGCTTTTAATGGCAAATTCACTTATAGACAAGTTCAAAAAGTTCCAACCAAACTACCTAACAAGCAGGAAGCAATAATTAGAACAACCCTAACCAGAAGAAGCAAGCTTTTGTTGTTGTTGTTGTTGTGTTGTCGGCTTTCTTGCTGTTGTTTTTGGTAGATTTTCTTGCATGAGGTAATAAGCCCCACCCTAAGGCTCTTTCACTATTTGAGAACCATGGTTATATTGGAACCAATCTTCAATTGCTGAGAACCATGGTTATGAAATTAAAGAACCAAAATTACACATGAATCAAATAAAATGATATACATAACAATGAAGTAGAACTTTGAATTAAGTGGAGTATCAATTCATTTCCCTTCCCCTCATACCTATTGTAAAGCTTTAAGTACAAATCAATTAATCTTTCAAGCTAGTTTTAAGTTAGTGGGTATTTCATACAAGTCTTTTTGAAGATCACACCTATCTCTCTCTCCATAAGGTCCAAACTACTCTTAGTATTTTATTTTTATTTTTTGGGGGAAGCAATTGGGGAAAGTCAATGTATTAAAAATAAACCAAGCTACTTCTAGTATTAAGGTGTTGTTGTTGTAGGCCAATCCCAAGTGAATATACATCGTCCTTGCCTAAAGCTATGGCTTAGGCCCCAAAAAACTTGGGGCCAACTTTGAGCATTTTTGGCTTGTTGTTTGGCCCCAAGTTACTAATAAATGCAAGAACATTGACATGAGGATATTAATAAATGCTGGAACATTGGCCCCAAGGGTTGCAAATTGGCTTCCCAAATTGGATGCTATCCTTTTTTTCACCTTTGGGGCCAACACAAGGCCATAAAGTTCAGCATTTATTAGTAAATTGGGGCAGATTGAAAAGTTTTTTTTTTCTATTTCAGCCCTTGACTCCTAGTGCAAAGCAATTGGGGCTGATTTCAACTTTTGCACCAATAGGAATGCTTGATTTGAGTTGAAACATTGGCCTTGACTCCTAGTGTAAAGTGGGCCTTAATCACATGCCAAATGTAAATTCTCCATGATCCTCCTCCCCATCTTTCTTTCTCTGCACTCCACCTCACCAAACACTCAAATTTTCACCATAAAAACACCTTGAGAGTGAATTCCACATATTTGTGCATGCGAGATTTGCATAGTGCAACAACCGTGCAAATACATGTGGGGACACAACCGCAAGAGAAAAGGTTGTGAGAAAATGTTGTGTCCCAACCTTAAGTAATCGTCCAAATACACATGGACACACAACAACCGCAAAAGAAAAGGTTGTGACAAAATGTTGTGTTACAACCTTAAGTAATTGTCCAAATACACATGGACACACAACCACAAAAGAAAAGGTTGTGACAAAATGTTGTGTCCCAACCTTAAGTAATTGTCCAAATACACATGGGCACACAACCCCATATGAAAATATTGTGAGTAAATGTTGTGTTACAACCTTACATATTGTGCAAAATACACATGGGGACACAAAACACAAAAGAAAAAGTTGTGTCCCAACCTCAAGTATTGTGTTGGTCGGTAACAAAAAAACCAAACTTTTTACACAAAATGGACCTCAAAACACTCCACATGTACACGTAGTGGTCCCACAATGTGGTGGTGGACCATATACCTAATAACTCTCACACATAGGCACCAAAGACGTCTAGACACCCAATAAAAAATAAAATTTATTGGAGCTTTAAAGGTTGCAACACCCACATATAAATGCTCTTTAGGATGATTATTTGTGAAGAAGAAGACCTTTGTAGATGTGACAAATTCCCATAAGTCCAACTAATAACTAAACTAGAGTAGTTCAAGTACTTCAAATTGATTAATATTATTACTTTGGAAAGGGAACAAAACTTGAATAGTTCTAATTATGCTACAAACCCATTATAAAATTGTCATTTTTAAAAAGCTTTGCATCTCCTTCTTACTACTTTTGTTTTAGCTTGAGGAATATTTTTTCTTATATTAAAAAAAAATATATATAACATAGGTTTTCATCAGCACTTTTGGGTTGCATTAATTTGAGTCCTTCAACTTTTTACCCGAAATAAAATTTATTAAATACTTTGTCGTTCAAGATGTGTTTGGAGATGCCCAAACACATATTTTGTTGCTGCCCATTACAGATTTTGGGTCTTATTATGCACATTTGAGACCTGTAATAGATACTCGGTTATGTACTAGAGGCCCAAACTGTGCGCGACAAGAGACCAAGTCGATAACGGGCAACAACCAAAATGTGTGTTTGGGCATCGTCCATCTTTTTGGTCAAAGGGCAGATTCAGAAAAAAAGAAAAGAAAAAAGTACTTAGAGTCCTTCCTGCAACTGGAACACCCTGGGTACCGAAAGTGGACCCAGAGCTCCCCCCCCCCCCCAA
>Ga0209611_10008760_pt1 | contig 15620 bp, 11 predicted proteins | sample S1TSphgellanicum_3_FD_187693 | JGI IMG/M metagenome (GOLD analysis project Ga0209611, IMG submission 187693) | Host-associated microbial communities from peat moss isolated from Minnesota, USA - S1T2_Fc - Sphagnum magellanicum MG (SPAdes) (version 2) | ecosystem: Host-associated > Plants > Peat...
CTAAGACTATGACATGGGATTGCAGGTGTTTGAGGTTGCGCCCTCTCTTTTCATGGTTGAATTAAGCAAAGCACATGGAGACACTCTGGAGTACCATAGTGTGAGTTCTCTTTGTACTTAGGTGAACGTAATAGTCCAAAATTATGATACCTGTTTTGGACTGTTGTTTTTATGCTTGAATGCAGCACTCTTAGATCAAAAGACTTTATTATTACTAAGTGGGTTTCAGGTGCAAGAAAAAAGTTGTGTCATTGAAATGAGTGAACTTTTGTCACAAATTCATGTCTTCTAATGGTTGTTGTATTGTCATCTGCACTGTGACCATATTTTTCATGTCAATTTTTCATGAGCAAAACATTGCTGTATAAAAACTCTACTCTGGTGTGTCAACTTGGTTGAACTGGTGGTGTATGCTTTCAGTTGCTTTTCATTTATGTGAAGTTTCAAAGGGGTTTTTTCTCATAGCATTGATCGTGGGTTTTGGTAATGTTTGCATGTTTGCAGTTCTACAAGGATTTATCCAAGGGCTTGAAAGATGTGGTGTGGAAATCAGAACTGGGGACACAGTAAATGGGACACCGACACACACTCCGCAGCAAAAATTTTGGACAAATTGATACAGAAAAACAGTTGTGCTTCATTTTGAGAAAGCACATAAACAATATTGAAACCTGTTAAGATGGGTGAAAAGAAAGCCCCAGTGCTGCTCTACTGTAATTGAGTCACCAATGAAGGATACAAAATGGGTAGACTTCCAGATCATGAGACCTGATGAAGAGACTCTGGTCCTGTTTGGTAAATAGATTTTGTAGCTGAGATAGATAAGAAAAGGTTTTCAGAAAACTCGTGAGCATTCCTCAAAATGTAATTAACCTATTGAAGATTCCTCAAAATGTGGAACCAAATGAAAAGTACATTGTGTAGTGTTTCTGCCCATCCTTATGTAAGACCCTCAGATGGGGGCATTACCAGAATAAGAAGGCACCCACCCAAGGGAGCAGCAGAGGGCATCACCAAATTCTTGTAACACACCCATCTGAACACCATGTCATTTCATATCCATCACACAAAGAAAAATCAGTTGGCCTTCACAAAAATGTAAGAGCCCACCCAAAAACATAAGATGCCCTCCAGTGTGAGAGGAGGGAAGATTATGGATTTAAAGCGCCCTCCAACTACATTGGGAAATCTCAAACAGGTGCAAACCAGCAACAGTTCAAAAAGAAATATTTCATGAGGTTTCTAAAAAATAATACCTTGTGAACATTCCTCAAAATGCAGAACTGCACAAAAACTAGCAATAGCTAAAATAGGAAATGTTTCACAAGTTTCCCAGAAAATGCACTCAGAACTCACAGTAACATCTGGTGCACATTCCTCAAAATGAGGGACCGAACAAGTACTATATCATTTTATAGTCTCTACTCTCTGCGTACATGCATATTATAACAAAACTGATGTCACTCTTGGGACAATGTGCATAGTCAGAAGAAAGTATTTGAGTGTGCTCACTATCAGGTTCTGTTCATGTCACAACGGCGCAAGTTCTGGGTTGATTTCTTTGCGAGTTTTCTGGATGATTGTTTCACTGCAAGATTGCACAAAACAAGAACCTTGTTACCTTCTGGTCCCAGCAAATGATAGATGATGAAACAGCCACATCACATAGTAAAGACATAGGAGTAGATCATGACAGAAAAAAGCAGAGCCTGAATTGCATCTTGAATAAATCTATTCAGTCCCTTGGAAAGTTGTGCACTTTGCCCAATTCCAGATGGCCTTATCCTGCATGGAAAATTGAGGTTTTTTAACCAAGCTCCTTCATTTGCAAGGTTTCCAAATCTTAACATCAACTTGATGTAGATTACTTAAAAGAGTAATTCCAGAACCTTTCAGATGAATTCAGAATGCATCTCAACAAATTCTTTGAGAAGTGGAATACATGAGAGAGCTCGTGGTCAACTGCAGCACAAAACACAGTACTGAAATCAGCATCAACCCAAAGCATGTGCACTTTCACATAGAGTTTTCTAACCAGCAGAGCTTGAATATGATTTAGAACTTGGTGAATTCTTGGCAAAGAGAGAAAAATCAGACCAGAATCTTAAAGCTGACAGAGACAACAGCAAGCACAAGATTACATTCCAATAATACATTACAAAGAAGATGCATTACGTAGCAAGATGCTTTGAAACCAAAACCTTCATATTTGAGGTTAGGTATTCTAACAATCACAATCACTACTTGTATGTAGCCATTGTCCAATGGACGGGAGATGAGACAAGAATGATCAGAAGAAAATGAACAGAGTCATACTGGTAAGCAGGCATCCAAACCTTCTTCCTGATTGTTGTGAAAAGAAGAGACATTCAGTGCAGAGTAACACAGTATGGCAATCCTCCCAGGTAGGATTTCTCTCTCCCCATATTGATCTTGAAAATCCTATTCTACTACACAAACTGCCTACACAATTGTGGTAGGTAATCTGCAGTGTGATATCTTGCTCACATCTGTTCACAGCTCATAAGCTACCGACTGTGCTTCATAATGCAAGCTACCAGAGATCCAAAATGTCTTTGCTGCTGCAATTAAGCCTTCATCATACAAGAAATTTGAGAAAGACAAAGTAAAATCCAACCTTACCTCAAAAATGTTGAGCAATATAGCAGCACAGATATGTTGATGGACCATGAGAGATTAAGTTTCATGAACCAGGAAAAGTACCATTTGGCAGCTTGCTCAAAATTCAACTGCTCAAAATCCTCAATCAGTAATCCTGCACTCCATCTCTTGCCTGCAAACATCTCGTCAATCAAAGAATATGGTACACTAGGAATACTCAGGGGTTTGTCTGTTCAACAATGCCAGTTACCTATCTGCAGGTGGCAAGTACATTTGAAGGTAGTTTTGTTGATTGGTACATGGTCAACCATTGCAGCTGTATTCTGGTATTTGCCCCTGAAGTAAGCACATCCACAGTGCGCCCCAGCATGGACTTATCTTCTCTATTGAGTCATGCCTGCCCCCTGGTTGCAGCTCACAATTCTCCATGATGACTCCACCAGAAGATAGCACATCACGCTCATGTTGACTAACTGAAAACTTCTACAGCTCTTGATCTCACAAGCTTCTGTCACTGAATATAAATTGTATAAAGAGAAATTCAGGTATGCTGTTGTTAAGTTGTTTCTGTAACAGATCCTGGATAAAATTGGAGCTCAAGGGAATCTTGAGACCCTCTGGCACAAAGTGAAGCACTAGTCTGCAAGTTCTGAAGCTCAGGAGATTACAAGAATGCTCCTCTCTCCCCATACCCTCCTTTCAGCAGAAACAAGTCCCTCATCCCAACCACAGAACACAGATAAAAACAACAGGATGAGTGGCAAAACCTCAGAATCACAAAATCACAGAGCACCACACTGCTTTACAGAAGAAAGCACACACCAGAGCAACACAATCATTGACAAAATCTCACCACATCTCAAACGCAGATTCCAACTCTCCTCTCACACAACAAAAATCAATTCCACAGGCAGAAAGAACAACCAGAGAACATGGTCCTTGTCGCCACTTCTTGGCCATTGCAAGCTGCAAAATTGACACTCCTATGTCAAAGTCCACTAGATTGATGAGCAATCAACAATGCCACATATGATACCTCCATAATACTATTTATCACAAGCAACACAAGATGCCAAACAGATAAAAGAATATGGGGGGTTGAAGCTCAATTCACCAGTTTCAAAAGGTGAATCAAGCCACATGATCCTCTGACCTGTAAAAATGTCAGGATTGAAATGATTTGCCTCATGAAAAAGATACCTGATTGTGTGCAGTTGGTTAACCCAAAACAATGACAGATTCTTAAGCAATTCTGGGGATCAGAAGATCAATCACTTTCAGAGAAGTGTACTCTAATATAGTTGGAGACTTTCTAAACAGTTAAAACACAAAAATAGAGCTTTATTAACTTTGACAACAAGATGTCAAACCAAACCAGTGCCAAGAAGAAGATCAAGCATCTGCAACAATTACAGCATGTGAGGATTTGAGGACTGTACACTGTTAATCTTGACAATAAGACATGGGCAGCATCATGGATCCTGAGATCATGCTCTGTTGTCAGCCCAGTACAAACAGAAACAATCTAGAACTGAAAAGGAGCAATAATATATGGATATACCATAGAGAGCAGGTTGCTTCTCAACATGAAATGCTGCAAATTGCAATGAAGCAAAACACTTAATGACTCTTTACTAATAATGGACCATTGTACAAAAGTTGCCTATGAAACACAAAAGCATTATTTTGACCAGGAGGAACTCCTGTCAAGCCCATGCTGATCGACTGAAATAGAATACAGTGATATAGTACAAGCTGGTTACCCAGCCTTTGCCCCAGAGAGCCACCACTCTTTCAGGCAGAGAATGGTCAAGCTAACTTGGCAAGATTGGTACAATGAGGACTCATTCATAACTCAATTAATGACATGCTGTACTTGTGTACTTGATTCCAATCCTAACTAATTTGCTACAAAATTGTGGGGTGGCTCTCAAAACTGGAAAGAGTAGTAACTTCTTTCGATCAGTCCCTGAAATCATCAGGGCAAGAGAAAACCCATGTTATACAAGGTGATCCATCATTTGTTCATGAAGGTACCGCGAAATAAAAGGAATTGTAGATGAGAGTAAGGCTGTTGGGCATTCCTCATGCGGTAGATGTCCACACCCAGGAATTGCTGCCAGTCTCTGCATTTTGCCAATATCCCAGTTAGGGTTTTGCCAATGAAGATGCATATTTCTCAAACTTCTAATCAACCTCCAAGTTACTGCTGTTCAAAACCAAAAAACCCAACAGGATGAGAGACTTACAGAGAGAGGAAGTTGAGATGCAAGGGACTGGGAAGCTTTCAAAGGAACCAATTTGTCGTGGACCCCAGAAACAATTAGGGCTGGTAGGTTGGCCACAGACCGTATCAGCTCTGCTGCACTAGCACTGGACAAGACTGCACTAGTCATACAGGCCCTATTAACCTCTGCCAGTGCCTTGTCCCACCCTTCCACGTGTAAAGGCCCCTGCAATCCCATCCTCAACTTCAGTATCACAACTTGATTGCAATTGCAGCCTGTGCAGTGGCACAACAAGATTCCAGAAGCAAAACACAGTGTAGAATGCAAACCTTGTATAGATCAAGAGTCTGTGAGGTAAGCTTGGAAGCATCATGCCATGCACGGCGTGTGGTCACTTGCCCAATCTCTGACCGAAGCAGCGACCGGAGCATGTGTCGAGCAAGTGATGTATGCAATAGCACCCTTGCAAAAGGAGGAACAACCTCTCTTGACAAGCTGACACCTACCAATACCAGTCCCTTTACCTCAACCTGCTTGCCAACGCACACAATTCCAATATCAATGCCTGCTGCAAGAAGATTGGAGACTTCAGCAGCTCATGTCACTAATATAAGTGCAAAAAGATGGAATTCACAAAGGTGATGTGCAACAGACCTGAATAGAGTCTTTGGACTTCAGAGCCCTTGCAGCAGCCATGAGAGCAAGCAAGCCACCATCTGAATGGCCCACAAGAACCACTGATCTCAACCCTAACTCCTGACAGAATGCAAAGAGCAGATCCACTTGTGCATGAAGATCATATGGATTTGGAAGCCCTTTTGTCTCCCACTCAGATCTTCTTGGCCTTGATGTCAAGCCCCAGCCAGGCCGATCAAATGCAACCACACGGCATCCAACTTCCATTGCTATGGAGCCCATAACATGTCGCCATGAGAATACACCACCCCCAAATCCATGGAGCAGCACCACTCCTGTGTCCTTTTCATACAGCTCTACAAGCTTGGAATCCCCTTCAGATACAAATTCCAAGCTTTCCAACACCGCTGATGGCTTTTGCCCTCCTGTCTGCTGCCCAATTGCTGGCCATCCAGTGACAATTGAAGGGATTGCAAACCGAGGTGAAGAATTGCTCAGCACAGGAGCATGAAGTGAGGAGGCTCTACCAGAAGGGTTCCATGCCACTGCTGTCTGGAAGACTGGATTCATGTTTATTGCTGAATGAAATCCTGTGCCACCGGTAGAAGCATCATCATCCTCTTGCTTGCGATACAGACCTCCATCAATGACTTTATAATGCAAAACAAGTCCTTTACAGTCCATAAAAAGGCTCTGTTTATCTGCAAGCATGTGGGCAGGGACATCTTTGTCACCATCATGTTTTCCTACCAAGCTACTGCAATCCAAGTCCATCTTCCTGAAGAGGAGAGGAGAGGAAGTAGCCCGAGGATTTCTTGGGTAAGAGTTTCCACTGATCTTGGAGACAGAAACCTGCAAATAACACAGATGCTGCTGTTTTAGTATACAGATGCATCTCCAAAGAGAGAAAAAAAATTTCAGAGCATATACAGAAAGCAAGCAGAGAGAATTGATGATGACCCATTCTGCATCCATCACGAACAAAGCAAGGAAGCAATGAGCTTGACATGTTGACAGAGAATTTTTCTTGGGAACATATACAGGAAGCAAGCACAGAGAGAATTGATGATGAACTAACCGATTCTGCATCCATCAAGAAGAAAGCAAGTTTGCGGCGAGCTTGACATCTTGACTTGTAGGCCACCATGATGTGGACCAGAGCAAAGACGGCAGAGGATATCAATAGAAAGGGCAAGCCCAAACGGTGCTGTCCATCCACCACTGCAACAGGCGAAATTCCGTTTCTGGAATCAAAGGTGTTGTAGAGGCAAGCTTTGGCTGACAAGAACACCGTGGTGACAATCCCGGAGATCACAGTAATACCTAAGTAAGGGCCATGGCAGAGGCTCGGTACCTCGCATACGAAGTAAGCACCTGTGCATGAGAAAGAACAAGAACAAGAACAAGAGATATAAGAAGACAAAGAAGAAGTTCTTCTAAAGCACAAGAAGCAAGGCCAGAAGAGGAGAAAACACTGCACGCATGCATGCACGACCGGCAAAACCAGAAACGTCGAGACACGAGTGCGGGAGAGGAGGAGGAAGAATACAAGAAGAAAGACCCTTACAGATTGCCGCGACTGAGCGGATGACGGAGATGAGAGGGATATCCACAAGAGAGGAGCGGAAACTGTACGTCGACCAGTCGATTCTGAACGAAAGGCAAGACTCGCAGCAGGTGAAGGTCGACAACACGGTGCAAGGGATGGCGATGTCTGCGATGGCGACAAGGAGAGGCACTGAGGAGACAAGCAGCGAGGCCAGCATGAGAATCATGAAGAAGAGCGTTCTGCACGCCCTTTTCACGGTTTCTAAGCCTCCTCTACCTGCTCCCTTTCCCGCTCCCATCCTTATCGCGATCCCAGCACAAACAATCTAGCTTCCTGTCGCAACCTGCCTTTCTTTTTTCTTCCAGATGCTGTACAATTCGAGCTCCAGATACGTTTTTCTTTGAAGAAGACTGGAGCACAAACTGGTTGAAAAGAGCGTGTCGCGTGCACGGGAGATCAACGAGCAGCTTGAAATTGCAGCTGTTCTAGACTCGGCGTCAGCTGGCTTGAGCGATTTTGAGCCATACTGACATGAAGCATGAACAAACCATATCCATTTCTCAACAAAAACAACAGCCTGCCTACAATTGGTTCATGGGCTCGAGAGCCCGTGACAACCAACGTGCTTGCGGAAGAACCTCTGAAAGCTTGAACCGAAGATAGTAAGTAGTGAAGTGCCGAACGCATTCAGCTTCGCCAGCTACACCGTTGGACTTCGTTCCGATAAGAGCAGCGTCCGGCCATGAAGAAGCACCTTAAACCTGATCCACAAAGAAATCAGAAGCGCTCTCTCTCTCTAGTGCGCAAAAACAGGATGCAGAAGGCTGACCATGATGACAGAGCTCAAAGGCAGGAGTGACAGTAATATACAGCCAAAAACAGCTCGCCTCTTCTGAATGGCAACAACAGATAATCACGACTTGCTTATGGAGGATTGGATTGACATCCGAGAATAAAAGAAATCAAGGAAGAAGTAACAAAGAAGAAGCAGCAGAAACACCAGAGGAAGAGGAGAAGTTGGGGGAGGGAGACAGGAAAAAACCTGCTTGATCAAATACAGCAAGAAACCGCCCTGAAGTGCCGGATTTTCGGAGAAATGGCGACCATGCTCACGGTTCAATGACGACGACGAAGACGCCTCACTTTATTGGTACTGACATGCACACGAAGTTTCGCTCTTTCTTTTCCCCGGAGATTTCTTGCTTCTTCTACGGTCCTGCACTCCCGAACTCGCGACGAATCTTGAGGAGAGAATACTGTAGCAGAAGTAACGAACGCCCTGTCGCAGCTCTCTTTTTCCTGCAAGGCAAAGCAGCAACGCACAAGAGCCGGCAACTACGTCGCGCAAAGCCGGCCAAACGGCAGAGAAAGACGACGCACGGACGGAAGGACGGACGGACAACTTGTGTTTTACCTTAACACAGCCTCCCGCTCTTTCCAATCCAACGACCCAGATTCCCGAAGAGTCTAACCTGCACGGACGGGCGAGACGACGGACGGGTACCCTTTCTCTCTTACCTTACACAACCTCACAATCTTTCCAATTCAACGACCTAGATTCCCGAAGAGTCTAACGTGCACGGCCGAGATCGACGACGCGCGGACGGGAGAGAGGACGGACGGATCCCTTTTTTCTTTTACCTTACACAGCCTTTCAATCTTTTTAATTCAACGACCCAGATTCCCGAAGAGTCTAACCTGCACGGCCGAGATCTTCTCATGTGCGCCATTCGCCAAAAGGAAAAGCTCCGCTGCTCACTGGCAACCAACACGTGTGATAGATAATAAAAACCTGTAACTCACAAACTACCCATTATCTTTTCACTTCAACTGTCCGGATTCGCCCACATTTCAATCTAACGGTTAAAGTCGTTTTTCTCCCCACCCCTCAATGTTTCTCCTTGGAAGCCCGCTTTCCAAACGAACGGTAGAGATTTGATATACTTCACCGCATCCAACGGCTACGAACCGTGGTGCTAAGCGAACCGTGCCAAGTAAGAAATTTCAAAAGAGCCCGGTTGCGAAGCTGGGGCCAATTTCCTTAACGTATCTTTTTGGGAGAATAAAAATCGATCGGTGCGGATTTGTCCAATTTTTAATCCGACGGATAGCAATAAGAGAGCGTAATTTTTTTTTAAGGGAATTAAAGAGCGAGAGTGTCCTACATCAACGGAAACAAGGATGGCAGAAATAGGTACCTATAGGCCTTCTTGATCTTGCCTACAAACATAGGTAGGTACCCCCCTAAAAATAGACCACCCTGTTTGAGGTCTTTGCCACGGGTTCTCTCTACAACCCGGTCGTATCCCTGGAATCCAACCCATTAGTTTTCCGCCGTTAGATGGGTGATCTGACAGTGAGGATATCCACTGGATATGGAATCTCCGGGAATCGCCGTAAAACATGTCTCAGGAACTGTGGCGAGGTTCGGGTGGCAATTAATGAACGTAACTATTTTTCTGCGGAATTTATTGGCTATGTGGTTTTTCACTTTAATATTCCACTTAAACTGCGGAATTCGCTGGCAATGGATTTCTAATTTATTGGCTATGTGGTTTCGGTTTTTTGAACCTCCGATTAAACTGTGGAATTCGCTGGCAAGCAATTTCAGAAATTCAATTGCACTGAATTGAAAAGGGGGAAAACTCCAGAGCTTGTCTGGAATTCCTGGGTATATCAATTCCAGTCACATTCTGGGAAATCAGCATTTGGTCAACTTCAGAGAACCTGTTGATGTTAGGTGTAGAAGTGTGTGTGTGTGTGTGTGTTTCTGATTTTCTGTTGGCCTTGCCTACCAAGGCAAGGATACCTGTTGTGTTTAGATTCATTATAGAGTATAGTAGCTTAATGGATTTTGGCCCCTAGGATATAGGTCAATTTTTATATGAGGATTTTTGAAAGATGATATTTTGGCTTGTGTTGAAATTTGAGATATATAAGGGGACAAAAAATCCAATGAAAGTAGATGACTAAACCATCACCCAAAAGAAAAAAAAAACAAGGGAAAAGCCAAAGAAATTAGACCAAAAGATGCACAGCCCCAAGGAGCCAAAGAAAGGACAAGGTTAATTATCTTAGTCATGGTAGGAAGCTATTTCACCCACAACCCTTTTAATGTTGTTAGCATGCAAATTGTGAGATCTAATAGTAATAGGAGGTTTTAGAACAAACATCTCTCATCAACATAATCTTCTTCTTTATAGTAGAGGCTAAAGCATGTTGAAGAATAATACTAACACGTTACGTGAAAAACTAAATGTAAAAAGACAAGGATAAATGACTTTTCAATCATCTATCGTGGAAAAATACGAGCATATTCCCTAATGAAACAATTCATGTCACGCTCAAATGCATTGTGCACCTCCATGGCCATTGGAATAAAATGGTGACTCTCATGAAGCCTTCTATATTTGCAGATCTTAACAATGGCGTTAAGTTCCACAACTGCACTTAATGGTTAACTAATGACATTCATAACCATTATTTCCCATGTTAGGTCAATAACCACCACATTGGCAACAAAAACCTAGTCCTCATGAATCATGTAGAAATTGATTCATAATGAAATTCCTAACATCAAGGCGTACCACCACTTTTTCCATACAATGTGCCCACTCTTTCAAGCAAGGGCATACATGACATATTTTATGGTGTCATGTGTGGCTATCCATTGACCTTTAAATGGAGAATGTGTTAGATGTGTACCAAATGCGTTTAACCCATGTCCACACTCACATGTGAAAAGACTAGATGCTAAGGGCTAAATTAAATTGAGATGAAAACACAACACTGAAATGAAAATAGAATTTGTAATGTGAAATGAATAGATAAATGGCCTAGTAATCAACCATAGTTCCACCCCTTTGCCCAAACAAGAATGAATGCAAACTCTAAATGTTAAGGAAATGGAATTATCCTCCAAAATAAACTTAAAGGATGTGTTATGAAAGATGTCCATCAAAAATGCCTATAGGCAAGGGGTGTTGACAAACTGCCAAACTCTCAAAAAAATCGTGCATTTATTTAGTTATGAAAGGAAGGTTATCCCAAACTACACAAAGACATGACTAATAAAAATGTGGGCCCCCTTCAACTTGATAAACATATTCTTCCAAAACAAGTCTATTGAAAATACAAAACTTGGAGCATTAATACGGAACCACCAAAACCCAACTCCCTTGAAAAGAAAATGTGGCATAATCTTCCATAAATAAAAAACTTACACCACCAAAAGAGTCAATAATTGAACCTAACACCCCATTAAGGGGCCCTGAATAGACTCCCATGACCCAATACCCATAATGTCCCCACATACTTGCATAACTTTCTTATCAAAACCCACCAAAAGAGACAGGAAGGAAGAAGGAGGTATTATCCAAGTGAAATAAGAAGGTTGATGAGTAACCCATGAGGACAAAATGCCCAATGCAACCTATGTATCTATCAAAAAAAAAAGATCATCGATATGCACCACGTCTTAAGATAAAACTTCATCCAAAAAATGTGTGACAAAATCTTGAAAATTCACTAACACATCCAAAATGTGTAAGCAATCTATGACCAAAGTTCACCGTTGAAAAATCTTTATGTTTAAAAAAATCCTTAATGGATCTAAAGCTTGCATTTTGACGCTTTGACCCTAAGCTTAACTAAGATTAACTTGGTCAAAAGATGATCAAAAGCTAGACAATCTCATTCATAATGCCCACGATGTGTGTATCATCCACTAGGGATTGAAAGACATAACTAAGGGCTCATGCAATGGTCTCCAAGACTGTTCAATAATGGGCTAAGGCAAATAAAAGACCTCATAACGAGTCACCATGCCTTGTGCCTAAAAATGACTCAATAATGGTGACCCGTTACTCGTGCTACTCGTGGTAATAATAAAGAAAAAAATGAGCACCGTAAGACAACTTGGTAAAAAGGACAATGTTCACCATTGGTTCCTTGACATCTTGTAGATTTCTAAAAATTGCAGTTCAAAAAAATTACTAAAAACATTTTTGACATCAATTTGCATCATGACACAATCAAGGTGTAGGTCGAAAAAGGATGTGATGCCAAAAGGGATGGATGGTTTCATAGCCTTTAAAGGTCGATTTCCAAACTGATGGGGGGATAAATGCTCTTAAAATGGCTCCTGACGTTATATGACAATGGAATAATCAATAAGTAAAAAAAAATGCCTCACCTACGACTATGGGACAAAAACCTCCAATGTCATTTGCCTTTGGCAACAATTTGTTAGCCCCCAAAATTGAGGCCACCAACCTAGTGATATCATCACAGGCAACAATAATTTAAAATAATTCCAAAAACCCTAAAGATGGGTCTTTTGGTATGAAACATCCCAAGATATGCTCATAAACCATCCTAGATAGCCCACCCAAAAACAAAAGAGGAGCAATGGTTAAGGCATGTGCAAACAAAGTCCTATCCAAGATAAAGGTGTGTTTAGGCTAATAGTCAAAAATAAGTGGGGGGACATGGTTTGATGGAAGGAGGTGCAGCTAACATAGAGCTACAATGGTGTCCTCCGAAAGAATAGCTGACGTCATGAGTTGAAGAGCTCTAGTAGCACAATTGTATTCTTTGGTTCTACCCAACTTCAAACATCAATGAAGATGAGTGGTTGAAAAATTGTGCAATAAGTGATGCGAACGAAAAGCACGTTAGACACAAAAAAAACTCCTCCTGAAAAAAAAAAAAACTAGTCACTTATTATAAACCTCCTAAGGCAAACATAAACCTCTCACTAACCTAAACAATATTTTTGAATATAAAGCAAATAAAAAACATGTCAACAAGAAAAGAAAGAACCATTTCTACTCATCCATCAAATCTTAAGCAATTTGGTCAAAGAATAGACAAAAAACCTACTTGACCTCGTCTTGGATGGCTCAAGGGATCCAATGAAACAATAAACTTGAGATTAGATATTATAGATTTATAATATCTTGAAGGATTTTGGTTTCTTTTACAGGATTTTTTGAACGTTTCATTTTTGCATGTTGAAATATTTGAGGTTCCATAATTCTTCTTTTGCTGATACTTTTTAATGCAAATGGCAAGGCCACAGTGTGACAGGCCCCTTGTTTTGTTTTTATCTCTTCTCACTGGCTCAAATGAAGTGAATCCATTAGGTGCAAGGGAAAGTACTGCTGTTTGTTCCTTCTGCCCTGGACCTTGGGCTCTGCCCTCATACCTGCGCCCCCTCTGTTCAGGGGGCGAAAGGCATCAGGTATCAGTGCCTTTCCCTTTGTAAACTCCAAGGATATCAAAGGTTCACAATTCCTTATGCAGATCTGTGTGCTTTATTATGTGAAATTTCCCACTCCAGCAAGTGGGAAATTTCACCTGGTAAGGCACCGTCCAAATGCACTGTGGATTTAACAGAGAAAGAGACACTTGTAGAAGAAGCCTGTTACACAATTAAGCGGAATTCAAACCTTGAAGCCTTATTGCACACAGTACAAAAAGTATTTGCTTGCTCCTTTTTTCCCCCTTTGTCTCCACACACTTTGCCCCCCCTATTATGCACATTTTGTTCTTGGAATGTGTCTGTTACAGTTTTGGTTCCATTACAATCCCAGAATGTCCATAACATGGACCCAATGTGTGTCTGGGCAGTACCAAGATGTGTTGTATGGTGCCATGTATGTTTAGCCTTGATTTGCCACTTTTGGGTCTTGGATCCTCCTCATCTAAAGGCGATGGTGGGTCCAATTTATGGCTCTCAGCCAATATGATTGCTCTACTTCATTGGACCCCGGACCTTAGACTCTCATCTAAAGTCACCCTAAGTCACTTCACCAACTCTTGCCAATACATTTTTTAGAATCAAGTACAAAGTGATTAGCAAGTTCAATCATCAGAGTTGAATTTAAATATTTAAAACTATTTACATGGCTATATTACACATACAAGTGCCAACATGAATGTAAGAGTTGAATTTAAATTTTAAAAATTATTTACATGGCTATATTATTACATACAATGCTCAAAATGCCATTTGCACTGTTAAGTGACAATGCTGTGTTCAGAGTACGGTAACAGTATATGTAATGAATATATTGCCAACTGAATGATTTACACTTAGAGCAGGTCCACTGGCAGCAATTTTGTGTGTTGTCTTTTGTTTGGACTTTGGTCATTTCTTTTTTTCTTCTCTTGTTCCCTTGTTGGGGATTTTTCCTTTATTTATTTATTTATTTCAAAGAGCATCAAAATGGGGTTGGGGTTTGGACCAGTGCTGGCCAGGTCAGGATTTTTCAGAGGAGCCATAAATAAGGTTAGGGTCTAATGTTTTTCGTAACAATTATATATATATATAAAATGGATGACCCATTGGGTTCAGCTCGAAGAGATATTCTTAATAATTAAAATCCATTCATTTTCAGCAGTGATTTTTGGAAAAAAATAATTTGATGTTAGCATCCAAAGAAAGATTTAAACATCAAATGACAACAAAAGCAAGTAGGATATTAAAAATATTTTGTAATGTTGTTATTTTGCAACCTGTAGGAGCAAGCCTTTTAAATCTGACAAATCAAGTACTAAACCATTACTTACTTTTTTGGTGAATCTTTTCAAATGTTTAGCTAAAGTGTCTTATGTACATTGTAAGCTTTGTAAAGCTTAAGCCAAGCCTTTGTAAGCGTCAGAACTCCAAAAAGAAATTCAAATTTTGGCAAAATTTCACACCAAAATATATATATTTAAGAAAAAATTTGAATATTAATTTTGGGACCAAAATTTATTAGTTAAGTAATTTGCTTACAACTAATCACCAACACATCTTTATCCCTTTCAAGAACACATTCAAATGTGCCACACTGAACTACTCTACCCACCAGCACACCATGAAGGATGAATGGTAAACAGTTTTCCGTTGGGTTTCGGTTCCCTAGCTAACCATAGTGGTTAGCTCAGTTGCTTTTTTCTTACTACCTACTTACTTGTGAGTTGTTAGTAGGTAGGTAGTAAAAATAGCCCTTGCAAATGCATAAACCACCTACTTACTTTCTTTGTAGACACCTTTTTTCCTACCTATCTACCTATATATGAGATCTATTCCACACAAAATTGGTTACCATGGTGAAACCAAATATCAACTCAGTTGAAGTTCATCCACAACTGAGTAATAACAGGCTTCCAGGGGATGGTGAGCTGGTGGGTGCTGGTTCACTGTGGCCATTTCAAACGGCATGTGATGAATGTCTCTCACAAACTGAATTGGGAAACAAAAATCACTCTTTGTTGGCCTTGCCTACCAAGGCAAAGATATTGTGTTAAGATTCATTATAGAGTATACTAGCTTAAGGGATTGTGGCCCCTAGGTAATAGGTCTATTTATCTGGGCTTGTGTTGAAACTTGAGATTAATTATAGAGTTATAAATAATATCTTGAAGGATTTTTGTTTCATTTAGAGGATGTTTTTGAAGATTATATTTTTGTATGGTGAAATATTTGAGTTTCCATGATTCTTTCTGTTGCCTTAAGATCTTATTTAATGTAAATGCATGGCAAGGCCACAGTGTGACACACCCCTTGTTTTCTGTTTGTTTCATTTCTCTCTCTC
>Ga0209611_10008761_pt1 | contig 15619 bp, 15 predicted proteins | sample S1TSphgellanicum_3_FD_187693 | JGI IMG/M metagenome (GOLD analysis project Ga0209611, IMG submission 187693) | Host-associated microbial communities from peat moss isolated from Minnesota, USA - S1T2_Fc - Sphagnum magellanicum MG (SPAdes) (version 2) | ecosystem: Host-associated > Plants > Peat...
CAGTTCTTGCTCAGCAGCAGCATCTCCTCCATCGATACTGTGATTGGATACAGGACACATTGGGATGATGTCTTGGGAGAAATCCTCCAAATCTGGTTGTCTGGAAATCATGTCTCCTGAGGTCATAATTGACAAATGGAAATTGGCCAATGGGTTTTCATTTTCAGACTCATAATGTGATGTGTATTCTGAAGGGTTAGAAGGAATTTGAGAAATGGGTGTTGTGGTTGTTACAACAGCACTGCTGCTCTGGTCAGAAGCAAGAGGCAACCCACTCTTTCCAGATGTCCCAAAGTTCAGAGGAAATGGTATGGATGACCTTGTAGTAGCTCTTGTTCCAAGAGGAGAACTGCTCGCTTTTGCACTCTGTTGCAGTTTTACAATCGAATCATCATCAGAACTCCCCTGCCCTGCATCAGGTATTGTGGGTGGTATCCCCTCTGGTTTCCAACAATTCTTTGGTGATTCAATGCCACCAAGCTGCCAAACAGCAAACAAATTAGTTAACCTTTGGTCTAGGGGCCTGTGCAATTGCCTTAGTTGATGTTGCTACAACTCATTTGTTTGCCTGTGTCTCCTACCAGCAAGCAACATGTGGTAAAATACAACAAATCCTTGTTCAGCTACAAAGGTTTGGAGTGGAAGAAATGCACCTGTCTTCTTGCTTGAGAATTTGGCAGTTGCGTCTTTTTGACATAGGGATCTCCTTTCATCTTTGTTGCACTGCCAACCTTGATGACTGGTTTTGGGCTTTCAGCACTCGGAGGCCCTCGATTCATGTGTTGAATTCTAGCCATTCCCTGCTCTGCTGCAGGTGGCCCATCTTTCTCTTCTTGTTTGTAATTCCTTGGACGAAATAAATGGATTGCATATTGTGCAGCTACCACTCGCTCTTCTTCTGGCCATTCCTGTTTTGGTCGTGAGTGAATTACTCTCTCTGGGGGTGTAGTAGATACAAGGCCCTGGCTGGAAGTTCCCCCCCCCACCACATAAAGCAAAAAAAAAGAGCAATCAGGCCAGAGGAAAAGGTGCAAGAAACCACTTGACCGAAATGATCTGCTTTCAGTTGCATTTTTCAGCTGATGATTCTCTGATCAGATAACTCACCTTGCCACTGGCTTTCTCAAATTGTCATACTGCCACAATTGATCAACAGAGTCTTCATTGTGGGCTGCTGCTGCTGCTGCATCAGTTGATCCACAGTAGTCAGAGACACTCTCTGGGCTACTCTTAGCACTGGTGCTCATGCTTTCTCTATCAGCGCTGATGGTCATGCCTGCATCTGTTGTCTGTTGCACATGGCGGCTTGTCCTCACTTTTTGCTCAGGGGTATTACGAAAGCCAGTTTGCATCAGGCACTGGTTCACAAAAGGTTGCAGATGTGGATGCCTTAGCAGCTCTGTAGCCTACCACAAGAGAAGAAAAGAAGTGTGTTCACAAAATAGCAGTGTTTTCAAAGGATGTCACAGAAACATCAGTTCAACAAGGACTATAAACCTCCATTGAACAAAAGAAAAGCCAGAGGAGGATTCAACCCCACCCTTCCAAACTACCAAGCTGTAAGCCAAAAATCCAGACATAATTAAGTGATGAAAGCAAAGAAGCTCTCTTTCAAGACCTAGGAAGAACTCACTGTAGGACGGTTCTCTGGATTCTTTCTCAACATGCTTCTGATAAGACCTTTCCTGCAGCAGCAAAACAGCTGAACCATATGAACACAAAACACAGCATGTGGGTAGCACCATTTTCCAATAATAAAATTGATAATGATCTTGTGTTCTATCATGGCCCGGTGTGGTTTGTCTGAGTTGTTAATTCTTTGATTTGCATTGAGGCAGTGAGCTCAGCATACAGACATTCTTCATGAATGTCTTATCAATTAAACATTCTTCACAAATGTCTTATCAACTTCTTGATTAGCAGCACATGATTTAAAATGAATGAAATTTGTGATTTACACTCTGCAGATATCAGAATAAGTGCATTAAGCGAGCAATGGACAACACTCACAGGGCGGTGGAGTAGTTGCTTGGCAAAGGTCCAATAGTGGATCTATTTATCTTACTTATCAGCCCCTGCATATCCTGTGCAGCACAATGTCCACCACAGAAGCACCTCAATATCAGGCAACCTGAATTGGGTGCACCGGGTTTTGTCTCCTCATAGCCTTCTTGGATACAATCGCCATTTGTCTATTCATCTATGAATTGCATATTTTCTTCAAGAGTTTGCTGGATCTCTTGACAAGGGCACATGCAGTAGTGGAAGAGATTGAATGTAACTCACAAAAGCTTTGAAGGCAGGTCGGTGTGCAGTCATCTCATACATACAACACCCTGCACAAAGAATCCATGCATGAGTTCAATCTTATGAGGAAACAGCATATGTAAACACCATGTGCTTTATGTATGATGTGCACACAATGAGCGCTTATTCCCATACACCACTCATCAGTTGTGATCTCATGAACCCCTCCAGACATTCTGCAGAACAAATTGCTATATGCACCTACCTCCTTCAATGCCCAGAGGTGAATCAAATAGATGGTCTTCGAAAGCAACTAGATGCACCTTCCACTTTACAAAGCAGATGCTTCACAACAGATGCTTTCAAGGTCTAGAAAATTCTAGGGCGTACCAAGAGACCAGATGTCAGACTTGAATCCATATGGAATATCTGCAAGAAGCTCTGGACACATGTAGTTTGGCGTGCCAACCACCTGTGAGTAACATCACTCATTAGGCACCTTCCATTTCTACATTCAAAATCATAGATATATAAAAGCATCATGTCATCACTGCTGGCAGACTGAAAGGGCACGAGAATGTGAAGAGCAACTTCTGAAGTCTTTTGATCATTGTGCAGATGCAAATTGCATGAGCAGTCTAGTGGGGTGTGTGTCACTTACAGAGGAAGCTAAGTCTTCTTGGTTGAGCGTCTTTGCCAAGCCAAAATCCCCTGCCATATGTCACACTATGGTCTCATTGTAGTAGATCCATCACAGTAGAGATAACCCTAGAAACATGCTTGCTATGTTATGCATCTGCCATTTTTGAGAAGCATAACAGGACTGTGAAACTGCAAACAGAGTACAATTTCCAGATGTATAAAGACACAAGGTTTTCTTACCAAGGCAAATGTCATGTTCCTTTGTTAGGAATATGTTTGAACACTGCAAGAAATGCATTCAATAGCCATCATCAACAACAGAAATACCAAGCTGGGGTTTCCAAGAGTGGAGTTCATGTAGGAGAATAGAAATAAAAGGCAGAAGGAGTACGCAATCTGTTGACAACAGAAGATCAGCCACAAGGGTCAAGCATTCACCTTAATGTCCCGGTGAAGAACATGATTTGAATGTAAATAATCCACTGCCAGAAGCAGCTGCGCAAACCACTTGCAAAGCTTCTGCAAAGACACATTTGAGAGAATCACCACTGACTTTTTACAAGCATTTCAAGAGCCATTATTGCATGCTCCTCTAGGATTTGGATCATCTGTCAATGATGGTGGTCAGAGAAATGTGAAGTCCACTGGAATTTGGTGAGAGCTTGATGCACATATATACATATACTTCAACTCTCAAACCATCTATCTGCACATCATGTACTGGAAGAAGAGACCTTGGTGCTCATGGCATAGAAGAACTCACCTCTTCATCAAAGTATTGACCATGTGCTTTTCTGATCAGTTCAGCCCTGCATCAGCAGCAGCATGTTGGACACAGAAATCATGAGTGGCAGCCTCTAATAAGTTATCTGCTTTCTAGATTGACATGCTCAACAAAAGTGTCTCTCTTTTAAATCTGCGAAGTACGTCTAAGTTTTGTGCAAATGGAAACAAAGGCATGTGCAACAGTTTCCTCCTCTCCAGGGGGGGTTCTAAGAAGCTACTCACATATCACCACCTTCACAGTGGCCTGTCACAATGCAAACATAGCAACCCTGCCACCAGCCACAAAAACATAATACTAGCAATAGTGAATCAAAATGCTGCAATTCATAAGAATGCACCACACTTTACAAGCTTTTCCCTTACGAAAAAAGAAGAATAATTTGTTTTGTACATGTAAAGAGGAAATGACATGTTTGTAAGCAGATTTACCTTCTCCACCCAAGACTCCTTGTACTCCAGTATGTAAGGGTGGTTCACTCTGGACACCAACAACATCTGAAATCGCACCCAAAGAAACACAGATCTTCATTGCATATTCCAAGTATACAAATATGTTTCACTTATGCACTGATGAGACTACATCAACACAGGGCTCTTGTGTAAGCTGAGGATTCAAAGCATCAGATAGAGATCAAAGAGCAACATTGAAGCAGCTTTCTACAATTATATGATCATAGCAGCATTCTTAAAAGATGAAGGTTTGAAGCATCAAGAGATTGAAGAGCAACATCAAAGCAGATGTGTATAATTCTATGATCATAGAAGCATTGTTATCAGAGGAGGATTCAAATATGATCATAGAAGCGTTGTTGTAAGATGAGGATTCAAAGCATCAGGAGATTGGAGAGCAACATCAAAGCCTCAGGCAATCAAAGTATGATTGTATGATCACAGAAGCATTGTCATAAGACTAGGATTTGAAGCATCCAGAGATTGAAGAGCAGCATCATCGAAGCAGCTTTCTATGATTCTATCATCAAAGGAGCATTGTTGTAAGATGAGGATTCAAAACATCAGAGAGAGATTGAAGAGCAACAGCAAAGCTGTTGATAATTCAATATAATTTGAAGCATCAGGGGGAGATTGAAGAGCAACATTGAAGGAGCTTTCTGTAATTTGAGAATAATAGAGGCATTGTCATAGGATGGGGATCAAAGCAACAGGAGATTGAAGGAGCAACATTGAAGCACCCTATGATTCTATTATCAAAGAAGGATTGTTGTAAGATCAGGATTTGAAGCATGAGAGAGATTGAAGAGCAACACCAAAGCAGCTTTCTATAATTCTATCACTGACAAAGTATTGTCATAAGATGAGGATAATCAGAAGACTGAAGAGAAAAATCAAAGCAGCTTTCTATGATCACAGTTCAGCATTATCATAGGATTACAGATTCAAAGCATCAGGAGAGGTTGAAGGAGCAACATTGATTGAAGCAGCTTTCTATTAGTTCATAATTCTAGAAGCATTTGTCATCTGGAGGAAGAAGGGAAGTAAAGTTCATGACAATTGTTGTGGGGATTTCCATTGTCAAACACTATTGTTTTACCTCTTGATGAGCTGAGCGTCGGCATCTGTCAGTCTGTCGAGCAAGCCGTATCTTCTTCAGCACATATCTGGAAGCAAACATCACAGAGAAAAACAAACAAACAACAGCTGGTTCATCATGTAAAGCTCATCATTGCAGACACACAATCCTGTCCAACCTCATCAACAAAAAAAAGAGCTACAAGCTTCTTCTTCATCTCCATTTTCAGAGTGAAGAAACTAGAAAATCTCCAGCCATTCCCAGCACATTTTGCATTATTAGGCCAAACCGCACAGAAAAGACATAGCTAGCTTACTTCTTCTTCTCAGCTTTGTGGTTGACGAGAATGGCAGAGCCGAAGGCACCCCGTCCCACTTGCTCCATGATTTCATATTGCTCCATCCTCGACTCCATTCTCTTCTCTCCCACTTCCTCTATCCCTTTTTTTTCCCACACCAAATTTCTGAGTGCACTTTCTTCCAACAACAAACTTCTTCCTTCAAAGGTAATAAGCCCCTGTTGCAAAAAAATCTTTTGTCGAGTTCTTCGCACTGATGAGTAGAGAGAAGAAGAGCTTGAATCCCCCTTGAACACTTACACCACATGCAGCTTGCAACTACTGGACATCATCATCATCATTCTGCAATCTACAGCTCCATGGCGCTAACGGGAACCTCATCTTTGTCAGACGGGAGGACATTTTGCTTCTGTTGTTCAAGTGGAATGCATCATCACTACTACAAAATCTGACAAACAACTACAAAATCTTCTGTAAGGCGGCGAAGACGGCGGCATCAGTAAGCATCATCTACTAACATCTGACGTGAAATTGTCGAAACTCACTTCGGTTGCAGATGATCGAAGAAAATCAATCTAGTTTCCTTTTTCCTCCATGGTTGGTACATACATACGTCCCGCGAGCTTGGCAATGGAGTATAACAATCTGTAAGCTACTGCAAGAACTGTATCTGTCTGTCTATGTATATCTCTTCTCTCTCATCACAGGACGAGTCTACATCTACACTGACGAAGGCAGCAGCGTGGGAAGTATCATTGCGTCTATGAGAGAGACAGAGACAGAGACAGAGACTAAGGAGGAGTAGTAGTAGCTGGCTCTCACATGACTGCAACAGCAACAGCAGGCACTGTACACACATTGACTGCTGCAGCAGCAGCGCCTGCCATGCACACCCAGTAGGCGTGCAATTCAATGTCCTCCGGCCCCACACACACACACACACACACATACTCTCTCTTTCACACACACTCTCTCTCTCTCTCTCTCATCACTTTCACATTTCACCAGCGATGATTTCACAGACAACTGCTGCGTTTGCTTTGCTTTGGTTTGGCGAGAAATGTTCGTGTCGCGACAAACTCGGGATGTTGTCGTTGCTTTGCAACAGACTTTGTTGGTTGTCTCTAGAAAGTCTGGATCTTGCTTGATATTTCATTCTCTCTCTCTCTCTCTCTCTCTCTCTCTCTCTCATTCTTTTTTTTCTTTTTCTTTTTTTCCTCCTCCGCCAATTTTTTTATTTTGTTGTCTCTCTAATCTTCGATCTTGCTTGCAACAAATTTTCTAATTTTTTCTGTTTTCTGGTTTAAACCTGCAACACTTGAGATCTTTGCTTGCAACACCCGGATTTTTGTAGCTTGCAACAAATTTTATTTCTAGTCACCACAAAATCGGATCTTGGCAAACTCGGATTTTGCTCGCATCAAAACTTTGTGGTCACCACAAAACTCATCAAAACTCGGCTCTCGCAATCGGATTTTTGCTTGCAACACCACAAACTCGAATCTTGCAATCGGATTTTGCATGCCACACCACAAACTGGGAGCTTGCAAACTCGGATTTTCTTGCTTGCAAACCAAAATTTTCTGGTCACCACAAAACTCGGATTTTTCTTGCAACAAATTCTTCTGGTCACTACAAACTTGGATTTTTGCTTGCAACAATTTTCTACAAAAATCGGATCCTGCTTTGCTCAAAAAAAAATCCTCAAATTGTAAAATTATTTATTTTTAAATCTACAATTTTTTTAAACAATTTTCTTCTATAATGGGAACTTGAGAATTTCTTGGGGATGTGAAATTTTCAGTTCCCAGCAATACTAGAAAATTTCACCAATCACTTAACTTAAACAATTTTTTAAAATAAATATTTTAATTTTAAACTGTTAATGTATTTTTTGGGGTTTTTTTTTTATAAATCTCTTCTTTCTTCCATTTCCATCCCCTTTTTTTTAATTCATAAAAGTAATGCAGTGACTGCAGGAAAGGGTTTTGGCAACTACACTGGCCATCATCGACAAGAGGAAGTAGCCAAATTTGGCTACAGGTCCAAAGAGGACAAGAAATAAAATTTACTAATCCTACTATATTTTGGCGACCTACTGAAACTTATTGTCTGAATATGGCAGTTAGAGATTGTCCAGAGCAATTTCAGCTCCCTTTTTCTGTGTTCCTTTTCTTTGTTTTCACTGCTACTCGTATCCCTTTTCATTCATTATTGCAATGGGTGCAAATCTTGATAAGTTCTTCCTCATCACCAAAACTGTAAGTACTAATTTCCTCAATCCACAATCCGAAAATGGTTTTACAGCTTTCAGCATTTCACAAACAAAACACACAAAACACTCAATCATTGTGTGTTTTGCAGCTTTGAGCATTTCCCAAACAAAACACACAAAAACACTCATCACAATGTGTTTTGCAGCTTTGAGCATTTCACAAACAAAACACACAAAAACACTCAATCACAATGTTCATTTTTGCATCATCTGTGATACATAAATTTATCTGGTCCTGGCGGTTGATGATGATAGCTTCAAAATTTTCAGAAATCTAACTGACTGGGACATACAAGTTCATTTTCTTATCAAAAAAGCTCATCACAATTGAATACTTAACTCTCTTTTTTTTTAAGAGCATTTTCTCTTGACAAAAACTCAATAGAATTGAATTTTTTTTTTGACATGTGATTAAAGAATATTGCTATGCTAACCATCACTTTATTATGCAAAGCATGTGATAACTCACGAGTTGCATTCTAATATTGAAAAATTGTTTAAACTTTGTTTGCAATTGACAAATCAATTTTCTCACGCTAAAAACTTCTTATTTTCTTGGTAAGTGAAGATGTTTAAATGGTTTTGAGGGTAAATTATGTCACTTTTTAGGGTTTTTTAATTGCAAATATGTATCATTCATTTGATCTTATGTTCATCATCAATCACCCATCCTTTTAATTATCCATCCTCTAGCATAATCATCATTTGGCCTTTTTGTTTCCCATAATTTTGCGTAATCATCAACTCTTCTTTTGAAAATTTAGCATGATTATGGTTCAAAATTGTTCACATAAGCCAATGGTCTTACTATTGCCTATTACGTCGGGTTTGATAGTTGGCTCCTCCTATTGGACTCACTTGTCACACATAATAAGCAACAATTTAACCATTACTTAACTTCAATTATGATGATTCATAAGTTATCCTTTGAAAAGTTCCAAACTAGAATTTGTTTAGTTACTCTCACTTAAAGGGGAATGGAAAGGTATCTTATCATATTTGTGTCTTTTCAAAGATTTTTTTTAACATTGTAATTACGAGCAAATTTTTAATATCTTTTACATCAATTTGCATCATATTTCATTCAATTGAATTGAATGTGAATCCAGTTCAATTTGAATTAAACTTAAAAATTTGAACTTAATTTAATTTGTAGCAATGTCATTTAATATTTTCATTGAATGGAACTTAATTTTCATAAAATCAATTCATTTACATTAGTAGTGTAAAGCAATATAAAGCCCAATTACATAATAATTATATATTTTAAATAAAATATCAAGTATTTATAACATAATAAGATTTCAAATATGTATAAATATCCTATACTTTTTTTTTTATGGGTCTGGATATACACATGTATATGGATATCCTAGTTTAAGGTTTTGTCAATTTTTCCTTTCTCATATAAACAAGTTTTTTTGTTGCATCCAAACTTTGTTGTTGCTTGGTTGAATAGGATTTTATTGCATTAAAGCACAAAGCTTTCCATGAAAATCCATAAAAACTCAAATTTGTGTATTCCAAGTTGCTTACTTAAAGACATGTGCAACTTGTAGAAAAGGCATTAGTGATTGATGTAGATCATTCATGAGACTGAGAAGAAAAGGGATGGGCCATTTAAATTTATAATCGCCACATATTTTTGGTTTACAAACCTTTATAAAAAAAATGATGAGATCCAATAGATGTTTTTCAAGGATTTTGTGTTCTACATCTATAAGGTTATATGGCACTTTCCACTACTAACAACAAGTAGCTAAAAAGGCGTAGTTTTATGCCAATGCCTTTTGGTTTTCTTTCTTTCTTGAATTATCTTATGGATGAAATGTTTTTTATAATATTTTTTAAAAACCATGTATTTGTATGTATTCCCAAACCTTGTATTTACAACCATTGTTTTAGCAAGTTTTAATCTTCAGATGTCTAAAGGCAATGTGGACACATTGACCCTTGTGATAAATTTTTAAAATGAATCCTAAACCCTTGTGCATCTTATTGTGGGTTTATTTGAACTAAATGAAACAAGTCAATAGAGTATGGCTATTCAATTTGAATCATTGATTTCAAATTTGGGTTGATGCATTGTGTGATTACATTTGTGAAAGATAAAAACAATAATTTGACAACCATGGCATTTACAATGCACTCCATATTGATTGTGAACCTTTGAGGCTTATCAAAATTTATGAAAGTACTATCACCAAAAGAAAGGGGAATACCTTTTGAAGTATGCACAACCTCATTGCTAGACATACATAAACTAATGTATGTTCTTGAAACTTTCACTAAAATAGAATGATTCTGCTTCAAATATTGTTTTTTCTTCAAGATCTTTACATACACCTAAGTTCCATTGTTTTAATTTCATGGACCACAAGGGATTAGTCGTTCATCTTGATTTTCTCTCTAAGAATCAACAGGTTGTTTCATGTGTAATGATAACTCATACCCAACAACAAAATCCCCACAGAGATTAACTCTACTACTTCAACATGGTTTAGTCTCTGAAATTGGATAGAGATTCAGGGTAGGATCAGTGAGTACAATCAATTCTACTCCCTAATATTCCCTCAGTCCCAAAACCTCCAAAATTTCCACAATGCAACAGGTACTCTTTTTAAGACAAAACACATTCTACACTCAGTTCAAAACCCCCAAGAACATCAAACATGAACTACCACACAACTGCTCCAAAAATCTTAAACACTCTCATCCTTTCCCTTGTGTTGGTCCCTAAAGAAACATATCAAAAAACACTTCTAGACCTTTTTTGACATTCTGAACGCAGTAAAAGTTCAATCATTAGGATTATTCCAATCAAGTAATTCTAATCAACTTCTATTTCTATTTATTTACAACACTCAAAATCCAAATCCAACACAGACTTTCCAGTTTTCCAGAAATCTAACAATTTAATTTTTCTTCATCACCAAAAAAACCTTTCCTTCACTTCCTCAGCCAGCATCAAATATATTTTTCATCACCTCATCTATTTGCTTCCTTGAAATCATCCTGCCAATCTCCTTGCAAAAACATGATCCACAAAGCTCATGAAAAGTTTTCATTGAGCAGTTAAGATTGCACTCCATCTCAGAAACTAACCCACCAAGCCCCTTTTGTTATGACCTACAAAGCAACAAAACACACCAAAAATAGAAACACATCAAAAGCAAATGTTTCAACGTTGTTCAAGCATTGCACCGCCATTAGTTCAGTCACCGGTCTGAATTAGGGTTTGTGGCCTTCATCCACAAAAAACATTTGACATTGTTTTTAGGTTATAATACATGTTTTGATCATGTGATGTCCAAGGCATGCCAATATGTTACTAAATGACAACAAAATTTCTAAAGGTTCAATGCAAGTGAGTGTGAAGGATGCACAAGTTCCTTTACAAAAAAACAATTACATGGGCAAAGAATGGGAAAAGGAGCCAAGAATGGGAAAATGTTTGCATTGAAAGTGGGATGCAACTTTGAAAATTTAATACCCTTGTAAAAAACTAGATTTGCATTCAAAGTCATCATATTGTTTGAAAAAATGTTGGAGTTCAAGCAAGCCATTATCATTTGTTATGGAAAGCAAAACATTGTCACTTTACAAAAAAGAATTCTAAAGGCCCAAGTGTGAGCTATTGCAAAGGTAGTCACATCATATTTGAGCCTTGCAGTCATGGTTTGTGTTATAAATCAATCCCATGGTCATTGGTTACTTTTGATGTTTAACTATTGACATCACCTTAATTGTCAAGTTACAAGTTCAAATGGTTAAAATGGTGCAAGTTTCAAATGTGATAGAAAATTTGGACCAATTTGATTATGACATCCTTTTCCATATAAACAAGTAGAAAGAATTGGTGAAGGTTTTGAAATATATATTTTATTTTTTAAGATTTTTTTATTCAAATCACAATCATAACATGTTTGCCATAATATTGGATCCTTTGTTCAAATCATTATGAGGTGTGCAAAATTTGGTGGGACATGGCAATTCAATTTAACTTATTTCTAAGTATGAGTTGAAAGTTGTAATTCTCCTTCCCATTACATGTTTTGACAACCTAGAACATGGTGATGAACTTGAAGATGAAGATAACATGTTTTGGGTTGGAGCTTCTTTTGAAGAGTCTTTTCAAGCATTTTTCATTGGAGAGTTATCTTTGTTGAAGAGGTTATTCACACTCCTAGCTATATGTGAAAATCCTATTGTTTGGTGGTGCAACCACAGGGGGCAATTTCCAAATGTGACATTTTTGGCCAAACATATTCTTAGCATTCCAAGGTCATAGATTGAAATAAAAAATGTGTTTAATGTTGTTAAGATATTGCTAATTTTACAGCAATACCACCTACAAGTGGAAAACTCGAATTGAATCATCATACTTGTTAAAAACTAGCTTACCAAATAAAAAAATGAAAATTTACTTGAAAGTTGAAAGATTTTTAGTTGATGACAATTTTGAATTGATTCAAAAGACAGAATATTTTGAAGATTTGAGTGCAAATGATGATTAATATTGCACAAGTATTCAACTTGCCCTTTTTTTTTTCTTCTTTTAACAACAAATGAATCTTCTATTACTTCCTTTTTTTTGTCACTAACATTTCTAGGCTTTTGTAATAAGTTTTTCAAAAAGGCTTGGAAGGAATTTATTTACAAGAACTAAATATGGGATGGCAAACTTGGTAGAGTTTTTTTTTTTTTTTTTTGGTGGAGAACTAGGGTTCAATTCCCTTGCAAGTTAATACAATTTTAGAATTGTCTATGCTTTCATATGAGTGAGAAAAAAATTGTGATCATCTAGATTTTGAATATGCATAACCTTTGGATGTATCCATAATCAATTTGAATTTAAAAACTAGTAAAATTCATATCCACTAAAGGAACAAAATTGAACTTGAATCTATCGTATCTGCCTTGACAAATAAATTGCAAGGCATATAACAAAATTCAAGCTAGGGAAATGGTTGAATTTGCTAGCGGTGTGAAAGGAATGGCTTTAAATTTAGAAAATGAGAATGTAAGAATTGTTATATTTGGTAGTGATACCGCCATCAAAGAAGGAGATATCCATCTATTAAAGTTTTTATAAAACATTCTTTATTATTATTATCTTGAACTTAACCTTAAAATGTGATATCCAGCCAACACTGATCCCCACTCCAGATTCGTGTGCATGTTTGCATGTAACTATGGGACAATAATGCTAAACATGATTCAATCTAATAGGGTGACATAGAAGAATTGGTACCTAGTGGGTAATGTCCATTGGAAGTGGTGTTACCATGGGGCCCTTGATTAAAAATTGCTATCTTTTTTATATTAGATGAATGAATGACTAAAATAATATAACAAAAATTGACAATACTAATAATAATAAATCAAAAGCCAAGAAAACAAGCACTCTGGAAGCAGTACTTACTTGTACACACAAGATTTGCAGACTTTCTATGAGCATGAATAGAAGAGAAGCAGTGGGTAATCAATCTATTGCCAGATCCATGATGTGGGGGGACCTAGAGCTGCTGCAGAAGACATTAAAAGTTTTTGAGTACTAGACTACAGTGTAGAAAGAAATTCAGTTGTCCAGCCAGCTTTAGAATTGTATTAGTGTAGTAGTTGCAGACAATCAAACTAGCCTACTACTACATAGAGAGCTTAAATGTTAGATCAATCGCAGTGCGAGAGAGATTCAGAAGTATCATCAAACCCAATGAGGTTTAATTTCGTTGTCTGTGTGACCCAGAGTGAAGAGCCTTCGCATCACTATTGATAGAGATGCTAGTAGAGCATCAAATCAGGTGAATAGTTTGTTTTTTTTCTGCACTCTGTTGCCCCAGAGGCAAAGAGACTTGACTTCATCTGTCTGTGTTAAATTTTTTTTTGCCTCGAAAAATTAGTTTGTAGAATACGTTAGTCTACCTAACCTATCTTTGTACGGCTTTATCTGTCTTTCATGATTTTGTTTCAATCTGCCATTGAAGGCAGAGCTAAGTAAGTTTCATGGAACAACGAGCTCCTTGTTTGCGGTTAGCACTGCTCTTGAAAAGTTCACTCACTCCTGATACACAAGAAAAGTCCTTCTTGATGCTGCCTGAGTTGTTGTTGAATGAAAAACAGCATCCACAAAAGGGAGAGGATCCATTGGGTAGGTGAGGATGCAAACTCTTTACACGCCTGCAAAAAAACTCATAATCATCACAATCACTTACTCGTAAGTCGTGAGAGGTGACATACTAGAACCCCATGAACACGAAAAAAGCTTAAATTTCACTTTGAAAATATGAGAGGTGACATACTAGAACCCCATGAACACGAAAAAAAGCTTAAATTTCACTTTGAAAATATGAGAAAGAGATAAGCATAATGGTGAAGGAAATGGAGGTTTAATATCAAGTTAAATAATATTTCGTCCCCCCTCCCTTGCCTTTTTATTTTTCTCATACGTTCTTCTTCCCAAATGATTTTCAATAGTTCATCATTATTTATGTCAATCGCATTATGTTGATTTGATTTTGGTAACGTAACATGGACATGAAAAGGCACATGTTATTGTGTACCTATATTTTCATGTTTTTTTTTAAAGAAAAGGTGTTGAAGTAATAATAATTTTGAATAATAATATTTTTTGAATCATATATATATATATATAATGATGTTATGACCACTTAGAAAAAACCCATAGACCCTGGATAAGTAAGTCCAAAGAACATGAGTGCGGCCGAAAGAGCAAAGTGTGATGATGGGTTAAGTAAGAGTGATTGAATGTTGAATTTCCTTCTTAGAAACATCAAATTGTGCCTTAAACTAAGCTTCAGATTAAGCTTCTTCTTCTTCGAGTGCTTTTTCTTTATCCCAAATAAATTATTGCCGTTTTTTGACTAAAGAATTGGGGTTTTTTTTTTTCCTAGTGTGAAAATTCTACTTCATTTTGCTAACCTTTTGCGGAAAAAAATTAACACATTTTATTATATCACAGAAATTGGAAAAAAAATTTTAAAAAATAATTCATCATCTTCGTCGTCTTCTAACGTAAATGCAATTGTTTATTATCATATTTTTGCAGTTGCTCATAAAGTTGAATGAGGCCAAACGCCATGCCCACCACCCCGCATACTCCCCCCAAGAAAAGCGACCAAGATCAACAAAACAACAGAACATGCCAGCTACATTCAATTTTGAACAGGTCCCCGCTCCCCACACCCCCCCAACTCTCTTTGCAGAAGCTACAATTTTTAACACAAGACAAAAGTGGGAAAAAACACACACACATCCGTACTCAACTTTCTTTATTTTTGGGAGGATATGGTGACCTGCAAAATTATTACAAATTCTCAAGGCAAAAAAAATTGAAACACTTTTGTATACATTAACCCCCTAGGGTTGGGTTTGTGCCACCCCCATTGGTAAAAACTCAAAACCCGCATTCAACCTCTTTGGGATTTGCATGTCTTTTGCATGGGCCGACCACATGCAAAAGACATGCAACATTTAGTTCTAGTTCACTAAGGGCAACTCTTCAAAAAGAATTCAATGCACCAATTTTGAACAATCTCATTGGTCACAAAGTCTTTTTTCTCCACACCCCCTCTAAACCCTAAACCCTAAAACCTATAGGCACAACAAGCTCCATAAGACTACCTATTACAACCATTATAAGTGTCCGTTAACTGAAGAGTACTCCTCCTCCTCCTCCTCCTCCTCAACACAATTCAAGGTGCCCATTCTATAACACTCGTTGGCCACATAGCCTAGCACACAAGTGTTTTCCACAAACCCTCTATATTATTTGTGTATATACTTTTAACCCTATTTTGTATATGGACAAGAGTTATAATAT
>Ga0209611_10008767_pt1 | contig 15612 bp, 21 predicted proteins | sample S1TSphgellanicum_3_FD_187693 | JGI IMG/M metagenome (GOLD analysis project Ga0209611, IMG submission 187693) | Host-associated microbial communities from peat moss isolated from Minnesota, USA - S1T2_Fc - Sphagnum magellanicum MG (SPAdes) (version 2) | ecosystem: Host-associated > Plants > Peat...
GGTATTGGCTACGAAATAACACATAATCATTTGAGCCAATTTCTTTGAGCTCATGATCTTCATAACGGTACCATCAAATGTCTACAACGCCACCATCATGCAATACAATTCCTATTAGGAATGCAAGTTCAGGTTACACTACATCAACGGTACATTAGAGAGAGTCCATTTGGAGGGGTTAATCAGTGGGGTACGCCTGTTATCACATTAGCTTTCACACCATCATCATATATTTCGTTGCAAGCCGTTACCTCTATACCCACATGCATCATGGAAGTCAATAGTTCCTCTGGGAGAATTAAGAAGTTCAGCGGAAAACTAGGTATCGTTTCTTTGAGGGAGTTCAAGGCAACTTTCTTAATTATGGTTTGTGAATTGGAGCTTAGGTCTGGCGTTAATTAAATTAAGGCATTTGCATTCAAACAACTAGCCTATTGTGTGCACTATGAAGCATTGGATGTCTATAAGCAACATTCTCCAAGGATTTTGAGCATCACCCAAATCCCTAATCCAGCTTATGCCATAGCCATCACCATCACCACCTCCTTTCAAGTTGCACTATAAGCTGCCATTGCACATCATGGGACTATGCCCAATAATCCAGATCCAGTACCTACTTTAGTAAACCTTTCTTCTCAACAAGTCATTATTACTATTGCAAACATTCCTCCCACCATTGATGCACCATCTTTTGCAGTGGGGGAATTCTTTTGAGTTTTTAAGTTGAAATTTCTAGTGAAAAATTCTGAAAAAATTCTACAGCTCGCCACCTTTTCTTAGTAGAAGGATGAAACCCTCAAGATGTTTTACAAAAGGCTTCTCAAGCTTATAGAGGATATTTAGAGCATCACAAACTTGGAAGTTGCCCATTGGTATCTTTGTTCATTGGAAGGTATTTTGACACTCCATGTGTAGGTTTTGCAATGGGTTTTTATAGAATTTGGAGACTCGTACACTTTGTTGGATGTGTATAATATTTCTGAAAAGCTGGAACTGGCTCATGCACACTATGAGGCCAATATTGTGAAGCCTCCATCATGTTCAAGGCTTCAATTTCCATAAGTTGCACCAACCAAATCATCGCATTCTTCTTCAAGGGCTAAAGTAGTGCACTTAGTTGCACCCATCCTACCTTCTTGCAATTACTGTGATAATCCTGCCCACAAAACTAGTGAGTGCAACATTCTTTCCAAGTATCTCTTTTGTGCTAATTGTGAGAAAGAGGGACATTAGGAAACTGTTTGTTTTGCCAAGTTCCTGGAACATAAGCAACTCTGATTATCACAATAAAATCTGCTAGCATCTTCTGCTACCCCACAACCAAAAGCCAAGGCACTTTAGCCTTCCACTCAGGCTTTCCCCACCAAGGGTAATTCTAGTAAAAATGTTAAGAAAAAGGAGCACAATGCTAACAAGAGGGAGGTGCTTCAAGCCCATGCCGCTCAAATTCAAATTATATAAAATGAACTCGAATCATTAAAAACCCAACTTGTTAATCTAAAAAGTAAGTTTTCCCAACCATCTAATCATGCTCAACCTATACATGGTTCGAGATCATGGGAGGAACCTCCTAGGTCATTCCATGGCCTCTCACATGATGCCATGGTTGGGGAGTATGTTTTTTCCAATGCACACAATTTTAGTTTCACACCAGAATTAACCATTTCTTTTTGCCTTTCCTACTTTGGAGCATAAGAGGCTAGTGTGGCACATAGAGTTTCTACCACTAAGTAAGTAATTCAGACTAATCGATTCGCATTTGGTTCAAGTCCTATTACTAAGGTTAAAGGAGCTCGAGCAATCATGCCACAATCTTTTTGTCCTCTTAACACGGAAGAAGAATGCACCTTGTTGGTAAGGGGGGAGGAGACTATTACACCACAAGCTACCAGGGCATCAAATTCCCATGTCCTAGGAGTACATGTACATCAAGAAAACACATAATTTTCCATTGATCAGCTTATGGAGTGCTAACTTCAAATGTGTGAAATGGTGTAAAAGCTTATGAGTACACCATTGTTTAATTTTCAAGATTTGAAGCTAAGCACCAGGGACATAATTGTAGTACTAAATGATACCCTGAACATTACATCAGGTCCTTTACCAATCCCTGATCCACAAGCTACAGGGGTCCCATCCAACACCTTGGAGAGACATTCGATTGGCACATGTGTTACTAATGGCGTTCGTACTCTAGTCACTAATTTTAACATGGCTAAACTAGTGGGTTCTCCTACCTCTGATTCTACATTCAAATATTAGAAGGGAGCTAAAAACACCTCACTTGTGGATTTGTTACTTAACAAAGGCGTTGTGGATAACCATTCTTTCCACAAAGTCTCTCATTCATTTCCAAAGGTGCTGCCTAGTGAGAGAACTTCCATCGCCACCAGAGTTGCCATTGTTGACAATACTGAGTTAGCAATTAATGCGCTCCGAAGCTCCTTGATAGACTTAGATGTAAGTCTAAGGTGAAAACAACAGAAGAGTAAGGAATCGGGGCACGCTCCTTCGCTCGTAGCACTTTGGGGGTAAAGGGGCGTGCTAGAGCTTCGGGATGGGGACTAGGAAAATTGAAAAGCAACTCAATTACTCACACTGAACTACATAAACCAAACAACAAGTTGGTTAGTGCATAGTTGGAACACTTTTGGTGCATGGACGAGTCACGGGCAGACAAAAACTCATAAGACTCACCATGGCCCGAACTTGGGGGAAGCCACCACCTTCCCCCTTATAGTATACTCTATGCTTGGCCATGGGCCAGCACCCAAATGGCATTTTGACTTGAGAGTCCCAAGTGGGAGTCCCAAATTTCCCAAAATTGGGACTTTCACAATGTTGGAGGCCCATAAATTTGTGTGAAGACCTTCAATTGAGGTGAGGTTTAAAGCAAAATTGTAGCCCTCGTTAAGAGCTTTTCAACGATATGTGACACGCTACCTACACGCAAGGAAATCTAGGCGATTCCTGACTTTTAGTGGTTGGGAGTCAAATTGACAATTTGATTCTTTTTTTTTGACCATAACTTATGTTTTAAGTATCCAAATAGGTCATGCAAACCCATTTTAGACATATAAGTTCCAAGAGCTTTCAATGATATAAGGAACCTTTCAATCCAATGAGATTTGACCCTTGAAATCGCCTTCTGAAAATTTCGGATTCCATTGAAACTCTAACTCCCAAAGTGGGAGCTCATTTGGGAGTGTGGGGGTTCATTCCCTTGCACTCTCTTGCACTCTTGGGATCATGAAATGTGACTCTTGGGCTCACTCTTGGTTCGCACCTTCACAAGCCCTTGCCTTGGTCACAAACGCAAGGCTAAGGTTGTGATAACAATTTAGGTGAAAGGACATACACCCAAAGTGGTACTTTTTGATACAAGTGCCCAACTAGTGATTCTTGGAGTTCAATTCACTAAGAAGATGGGCATGCTCGACTCTAAACTACAGAAATCTATGTGGTAAATTTGCACCGTTACTAGGAATGTAGAGGAGGTACTTGGGGAAAGCTCGGATTTGATTGCACTTAATTTCAATGAAAGTATAGATCAGGAGCTTTGCCTACATGTTAGATGTTTAGTCACCAATGCCACTATTTACAATGTGCTCATTGGGCAAGAGGCCCTGTTTCCACCAAGTTTCATAATTGACAACTTGTTCAAACATGCGTACTATCAAATGGATTGGGAGACTGATGGCCACCACTTGGGATACATACCCTTGATTTACATGGGAACCATAATCCTATGGCTCACCATTGTATGTTCAAAGAAGCACACACCATTTCTTACATCCAACAAGTTAACCACAAGTGGATAGAGGGAGATGAAAAAAAGACAACGTACGCCCAAGCTACTGAAAACTTGAGGGTGGTTCTTAGTGACATTCAACACGAACCAGAGGTTTTATAAAGGTTCAAAGCAGCCCATAAGCCCTTGGTCAAAACTCTTTCTAGTTTTGAAAACATGGAAAGCCATGGTGAACCAACTAAGCTAGTATTTCATCACCCAATCACCTAGACATCGCCTAAGGAGGGTTTTACATTACTAGAGCTCTTTGGTGGTATTAATACATGTCTTGAAACCTTACTACAGTCAGGGATGGTGGTTCGGAAGTATTTCTACGTAGACATTGATCCTATTACAAGGCAAGTGGCAGCATCGAGAATGAGGGAGCTCATAGCCATATTTCTACAACAATTTACAACCACCACATGGAAGGTCAGTTTCACTTTATTGCCTTGCGAAATACAATTAATTCAGAAAAAACATATGGAATTACTTGGTCTTGTGGACCTCATCATTTCAAGTTGGGAGTGTCAAGGATTTTTAGTAGCTGGATTTGGAGAAGGCTTGAATGACACAAGATCCAGTCTCTTCATGGACATGGTGCGATTGATCACATGGGCTCAATCCATTTTTCTTACGCTTGGTTATGTAATTAAGAACACCCCTTCTTAACTTGACCAAAGGGAGAAAGTCCAAGAGCACTACACATTAATCAAACATTACCTTAGAGAGCCGCACCTACTCAATGTGGCACAATGCAATTCCTATGTGCACCAGCTGCGTAACTATTGGACCAATCTTGCACCACTTTTAGTTCTGCAGTTAGTTTTGAGATACACCATTAGAGACCCCAACATGTAGGTTTTTCACATATTGGATGATCAAAGCTTTTGCCAACCAGTTACAAAGCAAGAAAATCCTCCTTGGTTTCTTACGAACACAATAGGAAAACCAAGAGGGGCTTAGCCCACCTTTGTCTCTTTCCCAGGAGCACACACCTTTCAGGGAGATGGACCAAGCTTGGTGTATCATCATGTTTAGCCACTTGGGATGAACTAAGCCCATAAGAAAGAGAAAGGGCTATGGGGTTCCAAACTGGCATTATTAGTCACACTAAAGTGACTAAATTGGAGCGTAATGCTCTATTGGGGAGAGGCATGTTAACAAATAAGAGATCTATTAAAGTGCAAACATAAATCTTTACTGAAAGGAAACTAAAACATGATGTGCACAACACGAAACATGACATCAAGAACTCCTCAAGGTTCTTGTCACATGAAATACACAAACTTGTGTAATGAAGAAAAGGGAGCCAAACCATCAACACCAAGGTATTTAACTAAAAGATTAAACTACAAATAACCAAACTAATATAAGTAAAGAAAGTAATTCAACCTTGTGGAAGTAACTTAGTTACTTTCCTATTCTGGTAACTAATGAAACCTAACTAGTTGAACTTGAATTCTCAACATTCCCCCTCAAGTTCAAATCCACTTATAGTACACCAAACATTTTTCTAAACTTCCTTACCTTGTCTGTACTTAAAGCCTTTGTGAAAATGTCAACAATTTGAACTTTGGTACTAACATGAATAAGGTTAATTTCTTTTGGTAGAACTTTTTTTCTAATAAAGTGGTAGTGCACCTCAATGTGCTTTGTCCTAGCATGATAGACCGGGTTGTTAGCAAGTAGTATGCTACTGATGTTATCACAATAAATGACAATAGGAGCATCCACTAACTGTCCCAAATCTGATAGTAGTTTTTGTAACCAAACTACTTCACATGTAACAATTGTTACACTTCTGTATTTTGCCTTCGTGCTTGATAGTGCAATTATTGGTTGTTTCTTATTGCTCCAACTAATAACACCACTTCCAAAAGAAAACATGAAACCATTAGTCAATCTTCTATCTGAAACATTACCAGCCCAATTAGCATTCGTGTATCCATGTACTTGTAACCGGCTCTTGGCTTCATAAAAAATTCCACACTATAATGTATGTTTTATGTACCTTAGTATGCGCCTCACTACATCCAAATGTGGCTTTTGTGGTGTTTGCATGAATTGACTCACCATTCCAACTACATAACTCAAATCTGGCCTTGTGATGGTCATGTAAATCAAATTCCCCACTATGTGTCTATACATAGTGGTATCCTCCACAAGGTCTCCTTCATCTGCACTTAACTTCACAGTTTGCTCCAATGGAATTGAAATGAGTTTGCAACCCGTCATCCCATATTCGAACAATTTGTTCAAGGCATATTGCCTTTGTAGTAATCATATCCCTTTAGGGAACTGGATTACTTCAATGCCGAGGAAGTAATGCAAATCTCCCAAATCCTTCATCTCAAACTTTTGCTTCAAAAGCTTCTTAAAATCAAAGATGTTTGCATCACTATCTCTTGTGATAATCAAGTCATTAACATAGATGACTATGATTACAATCCCATGATCTGTTTTTTTCACATATAGTGAAAAATCTGCATTGGATGTTTGAAATCCATTTGTGACAAGATACTGGCCTATCTTGTCTAACTAAGCTTTAGGTGCTTGCTTCAAGCCATATAAAGCTTTTTTCAACCTACAAACTAAATCAAGATGTGTTTGGTCCACATAACTTAGTGGTTGCTCCATGTACACTTCTTCATGTAAATTCTCCATGAAAAAAACATTCTTTACATCCATTTGATGTAAAGACCATCCTTTTGTTATTACCAAAGCAATGATTACTCTTATAGTTGTCATTTTGGCAACTAGACTATAGGTCTCCTCATAGTTTATGCCATAAGTCTGGGCATAACCTTTGGCAACCAATCTTGCTTTGTATATGTTCATAGATCCATCTGCATTGTGTTTGACTTTATACACCCATTTGCACCCAATTACTTTCTTATCCTCTGGTAAAGCTACCAATTCCCAAGTAGAATGAACATCCAAAGCTGCCATCTCTTCATCCATGGCATTGTTCCATTTAGGGTTTCCAACCGCTTGTTCAAAATAAGTGGGTTCAACCTCATGTATAACTTTCACCATGTATGCGTAATGATGAGCTGCAAAGCCATCATATGTGAGTCTTTGTACAGGGTACTTGACTCGTGTGGATCTTCGTACTCCACTATTGTTGTCAGGTGTTTTCAAAACTTTCTTGGCCATCTGAGCTCCAAGAATAGTAACTAAAGGGATTCTTGATTCTTCACCCACATTTTTTTCTAAATCACTTGACTCATCATCTACATGAGGATTTCTAGATGATGTTTGAGAACTACCATGTACAATGTTTGAAGATCTGAATCTTCCTTTCCATGGAGTGTTATTGGACCCACTAATTGAAGACTCTTGTGGTCCACTGATTAATTGTGATTCTTGTTTCGCATTTGATGAAACATCACCATTTCTAGCCTCTCCATCTTCTGCTACCTTCAGTGGTGAGTACCATCTAACCATCTCATCAAACACAACATTTGTATTCACTTGCAACTTCTGAGTGGAAAAATTGAAGCATCTATATCCTTTTTGTTCTAAGGAATATCTAATGAAAATACATTTCTTAGCTTTTGGGTCTAGTTTTGATCTCTTCTCATCAGGAACATGCACATATGCAATGCAACCAAACACTCTAAGGTGTGAGACATCTGGTTTTTTGCCCGTGAATTTTTCTTTAGGTGTCATGCCATGAACTGCTGTTGTGGGTGTTCGATTCATGATATTGACTTCAGTTGCTACTACTTCAACCCAAAAGTAATTTGACAAATTCTTCTCATTCAACATGGCACATGCTATTTCTGCAATGTGCCTGTTTTTCCTTTCAACAACTCCATTATGCTGTGGGGAATAGTTACATGAGTACTTCCTTTAAATTCCATGCTCCTTCAAGTATTCACTAAATTCATTTGAAAAATACTCTCCCCCTCCATCGGACCTTAGGCACTTGATGCTCACACCCTTTTCCTTTCCACCATTACTTTGAAATTCAAAAAATGTTGAAACACTTCACCTTTGTGTTTCATGAAGTAGACCCACACCTTACTTGTGTGGTCATCAATGAAACTCACGTAGTACTTGCATCTTCCAATGGATTTTGTCTTTGTGGTCCACACATCTAAATGGATCATTTCCAAAGGTTTGGAATTTACATGAGTTGTTTATGTTGGGAATGGATGCCTAGCTTGCTTCCCCAATTGGCATGCTTCACAAACTTTTGACATCACCTCTTCTGTTCCAAATTTAGGAAGGCCTCCAACAAGATTTTGTTTTTTCCATTAGTTTAAGACGTTGGAGATTAACATGGCCAACCCGCTTGTGCCAAATTCCAATGTTTCTAACTCCTTTTCCATGTGTGAATAACATGGAATTCACCTTAAGCATGTTCACATCCAAGGTGAACATTTGTCCATTCCTTTCTCCTTTTGCAATCAACTTGCCTTGGTTCTTCATGTCTTCCACAAAACATGCATTTAGGTTGAATGTCACTTGTAAACCTTATTCCACCATCTAGCCTACAAAGACCAAATTTTTTGTTATGGTTGGAACATGAAGTACATCTTTCAGGTACTTTGTTTGCCTATCTTACATGGACAATGGCACCTTGCCAATTTGTGTGATGGGATGTGTAGTGTCATCACCAATTTCCACAAACCTTGGTGTCTTCAAATCCTTTGCATCTCTAAACCATTCTCCATGACTAGTCATGTGGTTTGAAGCTCTAGAATCCACATACCAAACATTGTTGTCTGATACACCTCCTATCATTGAATTTGCCATGTGTTATAACACAAACAATTGTTCATCACCTTGATTGTTAGTTGATGCATAATTCCCTTGTTGCAGCTTTCCATTTCGTGCATCATGCTCCCTTTGATAACAAATCCTTTGCCATGTGCCCAAGTTTCTTGCAATAATAGCAATTTGAATCGCTATTTGGTTGATGACCTTGATGACTTCCACCACGACCTCCATGAATTCCTCTTCCTCCAAAGTTTCCTCGTCCACCTTTAAGAACTTGACCTTGATGTTAATGATGTCCACCATGCGAGCTTCCGTGTTGACCTCGAAATGAAATTTTACCACCTCTACCTCTACCTCTATTAGTATTTGAGTAGAAAACATTTTCTTGTGATCCTCCATTGGATGAAATACCAACAATTCTCATCTCTTCACTTATAAGTAGTGTTATTAAGTCTTGGAAATCGGAAAATGTTTCTCAAATTGCAATTAAAGTACAAAACTGGCTACAGACTTTTTCAAGTCCATCCAAGGTGACGGTCACTAAATCTTCATCATCTATAGGGGCTCTTATAGATGCAAGAGCATCTGTAAGGTTTTTCACCTTTGTAAAATAGTCACTCATGTTCATTTTGTTTTTATATAAATTATGCAACTCTTGCTTGAGCTACATTTTGCGGGCTTGTGTATTGGTGCTATACATCTTCACCAATGTATCCCAAGCTTGCTTGGGTGATTTTGCATCTTGAATATGCATAATCATAAAATCGAACACATTCATAGAAAACTAATATAAGACTTTCCTTGCTTTTTCATGCCAAGTTTTATTTGTTTGAATTTGTTGTTCTGTAGGGTTTTCTAGGAGAGTAGGTTCTTTCTCATCACTAGTTATGAATTCCCAGAAGCCTTTCCCTATCAAAAAATTCATAATCCTAAATTTCCACACTTGGAAATTGTTTTTGTCTAATTTCTCAATTACAATTTGAGAAAGACCGTTCGCCATCTCTCAAAGCAACATTCAATGTCTTCTTGGGGTTTCACAAATGATTTTAATTCCTTCCTTGGGTTTCTAGGATTGGGATTAGGGTTTTTTTTTCCTTATGTTTATAGGATTAGGGTTAGGGTTATGGTTAGGGTTGAATAAGATGGACCTTGTATATGTATGTATGTCTTCAGTATTATACAAAATTCTGTACTATACATAGGTTTTATGTATATGTATGTATCTCGTATAATATTTCTTATGGTATTAAGTACATGATTGCATGCCACACTTTTATATGAAGGTCTTGATAATGTATTTGCGTTTCCCAATCTTCAAACTCCTTCCTTCAAGTTCTCCCAAGTTGTATTTGCTCCACTTCAAAAAATTGTTTTGATGTCTTCTCAAAACAAATTTCCGTCACAACAACTTTGCAAAGTTACATGGCTCACATATGACCTTGGATGGATCTGAAATTTTGGTAAAACATGAAAAACTATGTCTACTACCTTCTTTCAAAATTTCAGCTCATTTAACTTCATAAAATGAGAGATCTTGTTACTTCCTTGAAGTCATCTCAAACTGGGACCTGAACACAAAATGACTTACAACTTATTTTTAGCAACTCCAAACTCCTTGAGATTTTGGGAGACACATTAGAGATGTGTTTTCTATATCTGTTCAAAATTTTAGCTGTATTGATGATGATCAAAAAGAGTAATCACTTTCAAAAGAAATTGACTTCAAAATTAAGACTGAAACTTTAGATGCTTGGATCTCTTTCAATATAGATCCAAATGACATGAAATTTTTGTCACATATATGCTCCTTAATGATCTATAAGATCTTAAAGCTTTAGATTCAAAAATGATCAAACAAAAGAGATATGAGCAAAAAACCAGATCTAGCACAGAGTCTTCAAAGGCTCATAACTCTCACAAAACATATCCTTTTCTTTTGAAAATTTGATAATAAAAACGTCTTATAGTCTTTTATAACGACTCCAAGTTTCACTTCAAGATCTTTTCACAGTAGATCTAGATCTAGATTTAAAGATCTGACTTCCACAACTTTGATATGTTGATTTCCTTTCACCTCTTTTCTTTTCTTTTCTTTCTCTTCACATTCTTTCCTTTCCCCGTTTCTCTTTTGCATTTGACAAACTCCTATGATATTATTAGAGATTATCAAGATCTAGGTCTAGAGACTTCCTAGCTCTAGATCTTTTTCAACTTTCTCATTCAACAACCTAAGCTCTGATACCATGTTAACAAATAAAAGATCTACTCAAGTGCCAACATAAATATTTATTGAAAGGAAACTAAAACATGATGTTCACAACACGAAACATAACATTAAAAACTCCTCAAGGTTCTTGTCACATGAAATACACAAACTTGTGTAATGAAGAAAAGAGAGCCAAACCATCAACACCAAGGTATTTAACTAAAAGACTAAACCACAAATAACCAAACTAATATAAGTAAAAAAAGTAATTCAATTTTGTGAAAGTAACCTAGTTACTTTCCTATTCTAGTAACTAATGAAACCTAACTAGTTAAGCTTGAATTTTCAACAAGGCATGGACCTGAACTCCTTTACATGGTTGTTGGTAACTTGTGTATTCTTTCAAATGTACACAACACCAACATTGATTCAATTAGCTTGCATTTCTAGCGATGCGACCACATGGCACCTTGACCAAGTACACTTGCCTATCTTCAACATTCAACACTTCATTTTTAGTGTTGGTGGGGAGGAGGTATCATGTAATTTGATTCAAATTGTTTTGGATACGCTTGGAGGTACATTAGCTTCTAGAAAAACAATTACAACCTTCTACAAATATTGGATAATGGAAAACCCAATACACCACGTTCTTCAAACACATTTTCCAATTCCATTCCATGTGTTTCCAACTACCTTTTCATTATGGGGAACCAGCTCACCAAGAAGGAGAAAGACCGGGTCACAGACTTGTTAATTAAGTACGAGAATGTGTTCACATTTTCAATGAAAGACTTAAATAGGTGTAAGACCATGTAGTTCTTTATAGACCTTACATATGAGATACCCATCTATCGAAGGAGGCATAGGTTGAGCAAGCATGAGTGGGAATTAGTAGATGAAAGATGCAAAGAGCTCCATGAGGCCGGTTTCATTCAACCATCAAGTTCTGATTTCGCAATCATTATAATAATGTCAACAAAGAAGGATTCAGCTAGATTATGGACTAAGAAAATGATGTGCGGGGATTATAGGCCTTTGAACCTGGTTACACCTCAGGATAGGTACCCCATGCCCATCCCTGAAAAACTATTTAATAGCATTGGAAATTCAAACATTTTCATAATTATGGATCTGAGGCAAAGCTACAACCAGATTGTGTTTGCTACAAAGAATCATAAGAAAACGACATTCCATGGAAGCAACAAGTTGTGGGAATGGCTTGTGATGCCTTTTGGATTGAAGAATGCACTTGTCTTCTTTCAGCAAGTCATGGACCAGGTTTTCGAAGGGGCAGATTTCCTGAAGTGTTACATAGATGATGTCCTAGTGCATAACAAAGGATTCCTGCAGCATTTGGCTCATCTTGAAGAGTTATTCAAGAGGCTCCACGAAGTCAATATGAAGATCCATCCTAAAAAACATGAGTTTGCTATCACTTCAATAGTTTAGCTTGGACATAGAATGTTGCCAAATGGTATTATGGCTAATTGGGCCAAAGTAGTAGCCATTTTGGAGATGCCCAATCCTATTGATGTTCACACTTTGAAGAGCTTCATTGGACTATGTAATTATTACAGGATTTATGTCCAAGACTTTAGTATTATTATTCATCTTCTTTATGCATTGTTAAAAATAGATGTTGCTTGGACATGGAGTGAAGAGGCTCATGAAGCTTTTGACACACTCAAGGAAAAGCTTTCAGAGTTCTTCATTTTAAGAAGACTTGATTTCAGCAAGGTCTTCATTCTACACACTAACTAGAGTGTTTTTGGTATTGGTGTTATTATTGGCCAACTTGATGAGGAAGGCAAGGAATATGTTATCACCTATGCATCCCGAAACAACAAGGCTAAAAGCAACTACTCTTCATACGAAGGGGAGTGTCTTGTTGTTGTATGGGCCGTCATACATTTTAGGCCCTATCTTTATGGCACCAAGTTCACTTTGTATACTGACCACCAACCTATCAAGTGGTTGATGACCAACGACAAGTTTATTAGTAAGTTAGCTCATTGGGCGCTTATACTTCAAGAGTATGAGTTCAAGGTTATTCACCGACCTGGTATTACACATTAGAACGCGGATACCATGTTGTGAAAACCCCTCACTACCTCTAAAGATTTCTTAAAAGCCAAGCAAAACTTCAACCACATTCCAGCAATACATGCATTTTATGCATTTAGTTATCTTGCACTATTGCAATGTAACATGGTAACATTCCATTGTGGATATATGGGAGGACTTGGACATTCTGAGGTTTCTTCAACATGGGGAATACCCTCCCCAAGTTATATCAAGTCATCGAGATCGCATACAACATCGGTCTAAATGTTATTCATGGAGGGACAATCACTTTGTCCGATGCTTATTATAAGGCAAGAAAATGGTTCCTCCACCACACAAATGACCTGGTTTTATTTAGAAGGTACATTTGGAGCTTAAACACTTTGGAATAAAACGTACTTATAGCCTTTTCGTTCTTCATTACCATTGGAGAGGTATGTATGCTCAAGTTTGAAACATCATTACTAGGTGTGAATAATGTGATAGAGTGAGAATTTCCTTCTCCTTTCGATAGCTCACGCTTTCTCCACTCCCTATTCATGGCATGTTGTATCGTTGGTCATGTGATTTAGCTGGAGAGTTACCATAGACCTCCAAGGGTAATGTCTACATCATGATTATGATTAAGCATTTTTCAAAGTGGGTCGAGGTTGTTGCGCTGCTGGACAAATCATCACATAACACCAACCAAACTTTCTTACAACATGTCCTAAGTAGGTTTTGGGGCTTATGCTAAGTGCCTTACTAATCAAGGATCAGAGATCAAAGGAGAATTCCAAGACATACTTGACCATGCTCTCATTGACCATCGCCAGACTTCAAGGGATCATCCCCAAGCTGATGGCCTTGCAGAGAGGATGGTTCAAGCATGCAAGAAGGGATTTTGAAAGATTTGCCTCATTAGGAACAAAAAGGATTGGGACTTGGCCTTACCTTACATTGCCATGGGTTATAAGATGTCCAAACACGCCACTTTGTCTCATTTCTCTCCTTACTTTCTACTTTTTGGGAAACATCCCATTCCACCCTCTTCCATTGTTGCTCAAATGGACTAGGTTGTGGATAGCTCTTGAGTTAAAGAGGTATCTTTGGCAAAAGTTAAAACCAAAGAAAATTTAAAATTTGAATATAACAACCATAGAGAAACAAATTAGTTTTCAATACTAAAATTAGGGACAACTGTTGTAGTAGTAGATAACCATACATATAAGTTATCCAAGTATAGATTGGGAAGAATACAATAAGGGATGTGTTATTGGATGGAGGTTTTAGAATTAATATCATCATAGAATAGTTGAGATTGAGGTTGGGGCTTCCAAAACCTAAACCTACACCATATAATCTGAGGATGGCAAATCAAATAACCACAAAACCAATGGGTTTGATTCGAGATTTGAAAATATATGTTCATGACATTTCCTACATAACTATGTTCATTATATTTCAAAACAACATAGTAGATTCTAGTTATTCCATGTTGTTAGGAAGACCATGGTTGAGGGATGTTAAGGTGGCACATGATTGGGGGAATAACACAATTACCATATAAAGGAATGGGACAGTTAAAATATAATTACTATCACTAAACATTTGGGAGGTGAAGTAAGAAGACCAAAAGTGTTAATGTGCTACAACTATCAAAATGGTATCATAGATGAAGAAGATATCATGTTTGTTATAGAGCTAGAATTGTTCTTAATAGGAATGATTAGTTTACCTAAGATAATTCAATCTATGGAAACCACAAATGTGGAGATCATGGATACTAGTGACAAGACTAGTAATTTAGAGCTAAAATCAGGGGTATAGATCACCAAATAGAAGACAACTAGCAACATATATGAGCTAGAAGTAACTTTGGAAGATAAGGTGCATCCTAAGACATATTACAATCATCAACCAAGAAGTGTTGTAGTGGACAAAACTCCAACAAGAATAAAACCATAAGAATTACAACTAGCTGGATGGATGTTAATTGAAGACCAACAATTGATGAAACTTAACTTGGGAACTAATGCAAAACCATAGATGGTGAAGATCAATGCAGAGCTAGAAACAGGCAAAGTGTTGGAAATGGAACAATTGTTGAAGGAGTTCAAAGATGTTTTTGCATGGACATATAAAGATTTAAAAGGGATTCCACTAAAGCTAGCACATCATAAAATTGAACAAAATATTAGTATACCACCAACACATCAGGCCAAGTACAAATTGAATCCAAACTATGTTACAACAATCAAAGTACAAGATATTGATAAATTGTTAGCAGTTGGATTCATCCAATCTATAGAAAAAGCTACATGGTTGTCACCCATAGTAATAATACCCAAGAATAATGGAAAATTCACAATCTGTATAGATTTTAGAAAACTAAATGTAGCCGTAAAGAAGGATCCATACCCATTACCTTTTACATATGAAGGTTTGAACATAGTAGCAAGATGAAACATATTCCTTCTTAGATGGGTATTTAGGATAACATCAAAATTTTAAAATTCCGAAGGACATATATAAGACTGCATTTGTGATAAACTAAGGAGCTTTCATATGGAAGGTGATGTTTGGAGTTAAAAATGGACCTCCAACATATCAAAAAGCTATTACCAAAACATTTAGAGAATATCTAAATAATTTTATGAAGATATTTTTGGATGACTTTATAGTGACATGGATCGTCATTTGTAGTTGTTCAGATTATGTTTTCAAAAGTGCAGAGAATATGGCATTAGTTTGAATCTAGACAAATGTACATTCATGGTATTTTTAGGAATGATCTTGGGTTTTATTGTTTCCAAAGAAGGGAAACTACTAGAAACAA
>Ga0209611_10008768_pt1 | contig 15612 bp, 16 predicted proteins | sample S1TSphgellanicum_3_FD_187693 | JGI IMG/M metagenome (GOLD analysis project Ga0209611, IMG submission 187693) | Host-associated microbial communities from peat moss isolated from Minnesota, USA - S1T2_Fc - Sphagnum magellanicum MG (SPAdes) (version 2) | ecosystem: Host-associated > Plants > Peat...
TCTGATGATGGGGAGTAGGGAGTGGGGTGTGGGGAGTGGGGTGTGGGGAGTTAGGAGTGGGGAGTTAGGAGTTGGTGTTTTTTTGACAACTTGCAACCCACAACTAACAACTAACAATCCCCTTAATACGATCCCTTCGCATCGCACTCTTTGGACCAACACCGTTGTAGAAGTTTTATTCTGTAAATATATGCAAAGCGACGCGGACTCAATACTAATTTAGTATAAGGACTAAGCACGGGTTGGTTTAGATATTGCCAGAGAGGAAATCTAATTTTGTTGTGTTTTGGAGTCATACGAGAAGGAATATATGATAGAATAATGGCCACAGTAGCTGGAATTTTGGGTAAAATGTGCCAGTTACTAATTGCCTACTTAAACTTTACATAGTATGTATCCAATTGTCCTTGTGGCAATTGCGGAATCTTAGGCAAAGTTTACGCTGCTCCTTGTTGATTGCTACATTTTCACTCCGCAGTATCTTTCCACCATTTAGGGACTTCCAATTAAAAAAATCACCAATTTTGTAGGGTGCGTTAGGACGAAGTCCGTAACGCACCATCACTAAGGGTTTGGTGCCGTACTGCTACGCTAACACAGCGACAGTTGCTCCACTTGGGGAAACCCCAAGACCGCACTGCCTCCCCTACGTATCTGTTCAAGAATCAAATAGTAGTCCTATATCGCATCTATGTCCAAGAGTTATTGAGTAGCGCTCTTCCGTCACTCTGGTGAGAGAATAATCAATGCTAAACGATGAAAATCAGATTTGGTGTGAGAGTTGGCGATCGCAAACGTGGGAAACCTCTAAACAAAGCCTGATCGGTCAAATCTTTTGTGGATAAAGGGTTAAAATTTTTCTCTGACGAAAGTGATGAAAGAGCGGTAGGTATGTCGGACTTAGCCCGTCGGATGATGAAGCTGAAACGAAGCTAGTTTTTGATACCGAACGCGACCACTATCAAGTTGTGCATACGGGCTGAAAGAATCAACGACCCCTGTACGGGTGTGTGTTACATCTGGATATTAAAGGTGGAGGGATTTGGAATAATTTCTAGTTCTTTGTAGCCTGTTTGTGTATCAAGGGTTCTAAGAAAGGTATATTCTTCGCTGATGCCAATAATTATTTCAGCGGTTGTGTAGATGATGCATCCATCACTAAGATGCCCACCGATGGTTTTGCCTTGTTGGTCGGAAATGGTAATGTGAAGATGTACTCCTGTGGTTGCTATTGTCCCGTTGAGAGAAAGGATTTCAAATTTGTCTGTTAAGACTGTACTAATGTCTTGATTGGCAAAGCGAATTGTTGCTTGTTTTAGGCTACCTATGGCGGTTAATATAAATCCGGCTGTGATCTTTTCTTTTTCAGCAAAGTTCTTTAAACTTTGTCTTAAATCTTCGTTGGATTTTAGTCTAATAGCAAGGAGTTTCATCGGTCATTAGTCATTGTAGAGACAAGGGTTAATCGCGTCTGTAAATTGTACAATTGAATCTAGTAATTATACTGAGCCGAAAGCCAGATAAAAATTCATAAAATATACCTAAATACTTTTAGGATACTGAATATGCTAGGGCTACCGCTCCAGTGCAAAAATTTAAAAGAACAGGTTGAATCTATATTACAACTTTTACAGCAAGAACCTTTTTTACGTTCCCACAATATTATACCTGTGCAAACTTCTTTGGGTAAAGCAATTTCCCCAAAGTTTGAGATTGTGTTTGCAGGTGCGTTTAGCGCGGGTAAATCTATGCTGATCAATGCGCTGCTAGAACGGGAATTGTTGTACAGTTCAGAGGGTCATGCTACTGGTACAGAATGCAAAATTGAGTATGCTGAACTAAATCAGGAACGAGTTGTTTTAACGTTTTTGAGTGAAGCGGAGATTCGGGAACAAGCAATTTCTTTGTGTCAGCAGTTAGGATTTACGACAGTAGAGAATATCAGCTTGGCTGATGTTATCGACCAACTCTGCCAAGGATGTGAAGCTATTATCCAGATCGAGGGTGGCGAGAGTAAATCGGAACGGGCGAAACAGGCGAAGGCGTTGATATTGCTGCTTGAAGGGTATGTGGCAAACCGTCAACACATTTACACAGTGAATAATGCCACATATTCGATGGAGCAATTCAACTTTTCTAATCTTAAGGAAGCTGCAGGTTATGCACGTCGTGGAAGCAATAGTGCTGTTTTAAAGCGGATTGAATATTACTGTCATCATCCCCTGCTGCAGGATGGTAATGTGATTATCGATACACCCGGTATTGATGCACCCGTGGAGAAGGATGCACAGTTAACTTACGCCAAAATTCAACACCCGGATACTTCGGCGGTGGTGTGCTTGCTGAAACCTGCGGCGGCTGGTGATATGACGAAGGAAGAGACGGAACTTTTGGAAACGATGCGCGGGAATTCAGGGATACGCGATCGCGTGTTCTATGTTTTTAACCGCATTGACGAAACTTGGTACAACACTCAACTACGACAACGCTTGGACGATTTAATTAGTAACCAGTTTCGGGATACAACTCGGGTTTTTAAAACCAGTGGGTTGCTAGGATTTTACGGCAGTCAGATTAAACAAGCAAGTGGAAGAGATCGGTTTGGTTTAGATTCCGTCTTTTCTGAAAGTATCAAAGGTTTGGAGGGTAGGGAGGAAACGCCGCAGTTTATCTATGAATTTCTGCGATACTGTACCATTTCTGGCAAGCTATCTGCCAGTAAGTTCCGGATTTCGGTTGACAACGGTCCAGCAAATGAAAACTATGTCAGGATTTTATCAGAACAGGGAACGCCGCTGATTAACCAACTGATTCAAGATAGCGGTATTGAGGAATTTAGATCTGCCATCACTCGCTATCTTACCGAAGAAAAGCGTCCTCAGTTATTTAAAAATCTCGCGGACGATTTGGAAGATGTTTGTATTCAACTGAAGAAACATTTTCAGGCTGTGCAACGAGATTTAGACAGTCAACCGCGAGAGATTGAGGCAATGAAGGCGCAGGAGTTGCAACGCCTCAACCAGCAGTTACAGCAAGTTGGCAATGACTTTCGTTCTTCAATAGCAGAAGAAGTGAACAAAGTCATAACAAATGACTGTGATGCTTTTGAGGCAGATTTTCGTCAATTGCAGTCACGGATGACTCGCCATTTAGATGAGTTGTTAGATACTTTTTCTGTGAGTCATGCTTATCGACGTGCGACTTTCAGTCATCCTCGCAATGCTACTGCGCCTTTGATTGCCATTTTAGTAGAGGCATTTTATTATTTGGCGAATCGGTTGGAAGATATTTTGGTTGAGTCTTCTCAGAAATTGGTTGCTAATCTGTTCCAACGGTTAATTGAGAGGATTCACAAGTCAGAATCTTATCGCCAATTATATCGTTTGCTTGGCAATGATGGTGGGATTGAGCAAGAGTTGAAAGTGCTGGAAAATCGAGTGTCTCAGGCTTTGGTAAGTGCAGCGCGAGTGGAGTGCGATCGCTTTGTACGAGAAAGCCCCAGATTTTACGACGAAAACACTTTTTCAATCTACCAGTTCCGGCAAACATTGTTGCAAACGTCTCAAGGTTACGACTGCGAAAGCATGGTGGAAGCAGAACCAGCCATTAGGCAGTTGCTCAAGTTAGATTTTGAACCAAAAGTTTCTCAAACCATTCGCAAAAACTTCCGCCAAACTATCAACCAAACCCTGAAAACTCAGTTTTTACCAATGGCTGATAAGCAAGCAGATGAAATTTTGCAGCAGTATCCTCATGCACGTGCTTATTTAGAGCAAATTCTAGAGAAAGAAGCTGAAGAAAAGATTCTTAATAATCGGCGGTTGCTGAGTACAGTTGAGCAAAAGATCGAGGTATACAATTCAGCAGTTACTGGAATTAATAGTTGTTTACAGGCAATGCAATTGTATGATTATTTGTTGCCTTTAATAGGCGCATCTGACGCAGAAGTTGCGGAGATCACTTTATCCGATCACCATGTTGCTGAATCAAATGGTCTAGCCCAATCTGTAGAAGTATAGTCCTTCCTCGTCCCTCATTCCCATGCAGAGCATGGGAATGCTTACCCAGAGGCTCAGCCTCTAATTTAACCCCATAATCTGTCGTTCAAACTCTTATTTAGGACTGCTATATTTTGTACACGAGGTAGAGCAGATCAGCAACCAATACTGCTCGGTTAAGCTCTTTTTGGGCATCATAGACAACGATATTTCAAGGGTTTCAGCCTACTTGATTTCCTTAACTGAGCAGTATTGGATCAGCAACCATAAAAAAACAGCAATTCTCATTTTGAAACGATTTTGCGCCGTTTCAGCGATTCCCAGATTCGTTAAGAATTGTAAAACCCTCTGACTGTAAGGGGTTCAATGTCATGAAACCTTAAAATGAGAATTGCTGATAAAAAAAGACTGCTATCTGCGTTTATCTACGGATGACACTCAAATAATTACTAAGGATGATTAGTAAAAGAATATCAAAAGCTGAACATAAAAATGAGTGACAAATTTGATGGTTTAGAACGGGAAGATTTTGTATAGCAATCCGTGCAGGAGTTGTGAAAAATTTTAAGTTGTGTAGGGTGGGCACTGCCCACCAAAACCCAGATACGGTGGGCAGTGCCCACCCTACGTATATTTCGGGAACTTTCACTATTGAATAGGATTGCTATATATGTACATACTGGTCAAATCGTAGTTTTTAATCGTACATTTACCGTTATTTTTGAGCATAGATGATAGGAGAATTTCATAAATGGAGGTTGATATGGAAGAAAACTTTTACCTGCAAAACTGCGGCACTCTTGATGCTTTGTCGTCCAAAGATAAAGCATTTAAAATCAGTTATGTCAAGCACGCAATCAAAGAAGCACTTCGGGGAGCAGTAGCAGATACATTACATAATTTATTAAAAGCCAAAGGAGTTGAAATAGATCCGGGTGCGAGTAACAGAACTTTTGACACCTGGAAGTGGTTCGATAAAGGTTTAGATTGTGAAATTCTCAAAGTTGGTGCTAAAGGCTGGCAAAAAGGAAAAATTAGAATCAAAGTGACTCTAGAATTTATCCCAGATGAACCAGAAATTGAACAAACACCAGAAATCACCCAACCTGAATCACCCCTTGACGATATTCGCCGCATGATAAACGAAGCAACCGCATGAGTAAAACCCCGCGCATTCCCATCCCAAAAGAAGTAAGGACATACGTATACCAACGTGACAAATACCATTGCCAAAGCTGCGGGAAAACTCACCTAGAAACTGACCTTACCATCGACCATATCATCCCCCTTGCCCGTGGCGGTACAAACGATATCAGCAACCTGCAGACCCTTTGTTTCACTTGCAACCAGTACAAAACACACCACATTGACCCCCGCTTCCAGCGTCATTTTGATATTTAGACTCCCGATTTGAACCCAGTACAGAAAAAACTTTTTCATCAGAAAATTCGTAACTGTTCACGGGGTTGGCAAAGGTTACCGTAGAAAATAGTTACACATTGATGGTAGAGTGAGAGGCATGGATGTATTGTGCCTCATTTACGAGATTGAAATCCCGAACTCCGACTGGGAAAAAACGCCTGCCAGTGTCAAAGAACTGGTGGAGAAACTGGGGCAGCGAATAAAGCAATCAGAAAAAGAACTAGCAGAGAAGGAATCCCAAAACCAACAGCAGAAGCGAAAAAATTAACTGGACATCAAATAATTAATCGTCTCCGCCGTCGGCCGACCCACCAAGTGCCGAAAAACTAAGTCAGAAAAGCACTCATGGGAAAATAGGTAATTCAGCTGCGCTTGGGTCTTGACTATAGGGGCTTCCCACTTCTGCCGACACCATAACTGCCGTATAGCGTCCACTTTTCGTTAATTGTTTCGCCAGCGCCAGCACTGCGGTGGTTTTACCCGTTTGCCGAGGCGCATGAATGACAAAATAGCTTTCTTGGGCAATCAACCGTTCTAAGTCTGGCAACCGACTGGTAGGCGACAGCATGTAGTGAATGTCTGCTTTACAAAGACCTGCCGTGTTGAACCAACGAGACATGGATGATAAATTTTGAGCGGCGTGAGGGATACCCTACCAGAGTAGCTCATAATTTGGGGATGCAGAATTATTCTTCGTAGGGGTGTAGGGGAATAATTTCCCTTGGAACCTTTGCCTTTGCATGGTCAAATAAAAATAATTCAATAACCCCTTTATGATCGGTCCATGAAAAAACCTGCTTCTCTGACAACTGCATTATTCATCATTTGCGCTGTTCTACTGACAGCCTGCGGCGGTGGTGCGAACACTAATACTAATGAAAAAACTAACTCCGCAACTAACACCTCAACAACAACCAGTACATCCGGTGCTATCCTCATCGGTATTGCCTTAGCACAAACTAGTAACGTGGCGTTACTTGGTCAAGAGGGATTTGTGGGATCCAAAATGGCTGAGAAGTATTTCAACGATCAGGGTGGCATCAACGGCACTCCAATTAGATTGGTCATGCAAGATACTGGTGGAGATGAGGCTGGAGCAATTAACGCCTTTCAAACTTTAATTAACAAGGATAAAGTTGTTGGTATTGTTGGTCCTACTTTGTCACAGCAAGCTTTTAGTGCTGACCCCATCGCAGACCGTGCGAAAGTTCCAGTTTTTGGAGCATCAAATACAGCAAAAGGAATTCCCGAAATTGGTGAATACGTTTCTCGTGTGTCCGCACCCGTTTCTATCGTAGCCCCTAATTCGGTGAAAGCTGCAATCAAGCTAAATCCTCAGATTAAGAGAGTTGCAGTTTTTTACGCTCAAAACGATGCATTTAACAAGTCGGAAACAGAAATTTTTCAGAAAACAGTTAAGGAGCAAGGTCTAGAATTGGTAACAGTTCAAAAGTTTCAAACTACTGATACCGACTTTCAAGCTCCAGCTACCAATGCGCTTAACTTAAAACCTGATTTGGTGATTATATCTGGTTTGGCTGCGGACGGAGGTAACTTAGTTAGACAACTGCGGGAACTAGGTTATAAAGGCATAATTGTTGGTGGCAATGGCTTCAACACACCTAATATCTTCTCAGTATGCAAAGCGCTTTGTGATGGCGTGTTGGTTGCTCAAGCTTACAGTCCTGAATATCCAGGAAAGATTAACGTGGAATTTCGCAAGGCTTATGTTGATCAATATAAAAAGGAACCTGCCCAATTCAGCGCTCAATCTTTTACGGCAGTACAGGTGTATGTAGAAGCGCTGAAAGCTTTGGACAAAAAGACTAAAATTAGCACAATACCCCTAAATCAACTGCGTACTGAATTAAACAAGCAACGAATAACAGGCAAGTACGACACTCCTCTGGGTGAAATTTCTTTCACCCCAGGACGTGATATCGTCCAGAAAGAGTTTTACGTCTCCCAACTCAAGGTAGACAAAGACGGAAATAATGGTAAATTTGTACTTGTAAAATAGTTGCAACATGGATATGACTCTGTTTTTGCAACAATTTTTGAATGGGCTATCTATCGGCAGTGTCTATGCCATTTTTGCCTTGGGATACACCCTTGTTTACTCAATTTTAGGCATCATTAATTTAGCACATGGCGCGGTTTTTACCTTGGGTGCCTATTTAACTTATACACTTATGGGTAGCGCTTTTGGATTTAATGGATTGCTGGCTAATGCAAAGCTGCCTATACAATTACCGTTTGCTATAGCCTTGATTGTAGGAAGTACTCTGGCAGGACTGGTTGGAGTTGCAGTAGAACGTATTGCCTTTCAACCTCTGCGGCGCAAAGGATCTGACCCATTGCTGACTGTTGTCTCCAGTTTAGGTGTGTCAGTGGTCATTGTTAACTTGATTCAATATTTAGTAGGGGCAGAAAGTTACACATTTCCGGCAACCACTTACGGCAATTTGCCACCCGCCCTCAACTTTGGTACTCCAGAAAACCCAATTCCTATTCGCACTGTTCAAGTGATGATATTTGCTGTATCGATGGTAATTGTGGCAATCCTTACCTATTTTATTAGCAGCACCAAATATGGTAAAGCAATGCAGGCGATCGCAGAAGATCCTACAACTGCTAGTTTGTTAGGAATTAACACTGATCGCTATATTATTCTGACCTTTTTCATCAGCAGTTTTTTGGCAGGAGTGGCGGGAACTTTAGTCGCCTCTAGTGTCAGCATTGCTGGCCCCTATTTTGGTATTGGTTTTGGGTTGAGGGGTTTAGCTGTCATTGTCTTAGGTGGTTTGGGGAGTATTCCCGGTGCGGTGTTGGGAGGTTTAGTCATTGGATTGGTAGAAGCTTTTGTCCCAGGTGAATATTCTGGCTATAAAGATGCTGTTGCCTTTGGCATTTTGTTTATTATGTTGTTAGTCCGACCCCAAGGTTTACTGGGGCGTCGCTTGATTCAGAAAGTTTAAATAGGGGGAGTAGGGAGTAGGGTAAGAGTAAGTTTTTCATTTTTGCCCATTGCCCACTCCCCATTGCCCCTAATCCCCAAAGGGGGCCCCGAGTTCCCCACTCTCCATTTCCCCACTCAAAAAAATGGCTGAATTTTTTTCGACTTACGGGTCTCTAATCGTCTCTATGGTACTAGGGGCACTGTTGGGGCTGTCGCTGTACTTACCACTCATGGCTGGGCAGTTGTCTTTGGCTAGCCCTGGATTTTATGCTTTGGGTGGGTATATAGCAGCAATTCTCTCCACAAAAGTGTTTACCTCCACAAGTAGTTTATTTCCGATTCCGCTGTTGCTATTAGAGATGTTAATTGCTGGTATCGTTTCTGGCTTGTTGGGTGTAGCAGTGGGAATTCCGGCGTTGCGGCTACGGGGGATTTATCTGGCGATCGCCACCATCGCGTTAGTGGAAATTCTGCGAGTACTATCTCTAAATCTAGAAATTACAGGCGGTGCTGTCGGCATTTTTGGCATTCCTCAGCCTTTCCAAACACCAATTGAATATTTATGGATTGCGTTGCCATTACTGATAGTTAGTATGATATTGCTTTACCGTCTAGAACGTATCCGTGTAGGCAGAGCATTTACGGCTATCCGTGAGGATGAATTAGCTGCAGGTGCGATGGGAATAGATCAGACTTACTATAAAGTTCTGGCTTTCACGCTAGGAGCTATTCTAGCAGGGGTTGTTGGTGCAATTAGCGCTCATTTTCTCAATACCTGGAATGCTCGTCAAGGGACTTTTGATGCCAGTATTATCTACTTAACTTTTGTGTTGATCGGTGGTTCCAGAACTTTTTTAGGGTCTGTGGTAGGAGGTATGGTATTCACGGCATTGCCAGAAGTTTTGCGTAGTGTAGCAGATACAGGCGGATTACCTACCTGGCTAGCACAATTTTTGCGAGATGGTAGATTAATTATTTTTGGATTCATGATTGTCGTTGGCACAATCTTTTTTCCCCAAGGCTTGGTCACGCCAGATTTATTGAAGAAACGTCAGCGTAGTAGAAGCGTATCTCAATCAAATGACTAAAAACGAACCCGAATCGCCGATTTTAGAAGTAAAAGCTTTCACTCGCCGCTTTGGTGGTCTAGTAGCGGTGAATAATGTCTCTTTTACGGTTAATAAACATGAAATATTTGGACTCATTGGTCCTAATGGTGCTGGGAAGACAACCCTGTTTAATTTAATTACGGGCTTAATTCAGTCTTCTAGTGGGCAACTACTTTATCAAGGTCGAGAAATTTCGCAACTGCGTCCCCATAAAATCGCTGGTTTGGGCATCGCCCGGACATTCCAAAATATTCGCTTGTTTGGTGAACTATCGGCGCTAGAAAATGTTATAATTGCAAGGCATTTACATATTAAAAGTGGTATGCTTACAGGAGTTCTGGGAATACCACCAGCTCCCCAAGAGGAACACAAAAGTCAGCAGAAGGCTTTAGAATTATTGGCTCTTGTTGGATTGGGCGATCGCACTGCTGAAAAAGCTAGAAACTTCGCTTACGGCGAACAACGACGCTTGGAAATTGCCCGCGCCCTCGCCCTAGAACCGCAAATCTTACTTCTTGATGAACCTGCTGCTGGGATGAATCCTAGCGAGAAACAGCAACTCAGTATATTTATTCGTAATCTTCGAGATCGCTTCAATTTAACGATCATTCTGATTGAACATCATGTTCCTTTAGTTATGGGTTTATGTGACCGCATAGCTGTCTTAGATTTTGGTCAATTAATTGCTTTGGGTGAACCATCCGTTGTCAGAAATGACCCGGCTGTTATTGAAGCGTATTTAGGGAATGAATGATAGTTGTTATTTGTTAGTTGTTGATTGTAGAAAATGCGATATTATCAATATATTTTTTACTCATTAAAATTAAGATGAACAAAGATATCTTAGATCAAGAAGAGTTAGAAGTATTAGTAATTAAAAACATTTATGTTAACTATGGTGGAATTCAAGCTTTAAAGAATATTAATTTAACGGTTAAAAAAGGTGAAGTTGTGACTTTGATTGGTGCTAATGGTGCTGGGAAAAGTACAACTCTCCGCGCTATATCTAAAATAGTTAATCCTAAAAGTGGTGAAATTGTTTACAACGGACGTAATATTATTCGTCGTCAACCGCATGAAGCTGTGCAAATGGGGATTGCTCATTGTCCTGAAGGACGGAGAGTTTTAGCGCGGCAAACAGTTTTTGATAACTTACTATTAGGTGGTTATGTTCGCTCTGATCAAGCAGAGGTTAAAGCTGATATTCAACGCCAATTTGATTTATTTCCACGTTTGGCGCAAAGGCGCAATCAACTAGCAGGAACTCTCAGCGGTGGTGAACAACAAATGTTGGCGATCGCCCGTGCTTTGATGAGTAAACCCAAACTTTTGCTCTTAGATGAGCCTAGCTTGGGTTTAGCACCTGCTATAGTCCGCGAAATTTTTACCATAATTGTAAACTTGCGTACTACAGGGGTGACTATTCTTCTGGTTGAACAAAATGCTAACCTTGCTCTGCAAATTGCTAATCGTGGGTATGTGCTGGAAGCAGGTTGCATTACTTTAGCAGGTACAGCATCGGAATTAATGAACGATGAGCGTGTGAAAAAGGCTTATTTGGGATAGTCATAATACAATACGGTTCAGTTAAGACTTTTTCCCCAAACATTCATTTGATATGATCAGGATTAGCGTCAATGAAATAAAACGAGCAGTTCTAATGACTAGCGATCGCCCTAGTATCTTCTCCTTTTTTACTGGTTCAGGTTTTCTTGATTTAGGTTTTGAAACCAGCGGTTTTAACATTGTTTATGTAAATGAAATTTTTTCCCCATTCATGGCAGCATACTGCTATTCACGAGCTACTCTCAACCTGCCATTGCCAGAATACGGATATCATCACGGAGAAGAAGCAGATGTGACAAAACTAACCGAAGAAGTGCAGGTACTACGCCTTTTGGAGTTAGTTAAAGACTGCCGCAAGTCTACTGGTCTTGTGGGTTTTATTGGCGGTCCCCCCTGTCCTGATTTTTCTATTGGTGGTAAAAACAGAGGACACTTGGGAGACAATGGCAAGCTTTCTGCTTCCTACGTTGAATTAATTTGTCGTACTCTACCAGATTTCTTTTTATTTGAAAACGTCAAGGGTTTATGCAAGACGAAAAAACATCGTTTATTCTTTGAAGCACTTAAACACCAACTAAACCAAGCAGGTTACGTATTAACAGAGCGGTTAATTAATGCTATTGAGTACGGTGTACCCCAGGATAGAGATAGAATTATTCTCATTGGTTTCCGAAATCAGGTAATCAACAACATGGGTATAAAACTTGATCAAGAAAATTTAATTCCTGAAGGTCTTTTTCCTTGGAATCAAAATATTTTATATCCTAAAGCTCAAGTCTTTTCTTATCCTTGGAGTAAATGTGAACCATTTAAAGAAGATTCTATTCTGCCTTGTCCTGATAGTATTCCTCAAGAACTAACAGTTGAATACTGGTTTAAGAAAAATAATGTGCTAAACCATCCCAATGCTGAACACTGTTTTCAACCAAGGGCAGGTATTAAAAGGTTTGCGTCGGTTGATGAAGGAGATGACTCGCGGAAGTCTTACAAACGTCTTCACAGATGGCGTTATTCTCCCACAGCTTGCTATGGTAACAATGAAGTACACTTACATCCTTATAAAATTCGACGAATTTCAGTGGCTGAAGCTTTAGCAATACAATCTTTGCCTGTAAACTTTGTGCTTCCAGAGAATATGTCACTCACGAATATGTTTAAAACAATTGGTAATGGTGTACCTTACCTAGCATCAAAGGCGTTAGCTCAAACTATTCTTGACTTTTTAGCAACTATAGAATGGTTTTATGAAAAGCCAGTCAATAAGCAATTAGAATTACCACTTGCTATTTTTTAAAGCTTTGTCACCAGAAGCTACTGCTGAACAGCAGCTTTAACTAAAGGCACTAAATCTGCTTTTCTTGTGTATGGATATGTACCATCTACTAGCTTAAAATTTTGTTCTAATGCAACACCGTGAGGTGAAATCGCTTTACTAAATATAGTTCTATCAGCAGATGTTAATTCACTGGCAACCATGTAATATTTCCAATTTTGCTGCAATACATACCCCATTGCTTTAATCATAGCTGCTTCAAATAACGGCTGGTATCGACGATCTGGACGATTTGAAGTTTTCAGAGAAACGGCTGCTTTGACTTCTTCTATATGTAGTTTTCCCTTTAAGAAGTTATACAGTGCTAAACTATCTGGATCTTTTGTCTGTTGTTCTAAAAGGCTATTAACAAATGTTGAAAGATTGCTATTGTTAAAAACTGTAATTATATAATCTGGGCTAGGCAAAAAAATTCTTTCTTTAAAAGGTGTAATTTTTGCTAATGTTTTTCCAGCAGAAAATTCATCTTTGCTAAATAAACTTAAAATTCTGGTAGATACTTCATCTGCCCCTTCTTTTTGTACTTGTGAGTTTGGCAAAGAAAATACAGCGATATAAGCCCCAATATCCCGATTTATATCAAGCACAATTTCCGACAACAGGCTAGTTGCTATTAATTCGTTCCAGCGTCCCATAGCATTATTGATAGCGCCTAGTTGAGGGTCGTATAAATATTTTGCCTTAAAGGCTTTTACTGTTTCTTTTTTAATCCAATTTAAAATTTCGCTAACAGATAAATTGTTATCTAGTTTTGTTACTATTTCATCAGATAAATTTCTGTAGATATTAATACTATTGATGCGAAATTTACCATCTGGAGTTTCTGTAAACCATTCTGTTTCACTAAGCATTTTCTTTTTTTTAGGATAAAGCGAGGAAGGAAATTCTGTCGGATAAACATTCTTTCACTTTCATAGCCTGACAGATACCTGATGTCAAATAAAAACAAGGCGACTGGTGGGGTATTCTGACGATGGCGGTTGGCTTAGCATCTTTGGAGTTTTTTCTCGAAGAAGGTAACCGTAAAGACTGGTTTGGTTCCCTAGAGATTGTGCGGGCAGCTATAGTGGCAGCAATCACCTTGCCAATCTTCGTTGTGATTCAGTTTATTAACAAGCAACCACTGCTGAATCTGCGGTTACTGGGACGGCGTAATTTCGGTTTATCAATGGTTGTGAATCTGGCAACAGGCTTGGGACTTTACGGTTCAGTCTTCATCTTGCCTCTATTCCTGGCACAAGTTCAGGGCTATAATGCCATGAAAATTGGTGAAACCATCATGTAGTCAGGGATTCCCCAGTTGTTTATCATCCCTTTTGTACCCAAATTGATGAAGCGCTTGGATTTGCGATTTGTGATTGCCGTAGGACTCAGTCTGTTTGGGGTCAGTTGTTTGATGAACTCGACAATGACATCTCAGACAGGTATAGATCAGCTGATCTGGTCGCAAATTGTCCGTGCTTGTGGTCAGCCGTTAATTATCACTCCGCTTTCTAGCGTAGCAACATCAGGGATTGAGCCGAAACAAGTAGGTACTGCTTCTGCCCTATTTAACATGAGGCGGAACTTAGGTGGATCGATTGGCATTGCCATTTTAGGAACCTTGCAATCTGTGCGCGAGAAGTTTCATTCTAGTCCTATAGGTGAATCGGTTTCATTAGGAAATCCTCTGACACGCGATCGCATTGACCAACTCTCCCAGTTATTCAGTTCTAGGACTTACGCATTGACAAGAAAACCCAAATATCAGTAAACCAAAAAGTTTTCCCAAAAGGGCGATGCCTGCGGCGGGCTGCGCCTACGCGACGCACGCCGCAGGTATTACCCACAAATGACCACAGGAAAATAAGTATTTTACAATACTCAGTACATAAGAAATAGTTATCGTATTTTGAAAAAGCGCAAAATATGAAATGATGAAAGTGGTGTGTTGTAATATTGGCTGAAAAAATTGACTCTTTCATCTCGACAAAAAGCTACAGAGAGCAAGTCTTCCGAAGAACTCGCTTTAACTGATTCAGAAACTCTTGACGAAGTTATTAAGTGTTTAGTAGAAAATTTTTCAATTGAAACTCAAGGTGTCTATGACCAACAAACTTTATTTGAGATTCTCATTCATGCTGCCAGCAGTGGAGACAGTATTGAGAATACAGCCAAATTACTAAAGAATGTTCCCACAGCAAATGATATTAGATATCATCTCAACAAAATTAACAATTTTGAGGAATTAGAGGCACAAATAAATCAAATGCTGAAAAGCCGAATTCCTCTAGGATTAAAAAATGGGTGTTTAAAAATAGCGATTGATTTAAATATGAGAGTGCTACTATGGTAAGCCAACAGAAGAGGAATTACCATATATATATCGCAGTGAAGCTAAATCTGGAACTAATTCATTTTATGCCTACGCAACCTTATATGTTATCACTAATAATAAACGTGTAACCCTTGCAATAAGGGGTATCCGTCAATTTGATACCAGTGTTGCTATTATTACTTATTAAAAGAGCGGAACTTGACTCTCTTAAAATAAATGTAAAGAAACTCTACTTAGATAGAGGCTTTTTTAATACTCCTGTAATTCGTTGGTTGAAGGCTGTCTTATATTCCGTTTCTCATGCCTGCTATCAAGACGGGGAAACAGGGAGGAATCAAACAATTTTTAAAGGGCAGAAAAAGTTACAAAACTACCCATACAATCACAAGAGACAAAGATGATTCAGTCACATTTGATTTATGGATTGTCTGTAAATATAGAAAAGGTAAGCATAAGAAGCATGGAATACAATACTTTGTCTATGTTGTTTACAAGGTCAAAACAAATTTAGACTACATCTATCAAGATTACCGAAAAAGATTTGGGATTGAAACTAGCTATAGACTCAAAAATATTTGTCGAATTAGAACCAATAATAAAAATCCTGTCTTGAGATTATTATTTGTTGGTATATCCTTTCTTCTAGTTAATATTTGGGTGAATCTTCTTTGGCGCAGAATCAGTCGTAAAAGGAAAGGAAGTCGATTAATTTATCGTACACTTTTCACACTTAAACAGATGTTAGCTTTTTTATCTCAAGCTATCGAACGGAAATATCAAGTAGTTGAAAGCATTTATATTCCAACAGGTTAGTATCGACGATTTCTCGACCAACTAATCATAAGTAATCATTATCTATACTATGTGTGCTGGTTAGAGAATTGTGTGTCTAGAAGTAGAGAAACATA
>Ga0209611_10008769_pt1 | contig 15608 bp, 5 predicted proteins | sample S1TSphgellanicum_3_FD_187693 | JGI IMG/M metagenome (GOLD analysis project Ga0209611, IMG submission 187693) | Host-associated microbial communities from peat moss isolated from Minnesota, USA - S1T2_Fc - Sphagnum magellanicum MG (SPAdes) (version 2) | ecosystem: Host-associated > Plants > Peat...
CAATATTAATGTCAGATTATGATATTATAGTTAAATTGGGCTAACAATTTGGGGAAATAGTAGAGTTTTTCACAAAGTTTGCTGTACAAGGGGTTAATAACCTACGTTTGCCCAAAATTCAGTTCATAATGTTTAACATAGCATGAAAATGGGCACAAAATTAAATTTTGCACCTCAACTTGACACCAACTGAGTTTGGTGCAAAGTTGTTGCTCATAAATTGTCATCCATGTTTCCTTTCAACATGCGTCTTCTTTCTTTTTTCTCCTATGAAGAGCTTCAACAACACCTTTCTTTCCTCTCTATATTTTCAGAAGGTTTGACAACATTTTTTTTTTTTCTCTTTCTCCTTTGAGAAGTTCAAATGACACATTTCTTTCCCGTTTTTCCTTTATGAAACTTTGGCAACACCTTTTTCTTTTTTTTGACCTTTGTAGCTATGATGTTTTGTAGGTATGAAGGTTTGACAACTTGTAGGTGCAAAGCTTTGAAGATTTATAATAGCCTTTTTTTCCTTTTTCACATGTGTGAAACTTCAACTACCTTTAAAAACTACGATGCTTTGATGACCTATAGGCTATAGCCACACCAACTTTCTATTTGTGAAGTTTGGATGACTTTTGGTGGAAGTGTAGCATTAAGAGTGGAAGGAAACGAATAGGAAAAAATTGCCCCCAACTTGCAACCATTATTCTTCAAGACCAAGCCTCAAGGATCCTTCCACAACTTTTTGTTTTTTGACGTGAGGTTTCCCCCATAACCCCACATGGTGTTTATATCCACTTCTTCAAATGAGGAAGAAGACATTTTTTATGATTATTGTGCTTAAGACTTTATTCTTTAGTAATTTTTTTACTTTCATTGTGGTCACATTGTGTGTTTGTTCACAAATTTTGTGATATCCTACAAAGCTTAACAATTTCATGGCTTGCAAAATCCATCAAATTTTTGGTAAATTTTCCTCCAACCACATCACAATTCTAGGAGTTCCATCCTTTGAAACCTAAAACTCTAAGCCATAAACTTACAATAATACCAAAATTGGAAGGGCTTTCTACCCCAAAACCCTTAAAAGAAAAACTTTCATGCAAGAACCCATGCCATCTTCTCCCCCCATTCATACATACTTTTGTCATTATATAAATTCTAACTTGTTTACCCATGGACCCAGCAATGATGTGGTGCCTTTGTCAAGTTAACAAATCTTCATTGAGTTGTGGGCAATACCATGGCTTAAAACACATTTAAGTTTATGAAATTTCACAATGCATATTACCATGAAACAATGCAAACTTTCGAACTTCCAAAGCATTCTTTGAAAGCTCACCTATAATTTGAACTAAAATGCTTGAAACATTTACTTGAAATAAAGAGCTAGACAAAGATGTTTTTTAGATTTGATTTTTTATGTACATATACATGGATTTTGGTGATTACCTTATGATGTTTAGAATAGACCAAGAAACCTTAATTTGCATATATTTTTATTGGTTTTCTTGGGTTTTTGGTCATGAATGTAATTGCCACGTTTTTGTTAGTTTTAGTTTTTGGTATTTTTGACCTTTTTGGTTTTCTTGAACTTTTTGCCAATATTCATCAAATTGGTCAAATTTTGTTGGTAAGATTGGTTTTGATTCAAAAAACAAACTAGTCATGAAAATAAAATCATGTTTTAGATAGTTTTGCTTTTGGTTTGTTTGACAATTTTAGTAGTGTTGCATACCCAAACCCTAATTATTTCATATAAAGTATTCTTGAATGGATTTGAAAGTACATCTAAATCAATTTATAGGTGTAATTAATTTTTTTCATACTATTGGTTTATGTGGATAGGGCTACCATTTTTTATGCACTCCCAACTCCTTAAAGGATTTAAATGTGAGCCCAAATAGAAAACAGCGGAAGAAGGAGGAGTCGGAGCACGCTCTCTAGCTCACAACCCTTTGAGGGGTAGAGAGGCGTGTTGGAGCTCTGAGATGGGATTAGGAAGAGTTGACAAGCTTCACTCACTCACACGGGCCTGCACCCAACCCACACAAAGTGGTTAGTGCATAATTAGAACACCCTTGGTGCTAGGACGAGCCATGGGCAACACGAACACACAAGACTCACCACGGCCCGGACTTGGGGGAAGCCACCACCTTCCCCCTTATAGTATACTGTGCAGCTCTCCACGGAGGCTACATCCAAATGGCTATTTTTCCTGGGACTCCCGAATGGGAGTCCCGAAATCGCGCCAAATGGGACTCCCGCGACTTTGGAGCCCCATAACATTGCGAGCAGACCTTGGATCGCGATGAAGTCTGAAGCAAAGTTGTAGCTCTTGTCGAGAGCTTTCTAACGATATGTGGCACGCCCCCTGCAGTTAAGTAAATCGGGTCGATTCCCGACTTTTTGTGGTCGGGAGTCAAATTGGCAATTCGACTATCAGCCCTTCTTTTGGCCATAACTTGTGTTTCAGATGTCCAAATGAGCAATGCGAACCCATTTTAGGCATCTACGCTCCAAGAACTTTCCAATGATATAAATAACGTCACAAGAAATTGAGGTTTGACCTCTACAATCACTCTCTAAAGTTTTGGGAGTCCACCAGGACTCCATCTCCCAGAGTGGGAGTTGCCTTGGGAGTGTGAGTGTTCACTCCTTCACACTCCCTCACACTTTCTTACACTCCCGGGAGTATGTGATGTGACTCCCCGGGATCCTCTTGGCCCGCGCCCTTGTAATGCCTTTGCCTTAACTCCCGAGCTTCCTTTTGGCTCACACCCTTGCAAGCCCTTTGCCTTGGTCGCGAGCCCAAGGCTAGGGTTGCGACAATTTTGTTGTTATGGGTTTTGGTGATTCAATCATGTGACAATTGATTGGTCATGAAGGCAATTAGCATGTTTTAATTAGTTTTGTTTTTGGTCCCTTTGAACTCCTTGGTAACATTGCATACCCAAACACTAATTGCTTCATATAAATTATTTTGAATGGAACCAACAATTAATTTGATTCAATTTGTAAATGTAGTTAACCTTTTTCATGTTATTAGTTTAGGCAAGTAGGGTTACCATCTTGCTATTTTGGGTTTCTATGATTCAATCATGTGAAAGGAAATTGGTCATGAATCTAACTACCATATTTCCACTAGTTTTGTTTTTGGTCCTTTTGACCTTTTAGTCTTCTTGAATTTTTTGTTTTTACTAGTCAGGTTGGTTTCGATTTTGTTGGTCAAATTAATTTTGATTTAAAATGCAAATTGGTCATGAAAGGAAAAACCATGTTTCAACTAGTATTGTTCCTATTTTTCAACCTTCTCGGCAACATTGCATACCCAAACCCTAATAATTTAATATAGATTATTCTTGAATGCATTTGAAAATAGATCTAAATTGATTTGTGGGTGTAGTTAGCCTTTTTCATGCTATTGGTTTAGGTGGGCAAGGTTGCTATCTTGTTGTTCTAGTTTTTTTTGTTTCAAATCAAAAAAACATATTGGTCATGAAAGGAAAGTCATGTTTCAAGTAATTTTAGTTCCAGTTTTTTTTACCTTCAATTAGTAACATTGCACATACCCAAACCCTAATTTCCTCATGTAGATTACCCTTGAGTTGGTTTGAAAATAGATATATATCAAACGATAGGTGTAATTAACCTTTTTCATGTTGTTGGTTTAAGTGGGTAAGGCAATTATGTTGTTGGTTTACCTTGGGTTTGTTTGATTCAATCATGTGAAAGCAAATTAGTCATGAATGCAACTACCATGTTTTAACTAGTTTTATTTGTAATCCTTTTGACCTTCTTGGTGACATTACATATAGAAACTTAATTGCTTCAAATAAATTATTCTTGAATGGAACTAGCATTTTGTTTTAGGTTTTCTGCTTGGTCATTTGATGTGAATGTCGAGTGTGTGGGCTTGTTTTCCAAGAATGGGGAATCTTTTAGATGCTAATGAATTCATGGTTGAAATTCCAGTGTTTCAATAAGTGGCATTGCACAAGGCCAAACAACCCAATTGAAACAAATTGCCTTGATAGATTGTGGAATTTGCAAACTTGTAAAATTATATAACCATCATTTTGCCATGTATAATATTGGCAAAAAACATGAGACTCAATTGATCCCCTAATGTGGTGTGGAAGTGTCTTTCAAGATTATTTAAAAGTCTACCTTGACCCCTAGTTTGCTTAAAAGACATTGAAATATTATTTATGGAAAATTTTAAAAGAATTGAAAACAAATAATTCCAATGAGGAGGGTTCAAAACAAGCCACATTATACTATGATGTGGTTTTGGAATGATTGAAATCCATTAATGGACATGCAAGCCAAAATGTTTTGAAGAGGTAAAAAGCTTCATTGACTACACACCCATAACCCAAATACCATATCCTAGTTTTAACCCTAGTCATAGTCCTCACTTTAATGAATTGAATGGACTTTCTATTGGTGCCAATTTTTCAAATCTAATTACTTCATTCACCACCCATGTTGAAATGTGAGGCCCAAAGGCAAAATTAAGCAAAAGGGAGATTGTGGCTATGAACTCCAAGAGGATGGCAACTGTGGCAAGTCAATTTTCTTTTATGTTTGATGTTTGTGATGCCTTCTTGTTAGGGAATACAGATATTAACCATGAGAGGAAAAACAAAGTTGAAATTAACAATTTGAATATGGCTAAATATTTAGTTATGATTTCAAAGAAGGAGTTTAAAGTAGAAGTTAAGGTTATTTTGGAATTGTAGTTGATAAGTTGATGTATAAACATTGTAATTGTGCAATCCACATTTCTTCCAAAATTCAAACCTAATTTACTTTAATTTGAATCCAATAAAACATAATTTTACACCTTAAATATCTAATTTCGAACCTTAAAACCCAATCCTTAATTTCAAAACCTAAAATCTTAATTTCAATCCCCCATAAATGTAACATCATAACCTTAATTTCAAGTTTACAAACCTTTATGACATACCTTAAACTTTAATTTCAAACTTTAAACCTTAATTTTAGACCATAGACCTTGATTTTTAGTCTTAGATTTATACACCTTAATTTCATATTGAATTTTTAAAATTTCAAACCTTAAAACCTAATCTGAGGTATGCAAACCTTAATTTCAATCCTTGAAAACCTTAATACATACCTTAAAACCAACATTCAAACCTTAATTTCAAAACCCTAAACCCTATTTTTAGATCTAAAAACCTTAATTATTGAGCCTTCAAGCCTTACACCTTAATTTTATATTAAAATTTGACCTTAAACCCAAATTTGTACCTCAAACCCTACATTTTAAATTACAAGTTTTCACAAATTTAGACTTGTCCTTAGTAATCTCCTACCCACCTTTGTGCAATAGGGTCAAGGTCTTGAATTCTATTGATTTTGTATGTGAGGTCCATTTGGTAATAGTGAAGATAGTTGGTGAGGACAACATTGACTTGGAAAAGATAGAAGAATTTTGGTTTTGTGGAATGAAATCTTTTCATGAAACATTTTGTTTAAGTCCACCAATTCCCCATTCCATTTGGACCCTAAACCTCACATGCATTGTGTTATAAATCTAAAGAACACCATGGTTCACATCTAATGGAAACTCTTGCTTCCCCATGTTTTTCATGACATAAACATTTATTCCCCCAACTACTTTAGATCCCCCAAAAGATATTCAAAATATTCATCCCAATGGGTGAAATATTGATGCCACTTTCAATAGATGATTGAATGGCAAAAAATGTTTACATTGTGATAATAACCAAGGTAGCCCAACTTGATGTAAAACAATCCATGGTGATCCAAAATCACGATGTTATTCATTACATATATTTTCTTACGGCCATTAAACCATGACTGATGTTTTGGGTCCTTCCATAACTTTCAAATCTCAATTAACATCCCATCAATGAACCCTAGGCACCCCAATAACTCACACAATTAGTAACTTAAGGCAATCTTGTCAAATGATGATGGCCAACATGGATTTCATCCGCTAGGACATGGTTAATGCATGATGTGATGAATATCGCATCATCACACAATGACAATTATGCCCAATTCCGCATGAAAACATCATCGATGATGACATTGTTGTGTTTCATGAACAATATGAAATTCAAAAGTCATTGGTCAGGCCCCAATTTTGATGGTCTCCCCAATAACACTAATGCATCCTTTAACATGACTCACCATAAAATTACAAGTTTCATGGGTTAATTCTAAATTCATGCAAAACTTATTATTTCATAAGTTCGTATTATTTAAACATGAAAATCATGTGCACAACTTTCATGTGCAAATAACACAAATAAACATACAATATTTGAGTTCAAATAATATGGATAAGCATATGACATTTGTGTTTAAACAATGTGCATGACATTGATGTTCAAACAATACAAGTAGATGAATGACATTCAGGTCTATTTCACATGAACATATGAAAAGCAAATTTCACATGATTATTATTGCCAAATCGTGACCCATGAAATTTGTGATAATATAAACCCTAATTTTAGACATTAAAACCTTAAATTTTATACATTAACTTTAACTGATGGACTTAAAACCCATAATTTTAAACCCTAAAACCTAAACCTTAATAGACAAACCCTAACCTTGAAATCAAAAGTACAACCTTGAAATTTTAAATTTTAGAATTGAAATTTTAAGCATAAAATTTCAACCTCAAATTGTAACCTTAGAGGTTAAACCCTTAACTTTAATATTGAAAGCTTAACTTTAAAAGAAAAAATTAAACTCAAAATTCAAACCTATGCCATTTAAACCCTAATTTTAGACCTTAAACCTTAATTTCAAACCTAAAATTTCATATTTGAAATTAAAACCCTGGAGCCTAAAACCTAAACTTTAATGTTGAAACCCTAACATTAAAAAATAAGCTTAAACCCAAAATTCAAACTTAAGGCATCTTGAACCCTAATTTTAAACCTTAAACCTTAACCCTCTATTTCAAACTTGAAATTAAAACCCTAAAGCCTAAAACTTAAGCCTTAATGTTGAAACCTTAACCTTAAAAATTAAATTTAAATATAAAATTCAAACCTAAGCCATTTTAAACCATAAACTTTCAAACTTAACCCCCTATTTCAAACCTAAAGCCTAAAATTTAAACCATAATGTTGAAACCCTAACTTTAAAAGACAAACTTAAACTTAAAATTTAAACTTAAAAGCCATCCTAAACCTTAATCTTATACCTAAGTTTTAATCTTTAACCCAAAAAATGAGACCCAAACCCATATGTTAAAAATCACACCTAATTTTAATCATGCAATTTTGAAGGCTAAGAAGGCTCACTTGTGGACCTAGCATGGGAGGAGATTATCAACACACTTTGATATGTTAATTCTTCAAATTTCATCATTGTGAAGTTGATGAAGTTGTTGAATAAGGATGGTGTAGCCCACATAATGGTCAAAACATCTCAAACCTCACTATCATATCAATGAATTCCCTAGTCCTTTCATCCTTATGGTCATTTTAAAGGCCTTTGGAGTTGAAAAAATTAAAAACACATTGGAAAAACATAACAACGTTTTGGTCCATTTCATCAAACAACATTTCTTCATCACTTAAGGAAAAATCATCGCATGAATTTGAAGATAACATTTTGTTTACTTGAATGAAAATGAAAAGAAAGTGATTTTGGTGTGATAAAATGAAAATGTAAAAAAAAATTTAATTTGTAGACAACAATCAAAAGGGGATGAAACTCCAAATAAGAAATGAAATTCAAGCATAACAAGGCATGATTTTAATGAAAATTCTAGTATCTACAATAATTAGTTGACAAATACATCAAGAAATAGAGGCATTATGGTTGAAATATGATTTTAATAAATGATTACTGTAGTTTCAAATTGACAATCTAACAATCATTTTAAAATGTGTTTTGAAAACTATTGGGTTTTGTTGCATATTAAAAATAATTGAAGCACTCACCTAGTATTAAATGAATTCACATTTCAATAATGAATAAAAATTTTCACACATATAAACATATTTGTCATGGGACACCAACATTGACCAACATCATCATCGTCAACATCATCATAAATGGATTTCATCCATTTTTCATTCACAATGAATAAATTTCATCCACCATTATCGTGTCGTTTACTTAAAAACATTAGTAAAAATTCTATCGTTTGTAACCATTCCATGTGTGACTATGAATGGTTGCCTATGTGACTATTTTTCAAATGTGGATGGATTTTGGTCTTTCTTTCAACTAGTTACGACTATCACCTATTTCATCTTTTCAATAGGTTGATTTTTCATGATGTCTTTGTATTTTTACATGATATATACGTTTAGTTGCACATGCAACTAAAGTAGTCACATTATAGTTGCATAATGTACGCTAATAATAACTATCGAATAATTACACGTATAAACTATTTAATAATTTATATGTAACTATATGTATATACCTACCTATTAAATACCTACTTACCTATTTCTTACTTGGTTACCTATGTACTATTTATTTACTTACCTATTAATTATTATAGGTACTTACATGCATACATACATCCATACCCACTAGTTACCAAATAGGTTATTTAATTACAAAACATTATTTAGAGGCTATTTAAATAAGTATTTAAAATAAATAATTATGTAGATGCTATTTAAATATGTACTTAAAATAAATATTATTTAAATAAGTACTTAGTAAAAACTTATGCTACTTAGTAGGTAGGTTATGTAATAAGATGTGCCATGGACACTAGTAAAAATCAGCCAAATGTAACCACTCCATTTATAGCTACATGCGATTTGTAGTCGTTTGTAATTAGAATTAAAAAAAATTTGTAACTACAAGATCAACTTTCAATTATTTTGGTTATTTTCACAACTGTGATGCAACCATTAGAAATTTCATCCTATTGGTTGCATCAACTTTACATTTATTTTCATCCATTAATAGGTTGATATGTCCCATTAGACGCAATAGTCACCAAATTAATTGCATCCTAAGAAATTCTACAATGACATAGGGGAGTATTTTAATGTATGTACTAAATATATACATATAATATGCATACATATGTATATTGTTCATATAATGATTTTCAAAATTAATATTCGAACTTTGAATTTTTTATATTCAAATCTGAAATTTGATATTTCAATTATGAAAACCATTATTTTAATTTTTTAAAAAATATATTACAATTTGAAACTTGATATTTGAATTTGAAAAATTTGATTTGAATATGATATTTTCAATTTAAATTCAAAAAGACTTATTTGAATTTAAAATGATTTTGAATTCTAAATTAATATTTTCGAATCCAAAAATTAGTATTTCAATTCAGAAAATTATTAATTGATCATAAAAATGGAAATTTTAAATTTTGAATATTTTTATATGAATATGAAATTTATATTCAGGGAATAGGATAATTTCCATGAAGTTCCAAGAAAATTGGCAGGCCAACCAAGCCATGAGTTAGTGGGAACAAGATCTTTCCAAAAAGAAAAACCTTCAGGGTAATTACTTTGTTTGCAATAATAAATTCACATTTGAGAATTTTTCATTTAAATTTTAAATAATCATTTGATTCGAACCTGAAATTTAAATTCCAAATTATTATTTTGGATTCTCAAAAATAATACTTCAAGTCTGAAAATTAGTAATTGAGTCTAAAAGTGGACATTTCAATTTTGAATATTGTTATTTTAATATGAAAATTGACATTTCAATTCTGAAAATTGTTATTTAAATTCATAAAAATTATTTGATCTAAAAAATAATATTTGACTTCTAAATTATTATTTTTGAGTCTAACAATTATTATTTCAGTTTAGAAAAATTTATTAAGTCTAAAAATCGACAACGATTTTAAATATTTTTATTTGAACTTGAAATTTGATATTTGAATTTCGAAGTCTTAAATTTAAATTTAAAGAAATTATTTGACTTGAAAATTGAAATTTGAATTCCAAATTATTATTTTGGATTCTAAGAATTATTATTTCAATTCAGAAAATGATTAATTGAATCTTAAAATGGACATTCTAAGTTTGAATATTATTATTTGAATCTAAAAATTGACATTTGAATTCTGAAATTTGTTATTTAACTTCAAAAAACTCATTTGATTTAAAAATTGATATTTGAATTCTGAATTATTATTTTGAAATCTTAAATTTATATTTTAATTCAAAAAATTATTGATTGAGTTTCAAGGGTTTTTTCTACTAGTGTTATACATAATAAATCACTTTTATGAAGAATTATAAATGATTATGTTTATTAAATCGAAGTGACACTAAATAATAATAATTATAACATATATTTGTATATTATATAATTTATATTCGTATATTAGAAGAAATTAATTAAACTAAATTAATGTGACATTACTTTAAAAATCATTGTAATTACTTCAAATAAGAATTAATTAGTATGTGCAGAATTATTTTCTAATTTAACATAATTATTCACATTCTTTAATTTATAACTTCAAACCTGAATTAAAAAAATTGAAAAAAGTATACTGTACTTAAAATAGTTATTTTACTGATTTTCATTTCACGGATTATTAGATAATAATATTATCTTAAAAAGTTATGTGATTAATCATTTATGATTAATATTTTATAGTATTATGAAAATTATTATAATTAGTTGAATAATATTTTCTAAAAATTCGTGTAAGAATTTATTTTCTAATAACATATTAAAAATATATATAATTTAAAATAAATATTCAAAATTTTTAATTTTAAAATTACAGTCATTAAATTATTTTTACGTTAATTATATTATATATAATTGGATTAGATTCTAAAAAATAATAAAATATTTTTAAAATTTTATTTATTTAATTATTTATGAGTTATGTATTTATAATTTGGGAGTAACTAGATAGCTAGTTTGTTAAATATTAAAAATGTTTCAATAAAATTTTAGACTCAATAAAGTTTTTTAAATTGAAATAATAATTTCTAGATTCGAAAATAATAATTTAAAAATCAAATATCAGTTTATAGATCAATAGGTTTTCTGAATTTAAATAACAATTTTCAGAATTGAAATGTCAATTTTCATATTGAAATAACAATATTCAAAATTGAAATGTTCATTTTTCGACTCAATTACTAATTTTCAGACTTGAAGTATTAATTTTGAGAATCCAAAATAATAATTTGGAATTTAAATTTCAGGTTCAAATCAAATGATTATTTAAAATGTAAATGAAAAATTTTCAGTGCTGAATTTACTAACGTGAACAAAGTAATTACCTTGAAGGTTTTTCTTTTTGGAAGGATCTTGTTCCCACTAGCTCATGGCTTGGCTGGCCTGCTAGTTTTATTGGAACTTCATGGAAATTATCCTATTCTCTAAATATAAAATTTCATATTCATATAAAAATATTCAAAATTGAAATGTTCATTTAATAATTTTCTGAATTGAGATACTAATTTTTGAATTCAAAACTTATAATTTAAAATTCAAAATCAATTTTTAGATCAAATAAATATTTTTGAATTTGAATTGAAAATATCATATTGAAATCAAAAATTTCAAATTCAAATAATGTTTTAAACAATTAAAATAACAAATTTCAAATTTCAATAAAAAAATTCAAAGTTCAAATATTAATTATGAGATTCATTATATGAACTATATATATATAATTTTAGTACATACATTAAAATACACCCTATGTCATTGTAGGATATCTTTAGGATGTAACTAATTTGGTGATTATTGCGACCAATGAGACATAGTAACCTTTTAATGGATGAAAATAAATGTAAAATTGATGGAATCAATACAATGAAATTTTTAATAGTTGCATCATAGTTGTGTAAATGACCAAAATAGTTGAAAGTTCGTCTTGTAGTTGTAAATGTTTTCAAATCTAGTCGCAAACGACTACAAGTCACATGTAGTTGTAAATGGAATGGTTACATTTTAGCTGATTTTTACTAATGTGGTTATTAGTTATTCTTTTATTGGGGCTATTGGTGGCTATTAATGGCTATTGGTAGTTATTTTGTTAGTGGTTATTAATGGTTATTTTATTAATGGTTATTGGTGGCTATTCTATTAATGGCTATTAATAATATTCTATTAGTGGTTACTCTAAGCTAAATTACCATAAATTATTAATGGCTATTGGTGATTATTTTGTTGATGACTATTGGTGGATATTATATTGGTAAATATTGGTCGTTATTAATGGTTATTCTATTAGTGGCTATTGGTGGTTGTTATATTATTTGATAAAATTTACATTTGCATCATATTTTATTGGTGGCTATTATATTATAAAGTGTTGTTGGTTATTTTATGTTATACTACGACTATTAGTGACTATTTTATTATAAACTATTGTTGAATATTTTAGGCAATATTATCATAGGCTATTAATAATTATTTTATTGTAGGCTATTTTAAATTATTTTTCATAGGTTATTATTGGTCATTCTAAGCTATTTTACCTGAAATCATTATATTTTATTTTAGATTATTTTAAGTTATTATACTTAGGATAAAATAACTTATAATAACATAAAGTAAAATGACATTGAATAACCTAAAGTATAATTTGAAATAACATATATTAACTTTAAACAAAGTAATTTAACATATAACTTAAAGTTAATTGAATAATTTAAAATAACTTGAAAACCTATAATAAACTAATTAAGATGCCTTATGGTAAAATAATGCATAATAATTTAGGATATAAATTAAAATAACTAAGATAACCTAAAATAATATAAAATATATCATAAAATAACATATATAAAACATTTAAAACAACATAAAAATAAACCTATTTATCACAATAAATTATAATAGTGAATTATGTCAACTCATAATGAAACATGATGTTTACATAATGATATTATATTGAAATCATTAAAATGTAATGAACTTATTTCATTTTTAAGGTCCCATAATGATTTAGGCTAATGAACTACACCTCACTTTTGTAGTAGTTCTTATGTTAAGTAGGTAGGTAATTTTATAAGTAGATAGGTTAGTAAGATAAGTTAGGTAGGTAAATAACATATATAGGTAGGTAGGTAATTAATTTGCTTAAATATAAACTAAATGCAAATTTATAAATACACCAATAAAAACATATTTTCATTATTCCCCTAATATAACTTAGCAAAAGTATAGACAATTTTCAAAATTTTTTTAATACACCTATGTATACCACTAAGGGCTATTTTGACACTTTAGCGATGTGATTAAGTTGGTTTCATTTACAATTAATGGGACATATGGGCATGATCATGAATGAAAAAGTCATTAGTTCTAAATGTAATTGTAGCATAGTTGCAAAAATGGTCAAAGGTGCAAAATACTTGTGAAAACAATTTGAGCTAGTTTCAAATGACAATTAATTAGACATAGTTACAAATGCATTGGTTGCTTACATATTTACTTTTGTAAGAAGTGTAAAAAAATTGGATATGTTCATTAAAATATTTTCACAAAAAAATTCACCTTATGAGAGTGGTGGTGCAATGGTTATGGACTTTATTCCTAAATGTGGACATGAGGATTTCAAATCCTCACACTTGCAATTTAGGTTGCTACCTTAATGGCATAGTTCACCTCATTAACTTAAGTTCTTGAATTAATCTAGTTAGGTTAGGTCACCTAACTAGGTTGTTGTACCTAATTTTCTTATGTAGGTAGGTAAATATATGTTTTTAGCTATTGCATTAATTATTAAAAGGTTAGGTAGGTAAGAAAATAATAATTATTTTGGGAATTAATTTAATTAAAAATTATATAGGTTTTTTTGTTGCCTAATTTCATTTGACAAAACTTGGTTAAAAAACTTAATAAAAAATCTCAATTAGAAAAACCAAATAAAAAAAACCTAGTCAAATTGGATATGTCAAAATTGATTTGTCTAATACTACTAGTTAGTCAAGTTGGCAAATGTCACTTTTACATCTTTTTGACCAAATGTTTTAGTAAAATAAACCTTGATTTGTAGTAGTGTTATATTGTTGTTAAACACTATATGGTATATAATAATAATTGGTGGCAAGTTTTCAACCTTGATCTTTAAGGAAAGGCCCTAATGTTTTTGCCAACAAGCGCTAAAAGAAATCTTGTATTATGCGACCATCCAATTTGTGATTATATGCAATGAAATGTCATTTGCAACTATGTTATCATTTTTATAATCAATCACCATCTTTTTCAATCTATTTTTTTCAAAAAATAATCATGGTGTAATTAAATATGAGTATTAGGTCTTCCATCCTTCCATGTTAATCAAATTTTTGAGCTTTTCATCTAAAAAAAGACCTCTATGTCCAATTAGTCACAAAGTAATCACAACTTGGTTACCTTTAATATATATTAATGTGTTTTGGAATATATTAAGGGCATATTTATATATTAAATGTATTTAATTATGTTATATTTGAAGCATATTTAACACATATTTTTCATATATTATGAATTACTAAGTAAATTATGTACATGGGTATGTGGGGTACTTATAATATTTAATGTAAGTAATAACTACTATTAATTACAAGTTAATTTGATAATAATAATAATTTAATAATTTAATTTAATTTTAAAATAATAATGAGTAATTTAATTTAATTATCTAATTATTATTTATAATGAATAAATAATATTTATTACTTATTAAAAATATTGAATATTTTCATTTACTATGATAATTTGATATTTTATACTATTTACTTTTTAATTAATTAGTTGCAACATTTTTTTTGTGGCAAAAATTCACCACTAAATGAAAAAAAAGTGGTCAACAACATAATTAAGGCAATTTTTTGGAAAATTTCCCAAAAAATTGCCACATTTTTAGGAAATATAAATTATGGGTTCACCAACATTTTTGGAAAATCTAAGAATATTTTTAGCCCTCCTTTTATGAAATCACCATATTTAGTTAATAGGTTGAAGTGGTTTGCTAACATTTAATAAAGATTGTTAGATTTCTTACTTACCTATTTGTCTTCTGACTAGATTTGGCCAAATTTTATGGTGGTTGATCGCCCCTTTTGGTGTGACATGAAAAAATTGAAAAGAAAAACACTAATTAATAGGTAGTAATAAATAGTAGGTAATGAGTTAATTAATTATTAATTCATTACTAGTCAATAATTTTTTTTCATATAATATGTTTTAAGTAACATATTTTTAGATTAATATCAATTAATTAATTTAATTAATTAATAATTAATAATTTAAATAATTTACATTACTATGAGCTATTACCTATTTAGTTAATAGTTAATTAGTTGGTAATTAATATCTCATCTACACGATTTCAGTAGAAGGCGAAGATAATCCAAGATTCATTTGGCTTAGACGGTCAAGTCATGAAGTTAAAATGTTGCAAAACCTTGTCCAGAAGTGGTTGGATGATGCCAAAACAATCATGAACAACCAAGTCTTGTTGAGATTGTGAACGTTGTGGCTAGATGAGGTTATATCCTAAAGAATGATTCCAAATAGGTTGAACAAGCACAACGTCAAATATTTGTTTTTGTTCAATGCACATAACGAGTTCCATGGACACTCATCCAACCTCATGTTGCACCTCTTCAATAGTTGACATATGCATC
>Ga0209611_10008771_pt1 | contig 15607 bp, 9 predicted proteins | sample S1TSphgellanicum_3_FD_187693 | JGI IMG/M metagenome (GOLD analysis project Ga0209611, IMG submission 187693) | Host-associated microbial communities from peat moss isolated from Minnesota, USA - S1T2_Fc - Sphagnum magellanicum MG (SPAdes) (version 2) | ecosystem: Host-associated > Plants > Peat...
CCTCTTTGTTTCCCAAGTTCCCAATGTGTTCTGCAGCATGTTCCCAATAGCACCTCACTTTATTCCATATCCTTTGCCCTAAGTTTTACTCTTGTAACCTATATAACCAACCCCAAAGGAGAAGACTACAATATATCTATTTGGGTATTGTTCAAAGCATGAATAATTTTCTTTCGTGATCAATGATACTCATGACACCAAAAGAATAAAATTAAACTTTTGAGATTCCCACCAAACTAATTAATATGAGTCAAATTGTACAAGTATAGGTTATATATCATAGTACATGAATGGTTTGGCATAAATTAAATTATTTTTTATTTTGTCAAATTTTTTAACTTTTATTTATTATTTGTGCTGAAATTTTTGTAATTATAATAAACTAAGAATGCAAGTTTTCAACTTGAACTGCAGAATTTGAGACTCAGACAATTTAGAAACACTAAACTGTCCCATTAACATACAACAATGTGATTATTATTTTTTACAACCATTACCTGCCAAATTTTTCAGAATTAAAAAACCAAGTGCAAAAGTTAAGATTTAAAATTTAATTAATTATTTGACAGTTTGTTGCCGAATCCAATCAAGGAGTACAATATATACCAACTTAGCATACATATGGGTGAGGATTGGGCCCTTTCAAGTTGCAAGGAAGGTCTTCCATTTAAGTAGGTGGGGTTATTCATTTATTTGGTCAGATTTGGCAATAAAAATGAAATTTCCAAAAAAAGAATCCTTGTATGTTTTTGGCTACCTATTGGAACTTAGTTTATAATCTGGCAATTTTTAATTTTTTTCAAAAACTAGAAATATGGCAAGCAAAAAGCCCAGATTTTGTTTTTTGCCATTTTAATTTTTAAAATCCATTTGGTGAAAATCTGCCCGAAAAAACATTAAACACCTCACTCTGCACATCCCTGTTTAGGAAGCTACTTCACACATCTAATCAAATCAGTGTTTTTAATTAAAATTTTGTGATATAAAAAATTGGATTTTTAAATAGTAAAATTAGTTGAATTTACACTAGAAAACACTTCTGCCATTTTTTTTGTTTTAAAAACCCCACAAAATGTGTCAGAAAAAATCATTGAATATAATAATGAAACATTAAAACACTTGCCAAGCATCAAGGTTTTCTTTTTCAAATTCCTCAAGTAGGTCCACTAGAAAGGAGAGTCCCCAACATTAATTAGCATTAAATGGCAATTCTCCTAATTGTGTTGTAGCATTTTTACAAAAGTGCTCTTACAAGTGGCAACCTAAGAAGTGCCTAGGTCTAGGTGTGACTAATTTAATTATTTTTATTTCAAAAAATGACCCCCCAAAAATCCAAAAAAATTCATGTTTTTTCTTCATTTTCTGAAAAAAAATTTCACCAAGTTGCAAAATTTGAAACCGCAAAAAAAAAAAGAAAAGTAGTGAATATCACACACTAACAACCCATCTTCCAACCCATGAAAACAACACTAAGACAGCTTTCACAGCCCCATCTTTCACTTGTGTTCCTCAAATTTGGACCTATCTTCCCATTGTGTTCCTTGAATTTGGAGTCGAATTTGGACCCATCTTCCAATTGTGTTCCTTGAATTTGGAGTCAAATTTGGACCCATCTTCCAATTATGATCCTTGAATTTGTACTCGTCTATGTAAAGAATACCAAAAAGAACAAATGACCGAATGAGTAGGTACACAAAGCCGAAGCCCAAAAAAACAAAACCCAACAAAAACAAAACAAAAGTTTCCTTTTTACTGAAACCGAAAAAATGCAGGTAATCTATGTAACGTGTAAGAGCAGCTAGGAACTCCCATTCTGTGAACAGTGTTTCATTTTATTACTAAGTTTTGATTGGTTGGCAACTAAAGTACTGGATGCTGATTGGTCCGATTGCGAAATCCACCAATGAGATGAGCAAGGGAGCCCCCCACTCTATGGGATACGCTTAGTCATAGCCAGCTGTTGTCACGCTGAAGCATATAGGTACACCCCTCTCCCCCCCCTTCCCCCCACCACATGCACACTTTTTTTTTCCCTTTTTTTTGGTGGGGGGTGGGGGGTGCCCCCATTTTGGACACCTGCTCTTTGCCTTTTTGTATCCAAAAAAACAATTGGGCTGACTTGGCCAAGTGTATCACCTACGTATATGCTATAAATTTTCATTTGTTTCAAAGTATCAGCCAATCCAACACCCCCACATTTAATATCCTTGAATTATGTACTCTTTTTTACCAATGGTGCATCATATACAATACATAATTTTCCGTTTATTGACCACAAAAGAATTGCTTGAAGTTCACACAAATTTTGCCCCTTCGGACAAAGTTCTTGAATCTTGAATCGTGCACTAAAATGTGTTCTTGTAAGGACTAAGTATTCTCTATTCCTAACTAACAAAGGTACTAGCCATTGCAAATTTCTTCAGTTTGGTGTTTGGTTGTATGAAGAAGTTTAGTGTAAAAACCATCAACCACTGAACAGTTGTTTATTATTGAACACTTTTCAATATTTTCCTCAATCCTTAACCAAATTGAGCGATCTTCATGTCATTAGACACACAAATTGAAGAGTTACAAATGTTCTTTGAGCAGCAGAAGCAAAGGAACAACACAGAAAACATAGAAAGACTGATGAGTGATAGTTTGCTTCAATTTTATTTGAAAAAATAACTCTAGACCCCTCTCTAGTTCCAGCCTCATATCTTTCTCATTTTTAGTTTGATTTGAGTGATTAAAAAGATAATGAATAGGCTAACTAGGGCTTTATAAAAAAACTTGTTTGTATTTTAGAATCAAAGATCAAATATTTTTTAACTTAAAATCTTAATTTATTTTAATTCACCTATAATCAAACACTGAACCCTCTTACACCAAACATCCCATATTTTCCCCATTCCTTCATTGAATTGAATAGTTTTTGTAGTGTTGAAAGCACTAGGCAGAAGGCTACAAATGTTTTTTTAAAGTTCAGAAGCAGAGAAACAATGTGTGAAAATTTAACCTCCTTTGATTTCTTAAATGTTTGCTCACCGGCCTATCTACCTTACTTGTTTTTATGCCATTTTTCTTCCTCTTTTTCCCCCTTTCCTTCTTCCCCACTTTGATTCAAAAAAACACACACATACACATATTTTTTCCCTTTGCACTGTCCTCCATTGGTTCCAAATAAATTACCTTGAAGTTACTAGTTATATGTAAAGACTTGGGATTATTTTAGATCAGTTTTAATTAAGGCTAAACGGGTTACCTGACATATTAAGGGAATTCAAAACCTATGCAATTCTAGTGTGTTTGAAACTTTGGACTATGTATTCATGTTTCCAATATGCCATTTAAAATGAGCATTTGAATTTCTTTTTTTCATTATAAATCGGGATTTGTAAAGTTGTGATTAATTATACTTGCATACTCATAATGGGTTTGTCTTTTATCGTTCACCTTTCCAAGAGAGAGTGGGTACTAAGGTACCCAATTTAGCACCACCCATGGATGTCATCAGAAGTTCATCCATGTTGGTGGAAGCAAATTGTTACATGGTTACTCGCAAGAGGGCTACAATATTCCTTGCAATTCTGTTGCACAACAAATTGACTAATTCTTGAAGCTGAAAGAAAGAAAATGTATGAAATAATTTATTTTTAAAAACCAACGTATTGGAGAGTTTGTTTCAATTTTTAATCAATTTTTTTTGCAAAATTCTTCAATTCTTCACTTTAAAAAACCCAAAAAATCCAAAATGTAATTGATAAAAGTTTTACATTACCTAAAACCCAACTCAGAAAATTTTAGTTGAATTTGTTTTTCCTAGAAAAATGTAAAAGGGTTCAGGTAATTCTTTTTTCTATATAGAGGGGGTGCAAAACAAGCAGCTTAGTTGTGTAATGTCTGCCCTAAGAACGGACCAAAAAATCAAAATCAAAATAAAAACATAAAAAGGACAAAACAAACTATGTACATGTCATTATGCGTTCTCTCCCCTTAAAGCCAACAAAGCACCAATTCCAATGGGGAGGGAAGGGTTTGGGGGATAATTTCTGGCCTTGGAATTTCCAGTTCAGTACGATCAAAATACGCATTCGGAAGCCTGAAAAAGCAGAATACAGATTGTAAAAAGCTGTGCAGGATGACCATTCTGCGCTTAGTTTCCATTCCGCGGAATCGGAATAGGCACCTCTGTGTCGTCGCACAAGTGCGCCCTGTTGCTGTTGCTGCTGTTGTTGCTGTCCAACTTCTTCTTCGTCGTTGCTGTGCCCGCGCTTGCCTTCTTTGCCCTCCCGTCGTCGTCATTGCTTTCCCTTATACCCTACGTTGCGTGTCTTTTACTGGAGTTTTATGTGCAAATCGGAATCCTAGAATATGTATTATTTTTTTCTCTATTTTCTTCTCCATTTGTCTTAGCTTTTTCAGCCCTTCTTTCGGCAAGTGCCGGTTTCGTGCTCTTGCTTCTTTTTTTCTTTTTTTATTTCCTGTGCTTCCTTCTTCGGTTCGCATTTTTTCCCCCTTCTTCGTCGAATTCCTTGTGCCATATCTTCCCCCTATTTCTTTCCCGTTTCATTTGGTTCGCACCTTATCGATAACCTCGGGACATTGCGGGTCGGATGGCTTCTTTATAGTTAGCACCGTGCTGCTGTTATCGGGATTTTTGCGCTCTTGAAAGGTAAATCGTGTCCCTCCTTATTTTTTCTTCCTTTTTGTTTTCGCGCTCCCATACACAATTGCTATATCGTTTCGCATCCCTTTGATTTGGTTTCAGGAAGTAGTGCTAAAAAAAAACTCTACCGTTTTTTTGGTTTTTGGAAGTTGTAGGCCCCTGTTGTTCTTGTGATAGTCTGCCGCCATGCCATCTGACTTTCCTCTTGCGTTCGAATTGGCTGGATAGGTTAACGTGGAGCTTAATCACCGAATTTTTACTTTTATTTTAATTTATCTGTCACAAAAGCCGTGACAGAAGTGAGAAACGTTACAGAGCATGGATCGATACCAAAGAGTGGAGAAGCCACGCGCTGAAACTCCGATCAGCGAGAATGAAATCCGTGTGACCACACAAGGGAAGATGCGCAACTATATCACCTATGCCACCACGCTTCTGCAGGTGTTTGGGACTTAACTGGCACACTTGTTCTTTATGACGCACTTCTTTCTTTCAAATACCCTAGTATCTCGCCCCTTGTTTGTGGCTTCCCTTGCTGCATGTCTTGCCTGATATAAGGTCCATCTTATAATAGCATAAGCAATCATCCCTCTCAGGTTCAAGTCTTATCCTTCACATTTCTTTTTCTATTGGCCACCTCCTCTTGTGGGGTTTGGGATCCCGACCTGCACCGTATCATTATTCTGAGGGCTTTAGGTTCTTGGAGAACCATCCATTTCTTCCATGCTATGACTTGGCTCTGGCAGTAATGCAAATAAAATCTTAGGTTCAGGAGTCATATAGTCTATTCTGTTTCTCTCACTAGAGCACATGCTTTGCAGTGTGTTGCCTCTTTCAACATGGGCTATGGTATATCCTTTCATGTTTTTGTTGTGGGGTTTGGGATTCTGACCTGTATAGTAATATTCCGAGGGATTTAGGTTCTTGGAGAACCATCCATTTCTTCCATGCTATGACTTGACTTTGCAGTTATGCAAATAAATCTTAGGTTCAGGAGTCATAATCTTCTACTGTTTTACTCTGTTTCTCTCACTAGAGCATATGCTTTTGCAGTGTGTTGGTGCCTGTTTCTGCATGGACTATGGTATATCCTTTCGTCTGTTTTGTGTTTCTTGTATGTTAGGAGATATGGCATGTGGAACTTTTACTCCTGGAGGGGTTTATGTTCAGAGTGCAGGAGGCCCAACCACTACCCTCTAGGCAGGCCTCTCTATTTCTTTTAGCTTAGATGCTTGCTTGTATATGGGTAAGCTAAAATCAAATAAAGCTTATCCTTACATGGTTATTGCAACTTTAACAAGGATACAATTGACTTTTGGATTTAGCAATGTCTCTTGTGCAAGCCGAGAGCATGACTGCATCTTCCTGTTGGTTCTGGATATGCAAACAGAACTGATTTTTTTATCATTTGTGCCCTAATTTTTTAACTATTGTTTTAACTTGCAAACCCACTTTTGGTGTGAAGTTGTTGAGTAGTAATGGCAGTTGATCATTATCATTCATGGTCAAGGTGATGTGATTCATACCTTATGAGTGATGCTCACAAGGTTATGACTGCACTTATTCTTGCTGCATACATTTTGGTTTGCAACAAACTCAAATAACAATTTTTGGTTAAATTACATGCTTTTGTGGAGTTTCTCTCTGCTATCACCTTGATATAATTAATGTCATGGCACCTTGTCACTGCTTTTCATAATGATGGTGATGGTCTGACACTTTGTGAGTGACTCTCATAAGCTTATGACAACACTCAACAAGAAGTATTGTCATTGTGGAACTCTCTCTGCAATCTCATCTATATGGTTCTTACTGTTGGAGGTTTGGACACTCAGCAATGAATGCAGGCACCACTTCTCTTTTACTTGAACACATGTAATCACATTCTGTACTGTGAAGCCCCATGGGGTTTCTAACCTTCATGAGTTATACCTTTTAGATACTTTGTGTCAGGGTTGTAACCTGTCTTAGGGTGCTTAATCTTTCACAGATCAGAGTGCACACCAGTATTGTTGAACACTTCTGTATTGAAACTGATGGTTTGGCCCTGTTGATGGTTTTATTGTTATCATGTGGTACTTGCAGTATCACAGGTCTAGCACTGAGGCAATGATTAGTCAATTCACAAGATCAGGGTTTTCTACAACAGGAAGAAATCATGCTGTGGAACCTGACTTCATTTGATCTTCAGCTGTTGTAATATTGTTTGGTTCTTTTTGGCTTTGATATACAGGAGAAGGGATCATCAGAGATTGTTCTGAAGGCAATGGGTCGGGCCATTAACAAGACTGTCACGATTGCAGAAATAATCAAGGTTTTTCGGTCATGACTTTTGTTGATATGACCTTCTATTTTGGATACCACTGTAAAATTTCTCAAGCATGGGAGTTGTTTGTTTAACTTAAGAGTAGCTTCTTCCTTTTAAAAGTATCACCAGTTTTCTTTCACTACAGATGTTTCTATAGCCTATGACATGTTCGTGGTCTTGTTTTGCGCACTAATATTGATATGTTGGAGCAATATTGTGGAGTCTATGCAGAGGAGGATTGCTAACCTGCATCAAAATACAGCCATCGGATCTACTGACATCACTGATCTGTGGGAACCGCTTGAAGAGGGGCTCCTTCCGTATGTGCTCTTTTCTAACCAGAACACAGCCATTTTCATTTTTTCTCATTTTTAGGTAGTAACCTAGTATCTGTGTCCTTTGTGCACCAAAATGCAGCAGCTATAGAGCAGAAGTGAAGTTCTCCCTCAATGGCTTTCAACATGAATGAATCAAATACTTTGTTTTTGTTTGACAGCTTGGAAACAACACGACATGTTTCTATGATTACCATAACCTTATCAACAAAGGAGCTAGACAAGACATCAACAGGGTATGTATTGTGGATTAGCCTTCTATTCATTTAATTTGTCAATTTCTGTTAATATGCTTATAGGGATGAGCTTATGCATTTCTGATTTGTTAGAAGGTTGTGAAGATGAGGGTACTACACTGTTAATTGGCAGGTAAGAACCCTTTTTGGGCCCAGGGAGTATTAGTAACCCTAAAATGGGGTGGCTGATTGCATTTGTTCTGATTACATGTACTGATTTACTTGTAGCTGTGTAAATCCTTATGCATTGGAAGATACAGTCAAAGTTATTCTGAGCTTCCATGATCCCACTTGTGGCTTTTTGAAGAAGTGTTAACCTTGCTGGGGGTTTTTTCTTCATCGTGAGAATGGAGATTTCTCTATTCTTATGAAAGAGATTCCATGATCCACTTGTTTTGAAAAGCTCTACAACTGGTTTTAGAGATGTCATAATGTGACATACGATGCTTTGAAGAGCTGCAACCAGACAGTGTGGCTTTCCAGGGTGGTGTCAAATTGGAGCACATGATCAAATGATGAAGCTCAATACTGCATGGGAACATAGTAAAATGGGACAGCTAGTCAAGGCCTTGCACTCATAGAACCACAATGAGTGCTGTGGATTCTGGCAGTCCACAAATGGTGTGCATTTAGGAGCTTCATGCTGGCATCAAAAGAAAATATATTCCATTAATGAGAAGGCTTATCTTTTGGTAACTGCTGGGTTGAGGGTTGGGTACTGTGAGAGTGAATGAGGATGGAGAAACAAAAATTGTGTCTCTAATGATAATTCCTGGGAGCTCAGGTATCAGCCGCCCCTACCAGCTGACCAGGTGAAACCAATGGTGGAGTTTGACTATGAAGGAGGTGTGCCTTCTGTTTGTGATATTTATGAACTCATTATTTCTGTACACCTCTTCGCTTTCCTCTTGAAGTTTGTTGATAGTTGTGAGGAGTTCAGTGGTCCCATTTCTACAGGCTGTGTGGTTGATGCTTGTTCAGTGTTCTTGTCATGATTGCTTGGGGCTAACACATGCAGAGTGTGGCCTTTATATGTTTCAGAAGGTTCACCACGTGGAGGAAGGGGCAGAGGTCGAGGTCGGGGCAGAGGCAGAGAAAGAGGAGGTTGTGCATCCCTTCACTCTTGTAAACTTAGTTATCAGTAGAGATCTAAGAATCTGTGTTGTCATCTTCATCCCAGTCTGCTGGGATGAAGAGGAGCCATGGATATGCATTGACCAGAGGCATATGCTTGTCAAAAAACCAAGGATGATGAACTTTCGTGCAGGATCTAAAGTGTCCAGTTGGCTATGTAGCCTGTCATAGTGTGTGGGCAAGGAAGTGAATGTTGCATTTACCGTCAGAGCAATCTGTGGTGACCACCTTTGTATTGTTATCCATTTCTGGAAAGAATGGACATCGCTGAAAGACCTGACCATATCAGATGTGTGTTAAGTTTGCCCAAAGACAGTTGTTGTGATGGTGTGATTAGTGAATATATCTGATTTGACTTTCACTTGTGTTTTATCAGCCAATGGAACATCAGGAGCTGAATTTGACAACATTGATGGTGGATGGGGTCGTGGCCGTGGTCATGGACGAGGACGAGGTGGACGTAATAGTGGTGGCCGTGGTGGCTTCCGTGGTCGTGACAGAGAGCAAGACTCTGGAAGCTATGAAGAGAGTTCAGGTGACATGAAGTGCAGGGCTAACCTCATGAAATATGTCCACTTATATTTATCTTGTATGAACATGACAAAGGATGTCAACAGGAATGAACTACTGTATTGCATTCAGTTGATTTGCATCGATATTGTGTTCTGCAGGTCATGGCCAAGGGAGAAGTAGGGGTGTGGGGAGAGGTCGAAATTTTCGAACTGATGGACCTGTAACAGCATCAGCTGCAGCAGGAGCTGTTTGAAGTGCATTTGGGTAGTGTGGCTCTTTGATTTTTATTTTTTTAAAGTAGCTTTCAGATGTTGTGTAGGCCTGGTGCTCACAAAATGCATGTACAATGAATGTTGTGAGTCATGGCTCCTCTTCCGTAGATTTCTCCTGTTACCTGTGACCACCTGCTTCCTTAAAAAGTGCACATCTCCCTCACCTTTTTACCCCTGGGAGTTATCTGGTGTTGTGCCATTGCTTCAATTCCATGTTCAAACCTATGCAGCATGGCATGTTCTGACAGACATGTATGACATATCAGATGGGGCTTGGATTTTGCAATTCATCTCCAGCATCATGTGTTTTTGCAAGAAAATTGTTGAAAAACAGGACACTGAATAGGTGTACAACAACAGTTCTTTAGTTTGTGTGCATAAAATGTTGGCAATTGGGGACACACTAGTGTTTTACAAGTGTGCTCAGCCAATCACAGTTTTGTGTCTGCAGCAGTTTTACTGCTGTCTCTCTCTCTTCTCATGGTATTCAAATTAACATACAGAAACAGGCTCAAGCTGTGTACTGTTGAAGGCCTTTTTGATCCTCATTGCATCTTTTTTCATCTCACCAATTGGTTCGTTGGTGTCATCTTCCTAGCAAAACTGGAATGTTCAAGATTTGGTTCAATCCAGTGTTGGGCAGGTGTATTGGTGGTACCCTGGTAACACCTTAAGTCTTCAACTAATACTTATCTGCTTAAAGAAGTTGTGGGGCCTGGGCTCTGTTCTCTCAACTTCTGAAAATTACCAAATGAGCTGGGACATGGATATCCTATTACAAGTACTAGGATTAGTGAACTCAATTTTTCCTTGGGACTTTATATCTTTCAAATTCCTGACTGGAATTCTCTCAATGGTAACTTATTTTCTAGGCCCTACCTCAGGCCCTTTGAATGATAAATAACTTGATATGACAACTACCAATGCCCACAACCCCTCTCGCGATTTCCTCCATCTTCTACCTATCCTATTTCTTTACTCAGACCTTCTCAAAGGGGTAACTAAAACTAAATAGAGATATTTGTAAAATGAAGGAAACACAATATTAATGAAAAAAACAATGAAAAAGTACATTGCATTTAAATGCTTAGTGAAACCAAGATAAATTTCAAATTACATTGAACGTTGTGATGATTTGAGTTTCACGTTGCCTTTCTTTCTTTTTATTATGGGCACCTTCAACGTTGTTGTTATTACTACCATAATTGTTTCAAAACTTGTATTGTGGTACTAAATTTCTCCCTCAATTCCATAAAAAAGATTTACTTCACAAATATCAAGGTTTGAGCACAAATATCAAAGTTTGAGGTCAAAAGGGGTGAAAGGAGGACCCAAAGACAAGGTCACTTTTACAAATTTCTCTTATAAAAATACAAGTGTGAACCCCGTGCCTAATGCACAGGTGTGTGCCACCTAGGATGCCACCTAGGTGCTTCAGTTACCCATTTACCTTGGGGTTACTACCCTCTGTGGAGTCCAGCAAAATCTGGCATGGGGCCTTCTGCTTCACAGAATGGACCATTTTGGAGTGAAATGCCTTGTGGCCATGGAAACTGAATTAAATTGCTATTAGGTGCTCACCCAAGGCTTTGCTGGGAGCTAGAAGGATTTTTTTTTTCATTTTTCTCTCGTTCCCAATGTGTTCCCTTTAAGTTCTCAATGGGTTCCCAATATGTTGCCCAAGTTCCCAATGTATTCCCCAACATATTCTCCATAGCATCTCACTTTAATCCCATACCATCCTCATCCTGACGCCCGGAGAAACACAGGGCCTGGGTGGTTGGGGCTGCAATTATTATAAGCCCGGGCGCTTCACCTTTACTGCCATACAACTGCTGCTCCATTCCGTTCAAGAGCGCGCCTGCTCTTTTGTTACACCTTTTCCTCCCTTCCCCAAGAAGCTAAACTGTTAGCATGTGCAAGTCTTGCTATATTTAGCTACTGTCCTTCCAGGTTAAGGGGAAGCTTCACGACGTCCTCGCTATATTTAGCTACTGTCCGTAGCCACTGTCCGTCCGGAGTCAGGGGAAGGAACTTTCTTCCTTTACAATATATAATTACTGCTCAGATATTTTATCTGTGGTTGATAGGTGAAGGATGTCTGCTATTTCTGTTCTTGAATATGGCAATTCATCAAATTTTGCCTGGGCAAGCTAATGAATCATGACAACATAGAGAACCGTGACATTTTTCTTAAATCTTTCTTTCCCTCCTCCTTTTGTCTCCTTTCCTTGTTTTTCCCACTCTTTTTCCTTGAATAAAGTCTTGCACCTTCACATCCTACCAAGGCAAAAATTATTCACGTGTCAATTGACTGTGCCTGCAATCAGGTTTCTAATGTCTGCTACCTAACATAGCATGATTCACATTAATTAGTTCATGGGTGAAGAAACTTCCTCAGTGGAAGGAGTGTTTTCTTTTCATTTTTTTAATGTCAAAATTTTGGATAAATATAAACCAAAAAACAGCAAACTTAGTGGAATTTAGACTTGAAAAATAAATTCCAAAATTTTCCCAATTTCTTAGTGGAAAAATGGCAAAGTCTCACTTGGAACTTCCACTTGGTCTTTTCTGAACCAAACTAACTCTTGGGTAATGCGTGAAGATCCATGCACTTTTTGGAAAGTACCATGTGAATTACACACCAGAGACAATCGTCATAAAGTTTCTCAGCCATAACAGCTCTACAAAACAGGACTTTGGCAAGCTGAGGGCTTTCTTGCGTTCCTTAAAAATAGCAAGGCTTGATTTTCGGTAGGAAATTTCATGCCTTGGGCAGGTGAAACTGGCAGGTGGAACCAACAGCCAACTGCTGGTCGCACCTAGGAAAAAACCTAAAATTGCCTGAACAGGACCCCAAAACCGGTTGCTGTTACAACACTAATTTGACACCGACTCGCCAGCCACGTTAAAAGTTAGAACCCTAATCTGCTTCAAATTATGGAAAATGAAACTGGAAGGAGCTCATTTTCACTTCGAGTGTGGGCTAAGCAAGTTGTGCACTTGACCTAAATTTGACCTTCATTGGATTGATGTAGTCCAATTATTTATATTTTAAAAATCGTGTGCACACAACATCTTGTAATGTTGTAGGTATGTTCAAGTTCACTACCTTTTTTTACCTTACCTAGTTGAATTTGGAACAACATTTTTGAGACAATTACAAGAATTTTTTACTGATCACCAATAAACAAGCACAAACCCATGGGAGAAATCTGTAATGGACATGTTCATTGTTGCAAAAAGTCGCGGTATTCTAGATTTATTGTCCTATAAGTCGTACATGTTAAGAGCTTTTATCTTAGGTTGAAAAGAAAATGTAAGATATAGGACTAATTTCCTTTCAGTTCAAAATCTTGAAATCCTCAAATACAAGCTTGGTTGAAGCCTAAGTATGCACATATGACAACCTATGAACCTTCAACACAAGAACTGACACATGGAAGGCATTGATGTACATATATTTTGACATGGGAGATGATACTGACATGAACATCCCATGGAAATTTGGAGCCTGTATCACATCAATTTGGACAAGCCTGATCTGAATGAAAGATATTTTGCTCCTGATGGCATTCAATTTTTAAATGGATGACACAGGAATGTAGGAAAGATATTGTTATTTGGACCACTTGTCACTTGCCACCTAAAGCGACAATTATCCAAACAAATTGTGAACACTAACAGTTTGTTGACAAATATATAATGTGTGGAGGAGGAGAAGCATGTAATAACTGGTGTTGGCAGGTCTATGACGAAACTATGATTCTGAAAAATTAATTAGAATTGTCTTGGTTCCAGTTTGGAGAATTAGTCGAGGTTCAGATCTCATTCTTAGTTCTTACTAACTTGGACTGGAACCAGCAGTTAACTACTGGTTTTAGTTCCTTTAATTTTAGGAAAAGATATTTCCTAGTTCTGGTTCCACATATGCATAGATAAATTTGGGAAATTTTGGTTCTGTGTCTGATTCTTAAAAGAACAAAATTTGATTCTGATTTTTGCCAACTAAATCAGACCTGGTTCTTACCAACCGGAATGGCAACTGGTGCTTCTTATGCACCAAAGCAGGCACCTGCCCAACACTGGCATTAACAATGTTGTGTGAGTTTTAGAACACATGAAAATGGCACATGCAACATGTCTTGTCCCACCATAACTTCAAAGGGAGAATGGATCTCAATGCAATTATTTGTAAAGTACCCCTGAGGGTACTGGGCCCCAGTTTTGCTGAAATTGAGGATAAAATGAGAGACCACGGTGAAAACAGAAGACAGAGAAAAAAAAAAGGACCAAACTAGTTTTCAGACCTAAATTGGTGCTCTTAGATCAAGCGTTGTCCAAACAAGATCCTGCAAATCTTCTGAAAAATGAACACAAGTGTACAAATAATATGGAAAAGGCACCATTGTCCAGACAATTACTAATTATGGTCAAAGAGCAGGCATTTCTTTTTCCTAATTTGCTACACTCCCAACTTGTGAGGTTGGAAGTGATTAAAATGGTTGAGTAGCATTCTTTGTTGATTTGAAACCAAGGGTTTAAGCATGGGTTGAGCGATGGAAATAGTATTTATTTTATTTTGCTTATAACAATTTACTACTATTTTATGTTTCCATAAATGAGAGTATAGCCCAATTTGCCAAATTTCTGAAAATAATTAAAACGTGAATTGAATACCAAAAACCATTGTCCCACATGATAGTTAAATTTCAGATTTTTTTCTGGGACAAACAATAATTTACTTAAATATAAAATTGAACCGAAATATTTTTTTCTCAGATAATTGAGTCACTGCTTACATCATCAGGATCAGTGTTATTTTTCCTGGCGAATTGGAGTTAAAGACTCTTGTTGTGGTTTGTTGTGCCTCTGCAGAGGAAGGCTAATAAATCCTGTATGAGGGCAGGTTGCATCCAGCGACTAACGCTGATACAAATGCGACAATTATCCGCCAAGCGTGGCAAGAGCCCACACCGGAACGAATACAGTTTTCTGAAAGCGGAATATTCTGTTGCAAATTCCCTGTTTTTGAGGAAAAAATCGCCAAAAAGCGACAGAAAACTGGTTTTTTGGCGATGGTGTCGCCACATTTATACCTACTGGCTACAGTTTTCAGAATTTCTTGAAATAAATTCGCCAGTTAAGTAGAAATCTGCGTAGAAATCTGCCTAGGGATGCTCGCCACGCTGCAGGAAATTGAAAAAAAAAACACTGGAGCGGAAGCGATAAGAGCATGTGGAAGGTGAACCCCGTACCCCAGAACCAAAATACAATTCGCAAATGTAAGGAGCCGGCTTCAAATATCATTAAAGGAAAGTGCAGCCTGAAATTCTGTGCGCTCAAATATTCACGTTTAACATGGTGTCCAAAAATACTCCCAAATGAGAGCATTCGAAGAAACCACTTGGAACTGTTGCTAAGTATATTACTTCTGGTCAAAACTTATACGTTCGTCCTTTTCTGCACTGTACTTTATTTAGCAACTGACTTTGGGGACATCCCCACTCATCATGACGCTTGATTTGCGCTTTGCTTTAATTAACATCTCTTTTCTGAGAAAAACTGGTGTGGGTACCCGATGAGGCCAATGTGCTAGCCACAATAGCCACAGCAGCTGCTGTCCCTCCCTCAATAGCCAGGGTTATGTGAACTCTTAGGGGATGTTTCTTTCTTTTAAATAATGAATTCACCACAGAGGAGGTCAAACTAAGGGCGGTGACCAGGAGGCAATGGTTTTCAACGTCCTGGATGCACTGTCCTGCGTCTGTGAAAAAATATTTAATTAAGAAATGGTCCTATGGGTGTTGTGGAAGGGTGTCCTGGCTATTGTTGCACGGCCAGCAGCTGCCATGGCTGTTGTGACCATAGCATTTAATAGTCATCACCCAAGCGATGTTCTCCCACGATCGCCCCTGTACGGTGCATTCACCTGGCCTTGTCACGCTTGATTTGCAAGTCTTGTTTTATTGAACATCTCTTTTCTCAGAAACTAGGGATTTTGCGCACAAGTGGGTTCTATGTACCCTTCCAAGTCCTTTTTTTGTCCTATGAACCACGTAGACCTTAAATGTCTCCTTAAGTAGCCCCATTAAGTAATCTCCTTAGTATCCCATAAACTAGGTAGGTCTTAGATGTCTTCTTCGATAGCCCTTTAAGTA
>Ga0209611_10008772_pt1 | contig 15607 bp, 6 predicted proteins | sample S1TSphgellanicum_3_FD_187693 | JGI IMG/M metagenome (GOLD analysis project Ga0209611, IMG submission 187693) | Host-associated microbial communities from peat moss isolated from Minnesota, USA - S1T2_Fc - Sphagnum magellanicum MG (SPAdes) (version 2) | ecosystem: Host-associated > Plants > Peat...
GTATAGCTACAAGTGTAAAGCACTCAGAGATATTTAGCACATTTGGAGGGGCACCTTATATTTTTGAATGTTAAGAGATGGGGTTTCATGCTTCTCCTTAAGAGTGGAAGAGATCTTACACCTATAAGAGCCCTCCCCCTCCTATACCCGGGATCTATATATGTTTAGGCTCATGAGAACACTTTTGATTTCCTTAATATAAGCACAATTGTGATTATCTAGAAGAAGATTTTGCAAAATTTGGCTATTTCAAGTTATGAAAATAAACAATTTAACCATCCTTCTATGTCATTGGCTACGTATTGGAACCTATTAACAAAATCTGACAATTTGGAAAATTTTCTGCAAATCTGGACAATTTGGGCCATTTTTAATGAAAAATCATTTGCATAGGTTGAAATAAGCTATTTAGGCTGAAAATTGCAAGAATTCACACCTTAAAAACCATTTGCTTAAAACAAAAAGGACATTACCATTTCAGGTTGCTTTGCTTTGCAAAGAGAGAGCTAAGTGTTTTAGAAATATTTCAATTTTTCTTTTGCAATGGTGAACTCAAATTATATCAATTGGTCACCGATTTTCACATGTGTACCTACCATATTTGCACATTGTGGAAAGTAGGTTTTGTGGTCAACATAGCGTGGGTGCTACATACCCACCAGATTACGACAAGAAAAGTTGTTTTGTCTGTGGAGGATATTCCAAAACATGTTGTTCTTAAAAGTGGCAATAACATGCCAGGAATTGTAATCAACAACGGAGTTCCAAAAGCACCTTGCCCTATGGTGAGTTTCGTGATTAAATAATCCTCAAAATAGGTAGTGAAATGAAATTTTGTGAAAATATGAAGTCAACATGTTGCAAATCACCATAATAATTATCAAAGGCTACACTCTCAATAATTTCACTACTCATATCACAATATTATAGAAGATGATGGAAAAATTATATAATTTCAAAATTTACAAACAAATTCATTTTTTGAAAAAAAAATTTATTCATTTTGTCGATGTGGAAACCAACCCTAGGTTATGGTATGCAAAACAAAGGATAGGATAACTGACCCTACTATTGCACGTTTAACAACACTTGAGATTTAAAATATTTTACTGATTTAATAATATTTCTTGCTGGGATTTGGTATCTAGCACCTAATATCCCATGTTTGAAACAAACCCACTTTTCAGAATATGAAAATATTATTTAAAGATCTGCTTTGTACTTTGGTGAGGGACCCTGAGCATTGAAATGCTTGGAGTCTTCAAGAAACATTCAAAGACTATATACCCTATGGAACTTCGGAAATCAGTTATGTATGGGCCCTGGTTGTGAAGTGCAATGTAATGCGATGGAAGACTTTGCTGGGGTACCTTGACGTGGTCTTATATAGCGAGTCATATTAATTAATTGTGAGTTCCTTTTGGTTTTTTAGTTGTTAGTTTTAGTTTTTGTGATGGGCATCTTGGATTGCCCATAGTAGATTTTTTTTCAAGCTTTGGACAGATACCAAAATAGATATGTTGTAATCTCCCTTTTGGGGCTGGATATATACAGTCTGACCCCATTAAATAATCCTCTCAAAATTGATAATCTCTCTAATTTGATAAACATCTTGATTACAAATGTTGTTTCTATTATTTTAAATGATATCCTCTAATTTTTAATATCTGATAATTTTTCAAAAAGAAAAATTTGTTTAGAAAGGCCTAAACATTTGTGCTGAGTTAATTATCCAAAGTATTTTGTCTTATCCCTTTTACACTCTTAGGAGTGTGAATGTGACTCTTAAGTTGCATTCTCAACCCACACCTTTCCAAGACCTTGTTTTGGTTACAAACCAAGACTAGGGTTGTGACATAAATGTTATTTTTAGAAAGTAATTCTAAAATAGTCCTAGAGTCTTTTTTCCTTTTTTTGGTATCCCAACTGTGAATGGAGTCAAATGTGTACTCTTTTACAAACCCTTCAAGTAACAACAAAATGAGTTTAAAAACAAAAATTTCCATTCCTTATTCATGTGGCCTTTAAATGAATGTTTTTCTTAAAGTTCATTTGTAATCAAAAAGTTTAATACGTACATCTTAACATGTTTGTTCTTAGCCATGCATAATAGACATCTATTGTAATAAAATAAAATGACACATGGCTTTTGAAGGCTCTATTTTATTTATGATTAAGAAGACAAGGTGTGACCATTCTTGAAACTTTCGTAAGAAATCTTTAGAAACATCAAATAATGCCCAATTTTATTTTACATGGATCATTAGAAATTTCTAATGTCACATAATGTAAAAATGTAAAAAATAAGCAATCAAATGTTGCACCATAAAATCATAAATCATTCTTGAAATTGATCTCTCCCATGAAATTTCAAGTGTGATGCTCCTCGTGGTAGCACCCAATCACACTTGTTCCCAAAGACAATAATTTTAGAAGGATAACATGTGATATAATACTAGTGGCTTGTATTTGATGAATAGGAATGTTTAGTAAATGTAAACAAATGGGGATAATATTTCATCCATCCTTCTTTTCAAGTATAAAGGGATTGTGGGTGGAGGTTTAAACCTATATTTTCTTTTTGATAATTTTATGTTGTTATTTTGCGTTATGACTTGGGATAGTACACAAACCTATGACACAATAAACTTACATGTTTTTTTAATTATGAAATGTTCATAGGAGTAAACATACATATTTTTTAGTGAATAATCCCCATGAAACAAAGTTTTTCAGCATGTGTGATGAACTCTCCCATGGGTGTAGCCCACAACAATACACAGATGTAATAGTAGGGACTTTAATTCAAAATTAACCTTCCTAGACCTAGATACTTTCTAAGCTATAGTTCCATGTGCGCAAAGATAAAGAAAAATAGTATATTACAATAGGAGAATGGGTGTGCAATTTTATAGGAATCACAAGGATAGATCCTTCAACCCTAAATTTGTTGCTATCCACACTACAAATGAAATTCAAAATGAACCAGCACCCATCAGGGCACCACACAAGGTATGCCCATCATGACTAGTTGTGGATGAACCTTAACTCAATTGAGTTAATAGTTGGTTTCACCTTGATGACCCATTCTTAAGAACTAGCTCCTATATAAAGATAGATGGAAAATAGGTGTGTACTAAAGTAAGTATCCATGGTTTATACTTTGAAAAGGGCTGCTTTTACTACCTACATGTCTACTAGGAACCCATAACCAGGTTGGTTTGAGTAGTTTAAAAAAAGCAACTGAGCTAATGACCATGGTTAGCTGGGGACCTTGAATCCAACAGAAAACTGCTTGGTGACCACTTACCATCCATGATTGGCTTGATCGGTTTGTCAACGTTTGAGATCCACAATGGAATGAAAATTATTTAATAGAAAATTCAAGATCAGATGACATGAACTACTTGTCAACACTATGTCCATCTTAATATTTTCTACATTGAATCATATTGTAGCATTTACACATTATGGTCTGAGGTCTCAGATTATGTCATTTTCTTCATATTGTAGCATGTACACATTACGGTCTGAGGTCACAGATTACATCATTTTCTTCACCGCACATTTATATTACATGATTTTCTCATGATGATCTCACATTCATAGTAGTGACCAAAATGTGTCAAGTGAGCATGAGTTTTGTTAAAACGATCATGGAATCGGCCAACTCTAGACCTTAATGTCATGGAATGGTCTCGCCCTTGCCCATTTCATGGGGTGCTTAGCCTGGCTCATCCCTAAGCCTGAGGCCTCGCTGGACATAATGGGCAGGGGGGCTAGTTCACCACTCCACAACACGTTTTGGATCATTCCAGTATTGCAAAAGAGCCCCAAATAATATTGCCTTGAGATGGACTACAAGAGGCCAGAGGTTGAATGCTATGTAGATCTGAACTCACAATGTGGTGTGGGCAGTGTTTTTGTTTGGGTGAAAAAAAGAAGAGCTAGTAGTGGTTTCTTTTGAGTTTTTGAGTTGCCAAATTTTTGAAAAAGATCTAATTAAAAGAATCACCAGATCCTATCCTAACTTCAAGCAGGTAGCCAAAAATATAGAAGGATGCTAGAATGTTTTTTACATTCATATTTTCAAATTTGCAAATCATCTTAGGGATGATTGCCACTTGAGTAACATCACAAAATTGAAAAAAAAGAAAACACTGGGTGTGGGACCATTCATAATAAACTAGTTTTTTAGGCAAAATTTTCCACACTAAACCAGCTACTTGAAAGGAGCTTCGAAGCAGGGATATTTTTGGCGGTGCCTACCAAGGCAAGGATATTGTGTTTAGATTCATTATAGAGTATAGTAGCTTAATGGATTTTGGCCCCTAGGTAGTAGGTCTATTTTTATACCAGGATTTTTGAAACATGATATTTTGGCTTCTGTTGAAACTTGATATCAGTTATAGAGTTATGCAAATTTTGGTTTCTTTCAGAGGATTTTTTTGAAGATTACCATATTTTTTGCATGGTGAAATATTTGAGTTTGCATAATTCTTCTTTTGCCTTAAGATACTTTTTAAAATGGCAAGGCCACAGTGCAACACATCCTTATTTCAATTTTCTGATGTTGTGTCATTGGCTAGCATCCCAAGAGGCATTTAGCATGAAATGGCAACAGGTTTTTAAAACCTGTCTACATAGTAAAAAAAACTAGTTAAAAAAAAATTCTACCAAAACTAAAATCGGACTCCAAATGTGGTGAAAAATTCTTATGATTTAACTTTTCAAGATTTGGCAATTAAAAGAAAAAAGAGAACATTGCCATAGAAAATTTCCCTTTTCATTGTTATTTTTTCACATTTTGATGAAATTTTGCACACAACAAACAAGAGTTCCAAGTGAAGAGTCTCTGTTTACAATGATGCTGATATAGCCCATCACATGATGACACTAGTTCCAGAGAGTACTGTAGCTGTTGTTGGTTCCAACATTGACAAATCAAATAATTATGTATTTTTCAAAAAAATAATTTTGGAAATTACTATTATTTCCATGATCTCCTATGATATTATCATATGAGTAGGTGAAATTATTCAGAGTGCAGCCTATAGTAATTCTGATGATTTTCAACATGTTAACTTCACATTTTCATTAAAATCTTATGTCACTATTTTTGGGGATTATTTAATGACAAAACTGACCTTAGAGCAATGTAAAAGCTTACGGAAGTCTTGTGTTCAAATTAATTCTTAAGAGGGTCAGTCAGAAAAGAAAAAGAAAAAAACTAAGAGCAATTTACCAAAATTCTAAAAAATCAAAACCAGTCAAAACGCAAGATAACGTTGCAACTTCCTTGTGGACTTAGCAAGAGAGACCCCTTTTCTAGGCTTGGTGTCCTTTCTAAGTTTTCTCATCCATCTCCTTGCACGATTTGCTTTGTGCTACTGGTGATAAGTTCAGGTCTTAGGTTTCATGTTTTTTTTTCTTAGGGCTCCCCATTGTGTGATTGGTGCTTTTTGGTGTGATTTTTTGTTTTGACTTTCGTCCTTTCTTTATTCTCCTTTTGTTCCCTTGTCAGGTGTCTGGCCTTTTATTTATTTCCAATGACCTAGGAACTAGGAATTGATTTATATGGTTCCTTTGCAAAAAGTTTCGTATGTCACTTCAATATTACCATTCTGGTGATATGGTCATCCTTGGCCCATTTCAAAGACAATTTTAAAATAACTATCTCATTTTCAAGCTTAATTATTTCATAATTTTTTTTTCCTCATTAACTTTTATAAGAACTATTTTCCACCTTTCTTAATTATTACCTCCATTTTATAACTATCTCACTCCTTTTTCCTCTACACCACCATGGATATAAAAAAACAAATTAACATTTGTCTTTTCATGTTCATGAGATGTATATTAATTTAAACTAAATTTGACATTGACATAATAATATGAAAACATAGAAAAAATTAAAATAGTTGATCATCACTGGTAGGGCGCAATGATGCAAAGCTCAAATTATTTTTACTTAGTATACTTATAGAGACTATTGTTGAAGTTCTAAAATATTCAGATTGAGTTTGAGGAGGACGCTTTTTTTTGCTTCAATTTTTTTTTTTTTTTTTGGGCACAAGATTTGTTGAACATGAGTCATAGTATGGTATAATGATGTGAATCCCGAGTCTATCCAAGACCTGTTTTTGGGACCAAAAACATGGAAACGTGAGGCAAACATAAAGGCCAAAGCAGCTTGACAGCTACTAATACTTAGCGTATTGACAAATTGTAAGCAGCTTGAAAGCTAATGACACGTAGGGTATTGACAAATTGTTCAAGCACGTTTGCGTTGACGTTTTACCTTAATCGCGGGGTAGAATGATTCGTATATCATCCAATATTCGCCGACAAGCACGGCACGCTGTTGACTAGATGATTTCGTCTGTTATTTTGAGTAATTCAGAGTAGTAGTCTCGTTGTAATGTTGATCTGTTCTTTGCAGGAATGATACGCTGATCACGGATTCACGCGTCTCTATAAATTGGAAATTGTGATTTCCATTTCTTCATTGAATTCTATCGCACTTCTTATACTTTCTGGAGTTTAATCAGAAACCTCCAGTGATCTAATCAGCAGCTCTCAGTGTATCTAGGCTAGTACTAGTTCGGGTTTTCGATCAATACCTGCTCTCAGAAACCACCTGCACTAGCTGCCGCCAGTTGCAGCCAGCTTCTCCAACGTAATGATGGCACGGAATGTACTGATCAGTGTGCGGTGTATCACGATGGCATTTCTCGTGCTGCAAATAGCTTTGTCACCCATAACGGCGATGGCATCTGATGCCGACCCAGAACAAGACTTCTGCGTTGGCATCGTGGCCAGCACCACCATCGTCAATGGTTTGGTGTGCAAGAATCCCGCAACTGTGACAGTAAATGACTTCGTGTTCGATGGCTTGGCCACTGCTGGAAACACCGCAAACGGAGCAGGAAGTGCAGTCACTCCAGCATTCGCGGCTCAGTTTCCCGGCCTCAACACTCTGGGCATCTCCCTGGCACGTCTCGACTTCGCTGTAAGGAGGTCTCGTCGCACCCCACACACACCCCCGGGCTACTGAGATCTTGATCGTGATTGAGGGCTCTTTGTTGGTGGGGTTCGTGAGCACCAGCCAGCAGTTGTTTGCCACAACTGTGAACGTCGGCGATGTGTTTGTGTTCCCTAGGGGTCTTCTGCACTTCGAGCTCAACGTGGGCACAGGCCCAGCCTTCGCCATCGCAGCACTGAACAGCCAGAACCCGGGTGTGCAGGCACAACCTGCAGCGCTGTTCGGGTCGGGCATCGACAACGCTGTGTTGGAGAAAGCGTTCGGATTGACTGCGGCCCAAGTGAAACAGATCGAGGCGAACTTTTGAAAACTTTAGCTCACATGAGAAGTGCAACGGTATAAATATACACACATATGGGGATTTTATAGTAGATGAAAATAAATTGAACTCCGGGATTGTGTAATGTGTTGCAACGGAATTCTTTTGGGGAGTCTAGTTCCTACCGCCTTTGTACTGACATTTTTATAATATATGCCAAATTCATGGTTTGCATTTAAGCAAGAGTACTAAAAAAATTCAGAGTGGGAACTTTTCATGAGCCTCCATAAATTTCATTATTTAATACAAAGGAGACACTTACCACAAACAAAAAACGATTCATGATGGAAGGTGCTCATGGGTACAGACCAGCCTCAAATAATCACGCAATTAAAAAGCCTCTGGTCCCGGTCACTTCAAAAAAACCTGAGAGGTTTTCATGAAAGAACTGGCAGTGGACTGGCAGTTTTATTGGGCCTGTTATTTCATTTTCTGAAGTTTTTTGAGAACCATGGTTACATACCAGAATTGGGTCTTGGAATTTTTGAGAACCATGTTTTTGAACCTTAAGAATTGTCATGATAACCACTCCAGATTTGGCCATGTTTCTAATAATTGCCCAACACTGAAATAGACCATTGTGCCCAGTGAGGTGACTGCTAGAAAATTTGAGCAAGCAAAAATTTCTGAACATGTGGAATGGCCTGTACCCAGGACATTAGGTAACATAATGGTTTTCATGATTTGTACAATGGGCATGTTGATTAGAAACAATGGTTAGGTAAGATAGCCCCAAAAAGACCTGTCCAACTGGTGTACCTCGAAGGAAGCAGTGTTTTGTTTCCTGGTGAAATATCACCAAATTTCTCCCTAAGAAATGGGCTGACCACCTGTAAGCTTAAATTTTAAAGGTGAAACCTGGCACTTTTCACCTAAAAGCATCGTGACACCCTAAAAGTTTGCTTAAAAATCTACTCATTTCTGAAACATTTTGCTACTCTAGCAGTGGAACAACACTGGCAAATCACCAAACCACCTCCAAATAAAACCTAACTTGCCTACCTAGCTATGTAGACGGTTGGATTTTTGCCACTTTTTCCTCTTGCATTTTTGTCATTCGCCAAACTCTCCCTCTCCCACATAGAACCCTTTGCCATTCTTCCTCGTTCATTTCTGTCGCCAACAACCACTATATGGATTTAAAATGATAAGGATGGACTCTAGAGTTTGGATGAACTAGAGTCTAGAAGCTTGGAGTTGAAAACCTAAAAGGCCTTGAGCTTGCAAGTCATTTACAAATTACAACTTACATTTTGTTTTTTTAATTTTTTGTGATCTTTTGGCTACTTGGGCCTTAGAAGTTGATAACGTGTTGTCTGATTTTTTTTCTTTCAAACTTTAGAGTTCATTCTTCCGCTCCTCAAAGCTAAATGTTGTGCTAGAGTTTGTTGCTTTTGAATCGTATCATGTATGTGGATTGATTTTCTTTGGTTGTTGAACATTAAACGTGACAATCTATTTCAAACATCAAGATCTATGTCCTAGACTCTAGAGTGATCAAATTTGTGGGTGTGAAGTACACTAGATCATGAGTGGATTGAAATGCATTTGTAATTTGCTTTGGAACTTGGAATCAAATCAGAATCCCTATTCCTAAATTTCGTTGACATCATTATGGCTGTAATCATTGTGCAACATTTTTGTTTAGGTATGTATATTACAATAATCCATTACAGTTCCAAGTTTCCAACCTTTCCATATGGTGTAAGTTGCATTCATGACTATACATAATGCATAATGCACTAGTTTTAGTTTGCATTTTGTTGTGTATTTGAACATTTTTTATTTATGAAGCTTGAACATATTTCAAAGTTTTTTGAGTTTGTTTTGCACTTTGGCCACCTACAAATCATTTTGTGTCATCAACTTGTTAGTCATAGTTCTATGGGGTTTCATTTTGTTTTCATGGGTTTGTTGTGCACATTTGTGTTTGTGAAAAGCTTGTATTTAATTGTTGTCTTTTCTTTCAACTTTATTTCCAGATGATGTTACCCCTAAAATTGCCCCCAAACTTCATATTCAAATACTTCTATAGCTCCTGCAACCCTTGCAATGGCACCTTTCTTGCTACATGTGATGTGGCTTCATTTGATTGTTATATTGACTAGTCAAAATGACTAATCAAAAATCTTAGTCGATATGACTAGTTACAAGTCCTAGTCGAAATGACTAGTCAAAAATGGCAACCTAGGTTTAGTCAAAAAGTACATGGCCCAGTCACAATGGCCATGTTCAAAATGACTAAGAGGCTTTTTTTACACCTATCCAAAATGGGTATTTTTTGACCAAAATTTTTAGTAAAAAAAATTACGAATTCTAGTAATGCTTCCTCCTATTTTTTTTCCTTTGTGTATGAACGGATGTATCCATTTCATGTAGTTTTTCTTTTACACTTGACCTTTTTTGTTTGGGATTTGTAACTGGGGGAGGAGCACAAATTGCAAGGGGCATTAGATTTTGTAAATCAACAAATTAGTCATTGCAATATCTTCAGCCTTGTCGAACAAGTCCATTGAAATGAGTTCAAGAACCCAAACTTTTTTCTCCTACAAATTGCATCAATATTGGTTTAGAATCCTCAATGTGAAGCCATTGCCAAGGAAGTTGTTTTTTTTTATGGATAGTTGTGTGAAATATAACAAAAAATCATCACTTGCTAGTGTTTCTTTCCTTATTACCTATTTGTGAGGTTTTCAAAAAGGTTCAAATGGGGTTTCTTATGGTTGGGCACACACATGAAAATATTGACGGAAGTTTTGGATATTTGTTGAAGAAATTGAGAAAGAAAAATAATTATGTCATGGTGGATTGATGAAAACATTCATGTTTTCCTAAGATCTTCCATTCATTCCACAACTCATTTAGGAAATCCTTAACTTCAAATCTTGGATCAATGGATATCTAAATGATGGCTTAAATGTGCTTGTCCGTCATATGGAGGGGCATTTGTTTCGGTTTTTTGCAGATGAGGTAGGGTGGCCAATGATGTAATACAAAATATCTTCTATTGATGTTTTGTGGAGTCCTAAAGATGGCCTAGCCATACAATTGTGGAAGGAAGATGGCATGGGATGGCCAAAACTATTGGCAAGGGTTCTGAATCTTGTGTTGGTGTTATTTTATGGTCACTACATTAAGTTTAGTCTTTTTTTCAGATGGTATTTTAATGTTTTGGAATATATTCAATTTGCCTATGTGTGTTCATTGAGAAAAATATTAATGTTTATCTTCTTTATAAACATTCCAATGTGTCGACCTTTTGTCAATATGGGCATTACTTGTTTTTAAGTGTGCATGAGAAATTGTTATAAAAGTGATGTGTTGAAAATTTCCTTTTTAATGTCATGGGTGGATGAAATTTTTGTTGACATTTGGTTGCATTAGTGATAAATATGAAAAAAAATGGCACTCATGTATTTAGTTTATGATTTATTGTTAATAATTTTTAACTTTCATTTCGGCCAACTAGTTTAGTTTATATTGAATTCAACGAGTTTCAATTTGAAGATATTGTTTGCAATTGATGATATGATAGAAGGACAAAAATAATTATTCAAAATTTGGTGAGCATCACATTAGTTAGATTTGAATTTACAAGTTTCAGTTGATTGAAAACATGTTTGATTTTAAATGTTATTGTGCATATTTTATGAAAATTAATTAACATATGCTTGAAATTCTAGTAATTCGGAAGCCACTAGACAATTAATTGAAATTCAAATTTTTAGTGAAAATTATGAAAATGTGTGTTGGCATGGTGACAATTCTTTCTATTTGGTGGTCACCAGACCGATTTCGACATTTGCACCATGTTGAATTTGATGTCAAATTTATTTTCTTCTTGAAAATTAATGAAGTTACATGAAAATTTGGTTGAAATATGTCCTATATGGTGACCACTAGATGGGTTTTGTTCCTTAGCCTACTGAGTTTGGTGTCAAATTCAAGTTCTTGTTGAAAATTTATGCAATTACATGAAAACATGGTTGAATTACATCCTATTTGGTGGCCATTAGATGGGTTTTGTTCCTTAGCCTATTGAGTTTGGTTTCAAATTCAGCATTTTGTTGAAAATGTATGCAAATTACATGAAAAGATGGTTGAAATATTTCCTATTTGGTGGCCACCATATGTGTTTTGGCTTTCCCTTGTTTAACTAACCTTGTTTTGTAGGTCACTTATGTTGCAATGGCCGATTTAAAGGGTTTAATTCCTTCAAAAATGATTTTTTTTGTTTCCAATTTGTGTTATAATTTATGTGTATGTCATCAGTTGGTCACTAGTTTGTTGCAGTGAATTTCGAACAATGTGGTTCTATTCAAGATTCATAGTTGTATGTTTTCTGAGTTCTCTTTACATGTTCCTTGTTTTTGTTGTCCATTTGGCTAATTGTTGAACCTATGGCAATTGGAATTGAACTTTGAAATCTCTCTAGTTCATAAAAAGGTTGCTTAAATTTCTCCTTTTCAGAATTGGCAAGAGCCAAAAGTCTACAACAATTTGACCTTTGTAGCCAAAAATAGCCACCTTTAAAAAAATAAAAGTTTGCCTGATTGAACTCCATTTCCCCTTAATCTTTCGCCAACAGCTTTAAAAAAATCTTATACCCAGCTGGATCTCCAGCTTATTCCAACCAGTGGCCAGTCTAGCACCACAAGGGCTGAATCAGTAGCCAAATGCCATACATTTCCCAAAAAAAAAAAAACACTGCTCTGAAAAGCATCTCCACAGGCGCTCAGTACGTGGCCCTGCACTATAAATCTTGCCTGGGGTACAGCAGCAGTCAGGTCCAGGGAATTCATTGAAGCATTGAGCTGTGACCCTGAAAACCTGCACAACTTTTAGACCCCTGAAGGAGCCTTGTAATAGTCTGATATGTACAGTCTAATCGCATTTAGTGACTGGTCCTTGCTTCTGATTGCCGAGATAGTTTAATTCGTCCAGATGGGTTCCTGTTAGTAGTCTCCCACCTATTTGCAGTGCCAGTTTCATTTTCATGGGTCAGCTGGAAAAAAGTAAGTAACTAGAACTTGGATGTGAGAAATATTTATACAGGGTCACATACTAAGCACAGGAGGGGATGCTCTAAGGGGACTACAAAGAGGCAGGAAAGGTCATGATGCAGACAATTACATATATAAAAACATGAACTGAATTAAAGGCGATAATTAAAGCTCATAAGTATAAAACTAACTTGAACTGATTTAAATCCCATACTCAATGTTATCTGTCATCTCCTCCGGTGGACGAAAGATCTCGTCTCCTCCCTCCCAAAAGAAAACAATTCCCCAGTCCACAAAATTTCAAAATAATAATCTTATAGATAAATTCATTATCTATTTACAGACGCAAACAAATTAGCGTGGACCTGATAAACTATAATTAGAGAATTCAAATCAAACTTTTTATGCAGCAAATTTGGTCTTGATGTGCTCCACTGCATTCTCGCTCAATCCGAACGCTTTCTCCAACACAACGTCGCTGATTCCTGACCCGAACAGCGCTGCAGCTTGTGCCTGCACTCCCGGGTTTTGGCTGTTTAACGCGGCGATGGCGGCGGCGTTGCCTTCGCCCACGTTGAGCTCGAAGTGCAGAAGACCTCTGGGGAACACAAACACATCACCCGCGCTCACAGTTACGGCAAACAGCTTGTTGTCGGTGCTCACGAACCCCACCAATAATGAGCCCTCCACCACGAACAAGATCTCACTAGCCCGGGGGTGCGTGTGGGGTGGGACGAGGCCTCCTTGAGCGAAGTCGAGGCGTGCCATGGAGATGCCGAGAGTGTTGAGGCCGGGAAACTGAGGCGCAAATGCTGGAGTGACGGCACTTCCGGCTGCGTTATTGGTGTTTCCGGAGGTGGCCAAGCCATGGAAGACGAAGTCATTTGCCGTCACAGCTGCGGGACTCTTGCACACCAAACCGTTGACGAGGGTGGCGCTGTTCAAGTCGGCAACGCAGAAATCTTGTTCCGGGTCTGCATCGGATGCCACGGCCATCATGGGTGAGAGAGCTAGTTGCAGCACGAGAAGTAGTACTGCAACATGACACAAGTGAGCTGACAACCTTCCAGCCATGATGTTGGAAAACAATCCTTCAATGTGGTACTACTTGTCGGAATCTGGAGTAGAGGAGAGGTATTGTATGGGTTGAAAGAAGTATATGACGTCGAAGGACCCTGATGTTGAGCTCGCAATGGAAGTGGTGGTGTAAGCAGGAAAAGAAGCTTCTGGTGGATTATGCAGTGATGAAAGAGTACGCTGGTGCATTTGTAGCTGTATTTGAAGTGCGATGGCGGAGCGCGTTGGAAATTTCCATGAGAGTAACCAGTCGACGCCGTGGAGGACATCTTCTAATACCCATCGACGACTCGCCGCCATGCTTGTAAACTGATCTAATGGTCAATGGCGTCCATTCCGGACAACGGCTGAGATGGCAAGCGACTTGCTTCCACGTCCATATCTGGGTCCACGGAGTCCCAGTGTTTTGATGGCATCGCTTGGCCATTCTGATGTCATGAATTGACATATTCTGACGAGGAATGTGAGGAAGAAACATAACTTCCTACCGAAATTAGGCGTGCTAGATACTTTGTGGGGCCACTAGTGGGGTTCCATTTATCTGCATACTAGTCTTTCACATCATATTAGGTTATGCTTCATTGTTGCTATTGTGGTGGAGAATCTGCTCTCAGGGCCACTTTAGATGAAAGTCGAGGATCCAATGAAATAGAGCAATTCTATTGGCTGAGAGTCATAAATTAGACCCTTGGCCTTTAGATGAGTCTCCAACACCAAAAAGTGGCAAATTGGGGCTCAACTTACATGGCACCATTTTGGAGGGAAAATCAATCGGTTTGAACAACAAAAAAGGAACTAACAAGGAAAGCCCATGATTTGAAGAACCAAGATGGAAGCTAATGTTCAAGGCAGGGTCCAAACTCACCGATTCAATTTGCTTCAAATGGGTTCAGTTCCTAGGAATTTGGGGCCTGTATCTCTCATTTAAAGTGGGCCTTAGTTGTGGTGGTTGCCCCTTTTGTTGGCCCTGCCTTGTAAGGCAGGGATATTGTGTTGGGAATCATTGTAGAGTATAGTAGCTTCATGGGCTTTTGCTCCTATCAACTAGGTGAGATGATTCATCTTAATTTGGTTGTAAAAAGATTCACATTCATCTTTTGACATTTTGTTTTCTGTGCCATCTTCTTAAATGTGCACCCAGCCCAACTGACTTTGTCACCAATGAATAATCACAAAACTAAATATGGAAATATTTTCTCTAAAAATGATTATGGCACCCATTATATGCAAAAATTCATGTAACTCTTTCAAAATGTGACAATGTGATTGAAAACATTCAAATACACATGTCATGATGAGTCCTTTTTTTTTACTTTGAAATTTTGCACAAATGTGAAGAATTAATATGAAAAGAAAATATTTGATAACTTTGTTTTAAGAAAAAGTCATTAAATTTGCAAAAAAAATAAAATCATGTTGTGACATTTCCCTATTGTTTTTGGTTTGGTAACAAAATTTTAAATGTTTAAATAGGTTCCTAAAACATGTCATCATTTCATGTGAGATATCTTTTGGGTTCTTCATAAGTAATGTGACGTAAAAAAATGAGAAAAAAATATCTTTAAATTTTATTTTTTTTAACCAACAATATGATGTAAACTAAAATAAATTTGAAATTATTTTCTCCTACCTATGACCAATTTATCATAAATATTAATTGTTGATATTAAATTAGTGACATGGCCATTGTGTATAACACACCTTGTTCTTATGAGATCATGAAACTCAAGGGCTCTAAAAATGCACTCTAAATTCAATTACCATAACTCAAAATTCTTGTTAATTTGAGCCTATGATGTGCTCAAACTTTGATCACATTTTTTTTAGTGATGTGCTCAATCAAGTAGGCCTGTCACCTTGAAACAAATATTCAACAACTAATTACTTGAATGATACTGTGATGCAGTGTTGTTTTTTTTTCACTTTTCCACTTTAACTCAGTTGGCTACATGTTGCCCCCTCTTTCACAAATAAATGCCACATGGACATATTCTATATCAAAGTGCCCAACCACGAGGTGGCTAAGTATGTGAACTTTTGATTACAAGGGAAAAAATTAGTTGGACAAGATTTGCTAGAAGAGAATTTTTTAAGTCAATTTTAAGACTGCAAGCTTTCAAAAAAATTCAATTCTTTTGTGAATCATTGATTTTCTATTTCAAC
>Ga0209611_10008774_pt1 | contig 15605 bp, 11 predicted proteins | sample S1TSphgellanicum_3_FD_187693 | JGI IMG/M metagenome (GOLD analysis project Ga0209611, IMG submission 187693) | Host-associated microbial communities from peat moss isolated from Minnesota, USA - S1T2_Fc - Sphagnum magellanicum MG (SPAdes) (version 2) | ecosystem: Host-associated > Plants > Peat...
ACTTCTAGAAGGGTTTTGCTGTGACTCTTCAGACTGTAGGATATGCGCTTTACCGATTTCTTGGCCACTGAACAATCCATTACTTTCTTTTCTGGAACACATGTCTCTATTTTCTACTCTCATAACCGAGGATGGAATATGCAATGTCACCTTGAGACTTGTCAAACACGCTTTACTTTTTCCCTCTGGCCTCCTCCATTATTATCATCATGACTTTTGTTCACATCCACACACCGACCTCTCTTTCACCAAAAAACTATAGCCAAAAAGAAACTACGTCGTAAATTTTAAAATGCTAAAATCAAATGCTTTTTGAGATTCTCAATAGCCAAAATTCAACCAAATTCAGAGAAAAATCGTCAGATTTCCATACATGGTTTTCAAGTAGGTAGCCAAAAATAAGAGAAAGATGTTTTAAATTTTCTAATGGCATATTTAGCTCATAGCCAAATTTGACTAAATCTTCCTACCGATGATAGCCACTTGGGCTATATTTCAAAACTGACCCAAAAAATATTAATCCACACGTTTCCTACTGTTTGCTGATTTCACCCAGTGCATTATTGAAGCGTTCTGCCAGAGCTCATGTTGCAGGCAATGCATGATTAATTGGGCCTTGGGCGAACAGGCCAGGGTGAATTGACCCCCACATTGGGATCACAATAAAAAAAACCCCCAAAACCCATTCAAATGGCCATATTAGGCCCCAAAAATGATAGATTTGGACTTTGGGACCCCGATTTGGTCTACGAGAATAATATTTATAAATGTTTATGAGCAATTTAAATGGGCTTTGCTGGGTCAATTTGCCTTGGTCAGGTGAACCTGGCCTATATTAGAACCACGGTGAAAATCCCAAAGTTCTTGGGGGCAGCTTCAAGATATTATAGATACATGTAGCGTCCTTAGACAAAATCAGGGTCTCTGAATCTACAACCCGAAACCCTAAACCTAAACCCTAAACCCAAGAGGCTTCACTTAAGAAGGTGAGTGTACCAGTGTAGGTGCTGGTTCACCCTGGCCAGTGGCTATGATTGGAGGAGCCTGGGGGGAGAAGGAAAAACTACTTGGACAGTCATAGCAAATAATCCAGAGTGGAAAAACAAAAGAAATTCTGTACAGAGCAATGATTTTTCTTGGTGAATTTTCACACTGTGGCTACAAAATGGTTTTGAAGAAATTGGGAAAATTCGTTTCAATTGTGTGAATTCGAGAAAAGAATGCTCAAAAAATGGACAAAGTTTACAAACTGCAAAATTGAGAAAAAAAGAAAAAGAAAACGCTCTGGTACAGAGGTATATATGTGTGCACTCTAAATAAATTATGGAAAAACATGTTGTGAAACTAAGGGTGACTTTAGATGAGGGTCCAAGGTCCAGGGACCGATGAATTCAAGCAATCTTATTGGTCAAAAGCTTTAAATTGGTCCCAAGGCCTTTAGATGAGGGTGCAAGACCAAAAGTGGCAAATTGAGGCTAATATGGCACCTGTTTTGGAGGGAAAATCAACTGGTTCAGACCAAAAGACAGTGCTCAAAGGAGAGCTCCTGATTTGGAGAACCAAGAATCAGGCTAGGGACCCAGGTACACTCCAACTCAAGGATTCAATTTGCTTCACATGAGTCCAAATTGGTTCCTAGGAAATTGGACCATGGACCCTCGTCTAAAGTGGGCCTAATGGTGTTTTACTGCAAGGCCCTTTTGACTCATTATGTGGAGAACCACAATCAGCACGATTGACATCTAGTGCAAAGTGCACACATGTTGGATCCCAGATCTGAGGCAATAGCCTAGTGAAAGCTAGTAAGTTTTTGCTCATTTTTGGTTTTCTGACTTGCTTTGTGTTATGGTGCCCACAACCAAGTCTGTTGTTTGTGAAGGAATTGGGGGAAACCTGTAATTAATGGCCAGGCCGAACCTGCACCTACATTAATACACTCACCTTCTTGAATGAGGCCTTTCTCTGATAATAACTCCATGACGCATCAAAGAAATGTTAAATTTGAACTCAGAGACCCTGACTTAGTCTAAGGCCTGCTTTACACTCCAAGTCAGGGCTGAAAAAACTTGGGGCCAAGTTTGAGCATTTTGCAGTTTTTGTCTGGCCCCAAGTTACTAATAAATGCTACAACATTGGCCACAAGGGTTGCAAATTGGCTTCCCAAATTTGATGGTATCCTTTTCTTCAGCCTTGGGGCCAATACCATAAAGTTTAGCATTTATTAGTAACTTGGGGCAGATTGAAAAGATTTTTTCTGTTTCAGCCTTGACTCCTAGTGTAATTTAGCCCTTGGGGCTGATTTCAACTTTAGCACCAATAGAATGCGTGATTTGAGTTGAACATCGGCCTCCACTCCTAGTATAAAGTGGGCCTAAGAGCAGCTCCACAGGTGCTGGGTATATGGCCCTGGACAGTAAATTTTGGCTCAGCACAATGGCTTTGGCCTGGACATTTTCCCGGATAATACCAAGGCAGGCAAAAGGCTCAGCAAAGGATAATACCTGCTGTTGCTTGTTGGATAGACTCTGAGACTGGTTGGTCCAATTGGGTTGCTAGTAGCTATTATTGGTTTTCAATCGTTGCAGCGTCAGTTTCAGTGTGGGGTTGGGGGAAAAAAAAAAAAAAAACTAATCCTGGTTTTGGGAGATATTGTGTTTTATTGCTTGCCCATAAATAGTGTGGGTTTCTTCAACTGCTGTGCAAATGATCTTCATGTGTGTTATCTGATGATCCTTCTTTAGTGTCTGGAAATATTTTTGATAGGGTTTTGCCCTTCTTCATTTGGCAGCTTTGTCATTACTCCAATCCTTTGCACATGGTACCTTGCTTTGATGAATCCCTGAAGTCATACATACATTTTCATCCTATGTATGAGTAATATGCCACTGATTTCACAGAAGGCTTTCATGCCATTATAATTTTATGCCGGGCCTGAACGTGGTGAAGAGATCTGCCAATTCAAACCAAACCTAATTCTATTATATAACCTTGTGAATTAGGGAAGTTCACTCAGACTGAAAATGGCTGACTCTGCCTTGAGGGCCTGTCATGTGTAGCATTTCGAGCATTTGCCTTCCCTGTTCTTCCTTTCTCGTCTCAATAAGGAAAAGTTTATGAAAAAAAACAGGGAAAAAAGATAACATGTTTATGATGGAAAAATAGAAAAAATAGATATTACTTCCTCTTTTTTTAACCCTATAGCGTACCCTACCTAACAATATAACTGGTGGTTTGCAAGGTGAGTATTTGAAAACTGGCTAGAGGGCCGGATTACCAAAACAGTCTCGGTGCAAAATAGTCTTGCCGGTTATTTAATATGTTTTCCTTTCTTAAAGGTGTTTTCCTATGTGAGAATATGGGCCATGGTCTGCCAATTCCACTTTGACAAGTTCCTGGGTAGGTGGAATGGTAGCAGAGATCAAGGAAGTAGTATATCACGGAATGTGCCAATTACAACGCATTGTGCCCAATTAGGTGGGAGTGATACATTTCAATTAGCCTGGTAGGGTGAGCCAAATTTTCTGAACGGGCAGCAAAATGGGCACATACCTGCTGGCACATTTTGTAACGTAATGGTTTTCATGATTTGCAATGGGACATGTGCATTACCAAAAATGGGCAGCTGGATTTTGCACAGGCGTTAGGTCAAGCAGACCCTAAAAGACCCGTCCATTATTAGCTTTGTTTTGCAACATTAGAGTTATCCGTAAAGTAAGAAAAACACAGCACCACCAAAACCCTGAGTTTGGTCATACACAAGGTGAGATTTTTAAAATACTTGCAAAAAAGTACATGAGCATTCAACTAGGGATGAAACTCACAAAACCATCAACTTTGGTGGTAAACTGAGTTCCATCCTGTCTTTCCTTTTTCCTAAGCACCTCCACTGCTGCTACATGTATTTTGACCTTTATGCATTAAAAAAAACTCAAGTAAATTGGTAACCAGGGGTATTACTTTGACAATGAAATTGTTAACTCATGAGACTAAATTTTTCAAAAAGATTTATACCTTATGTGATCCAAATTTTTAAATAGTATTACTATTTACCAATTTTCCCCTCAAAATCACTTCTATTTCAATTTTTCAATTTTAATTTCATTTTTCTACGAAAAAGCTAACAATGTTTTTATGTTATTGATGTGGGCTAGGATGAAGCTGTCCGTGGAGATATATTTGGATAAGTTTGACCCACTTTCTATGGTCACACCATAAGGAATGTTTTGTGTAAACAAGGGGGAGACTGATCATAACAGGGTGAGGTTGAAGCAAAATAAAACAAACAATCTAACTAATAGGCAGGGTAACAAATACACCAAAAAAGGTATACATACACACATAGCACCAGCAGACAAGAGTGCAAGAGAGACCCCCCGCCAAGATTTTGATATCAATATCAGTAACAAACTTAACATATATTCTCCACAAGGCCCAAAGACATACAAAAATGTATGTGTGCATTCATTGCGCAACATGGTAGTGTTTTGGCTGCTTTGGTGGCCTTTCAACAACACCTAGAAGCTCAGCAAAATGACGAGCAAACTGACTCTTTGGAAAATCTTGTTTCACATATTGATGTTTCAGCAAAATTGAATCAAGACACGTCAAAATCTGCACATGAACATTGATGTCGCCTACAAAAAAAAATGGCATGCCAAGCAACATACAAAGTCGGCCGGGCCATCTGAAACGTCACAAGAACGAAGTAATCGTTTATGTTGAAAACTGCGAATCGTACAACAAGTGGCAGCACGTGCACAACCTTTTTTTTGTAATGACGCATTACAATTATTTGGAGACGAAGACGCGTTAGCCCCGGGATGATGGGATTGTGGAGAAATGGACACAATATGTGGATTCTGTAACGCGAAAATGTGGATCAAAGAACAATTGGCAAAGTCGAACTACAACAACCCACACTTTTCTTTATGTTGCGAGAATGGCAAAGTTCTGTTACCGAGTCTTCCTGCAACACCGCAAGAGCTGGAAGTTCTTTTAACTAGCAAAGATAGCAGTGCCGTTAAATTTTGAGATCAAATTCGCATGTACAACTCGGTGTTGAAATTCACTTCACTTAGTGCCAAAGTTGATGAGTCAGTAACAAGAGGCACTAGACCATACTCCTTTCACATTCAAGGTGAGTTTTATCACAAAATTGGATCCTTATGTCCTACCGAAGGACAATGTCCACAGTTTGCACAACTGTACATTCATGATACGAAATGCGAACATCAAAACCGCCATGCGGTTATGCCATCGCTTGATCCAACGACGTTGGATCGGTTATTGACCATGATGTACAATATCAATCCCTATGTCGAAGTGTTCAAAATGGCAAGGGATATGATGGCAATAGAAGGTGCTCCCATGGATCTGAAATTGCGTTTCATTGCCTCTCGAACAAAGGATGCCCGCCGATATAATGTGCCAACGGCCAATGAAGTCGCTACATTAATGGTAGGAAATGTGTGTGTATTTGACAATACATATTATAAAATTACAACTACAAACTACATTTCCAAAATCTCTCTATATACCACATTGCTAGGTTCTTTTTGGGGGAATTTATTTTCATTGTTTCAACCTGAAATTTATTTTTTCTACACATTCTAACATTTTTTGTGAAAAGGAATGGCCCTAATTGCCAAATTTAAAAAAAATAACTTAAATTCGCCAAATACATATAAAACATAAATATTCTTAAGTGTTTTATTCACTGTCATTAATATGGTCTACAGCCTAATTTGGCTAAATCCTCTTTGTGGGATAACTAATCACAAAAATTGAAAAAAAACAAACCCTGTATAATAGGGAATTTTTTTTTCAAATTCCTTAGGTAGGTGCAATGGCAAGGATCCCCAACTTTAATTTACATTAAATGGCGACTGTCCTAAGCGGACAATAGAGTTTTTTCTGCAATCCTGCCTAAATCTAAGCGAGCTACATGGACTCACTATTTAAATCTGGTTTAAGCATCCGCCGCATTTGTACTGCATTATTTTCTCCGCCCCGTCATAGTAAACAGACCATGATGGGACGAATGGATTAGATGGATGACGAGAGGATGATGATGTATTTAAATAGGGACATGGATGGAGGGCCATTCTTGGTTTATTTCCTTCCCATTCTTGGTGGGCAGAAAGCTACAGTGTCAGACTCAGTAAAGGGATGGTGTGCAGTTGGCAACCTTGGAGCTTCTAGGGTGTCGATTCGCATGGATGCCCGAATGGATGGATAGAGGGATGACGAGATCAATGACGGACATATTCAAGGGAAGCTTCATTTCATCCCGACGTCCTTTAAGGTGTGTTCACACTTCGTGTTAGGTACTCTAGTGTTGAGTCCCCTAACACCATGCTAGTCATTTAGGACTTAATCCTACTTACCATGAAAATTTTATGTTAAGCTAACATTGACTTAAACATTAAGCCATCACCCATTTAACATTGTGTGCCACCTAGGATGCCACCTAGATTTTCATTTAACACTTACTTAACATCAAGTGTGAATGCACCATTAGTGATGTACAAATTGGCAACATCTGGAGTGAAGTTAGTTTTGACAAAATGTAAGAAATGGGATGGCAGTGAAGGCTTCTGACGTTACCTACATGTGTGTAAGGATTGGAGTAATGACAAAGTTGCCAAATGAAGAAGGGAAAATCCCTATCAAAAATATTTCCAGACACTGAAGAAGGATCATCAGATAACACACATGAAAATCATTTGCACAATAATTGAAGAAACCCACACTATTTATGGGCAAGCAAACTTTGGATATCTATTTTCATGTTCTCTCATCATCATCAGCAATTCACTACCAAATTTTGAAAGAGGCCAAAACAAAGTTTCGTAAAAAGTGCGGCTTGACTCCGACTGAACAGAGAAAAGAACAAAAAAAAGAAAGAGCTCAGGAAAGTCCAAAAGTCCTACCGTCCTCAATATCCACATCCAATAACTCTTGAGCAGCTTCTTTTAATTACAACTAATCTTGATACTCCAGAAACTCTTCAAGATCGGCAAGTTCTTCAAAGTCTTCCGCAAATTGGACTTGCTCACCATCAGAACCGACAAACTTCGAACTCATCCAAACTTTCCAGAAAGCAGGATTGGTGCATTACAAAATTGATTAAAAAAAAACAAAAAAACGCATTACATGTGGTCATGTGTAAATATTATTCATCATACATGGTGATTATTTATGCACCGTCCAGCAAGCAAGCAGCACATGTAGGATGATGATGTATCTAAATAGGGACATGGATGGAAGGCCATTCCTGGTTTATTTCCTTCCCATTTTTGGTGGGAAAAAAGTTGCAGTGTTAGACTCAATAGAGGGATGGTGTGCAGCCGGCAACCTCATAGCTTCTAGGGTGTTGATTCACATGGACGACCGAATGGATGGACAAAAGGATGATGGGATGGACGATCGAACGGATTTAGGGGAAATTTCATTTCTCATCCCGACGTCCTTTACATTATATGATACTCAGAACACCTGTGGAGCTGTTCTAAAAGATGATTTTAGCTATAACAAAAGGTGTTTTTGAATGTCAAGTGATTTCACTAGATTTTCAATGAATTCACTAGTTTAACTAAATGGAGACTAATTGAAAAATAATTAATTCATTGATCTAACGAATGGGGAATAATGAACTGCACCCACATTTTGTAATAATTAAAAATAAACACAAAGTGTTTTTGTAACTTAGTACCAATATAGATGCTAGTTTGGCCAAGGCATACTTATACCAGGTACAAATACTATGCTTGGTCCCATGGCCTTGCGATGAGTGACCACAACAATATGGGAGGGTGTGCCCTGTGAATAGTGAAACAGGGGGTGTTCCAGTACCGTCTTTTCCTGACTTTATGAATAATCTAATATCACAAGTTTAGAGTGGGGTAATGCCATCCAAGTGAGGCATTCTCCCTTAAATAGGCCTGCCCTGGCTTTGGCCGGGTGGAGTGACCCAGCCCCCATGACTGCACCAGTTCCATTTGGGATGAACTCAAGTTCATCCCAATTATTGGATCTACTATAGGCATTGAGGTTGGGTCAATTCTTTTTTTTACCTTACTTACTCCAAGGCTACCCATAAAAAAAATCTATTCTACTACCCAAGCATTTCAAACCCCAACTACCTACCTCCGCCCCATTAAAAATCCTAAATTTCATCGTCACTCGACGATGTTGCAGAAGATAGTGCTATAGAAGCAATGTTGAAGTGTTGCTGCAAAAGACAATGTTGCACAGGCGTGTTGAAGCAATGCTGCAGAAGTGGTGTTGAAGTGATGTTACAGAAGACGTTGCTGAAGTGGTGTTGCAAAAAAAACTACTTCAAAAAATAATTAATGCATCTGTGGCAAGTAAGCGTACATCAACCTTTTTTTTATTTGCTTCTTTTTTATTCTTGTTTTTTTGCTTAGATGTAGTAGATGACGGTGAGTTTGCCTGGCTCATTGTCATCTTTTGCACTTGAGAAAAAAACTAAGAAATGATGACGAGCCTCTCAGCTCGCCGTCATTTACTACATTTGAAAAAAAAAAAACAAAAAGATGACGACAAGCCGGGGAGGCTCACCATCATCTGCTACACCTAATAAATAAATTTTAAAAAACAAAGAAATGACGACGAACCAGGGAGGCTCACCGTCATCTACTACACCTAAGAAAAAATGCAGAAGATGACGATGAGCTAGGAGGTTCCTGACTCATTGTCATCTCCTGGGTTTATTCTCAATTGTGAGCTCACTAACTGCATTGCTACCTGATGCATCTCCTAGGTTTTAATGATCTCATTGACTACATCACCATTTGATGCATCTTTTGGGTTTTTGTGATCTCATTAATTGCATCACCATCTAATGCATCTCTTGGGTTTTTATGATCTCATTAAAATCTCACTAATTGCATCACCACCTGATGCATCTCCTGGGATTTTGTGTTCTCACTAATTACATCACCACCTGATGCATCTTGTGGGATTTTGTGTTCTCACTAACTACATCACCACCTGATGCATCTCCTGGGATTTTGTGTTTCCACTAACCACATCACCACCTGATGCATCTCTTGGGATTTTGTGACCTCAGTAACTACATCACCACCTAATGCATCTCTTGGGTTTTTGTGATCTCGCTGAGTGCATCACCACCTAATGCATCTCTTAAGTTTTTGTGATCTCATTGGTTGCATCACCACCTGATGTACCTTCTTATATGTGGGGATGTCAAACTCCTTAACAAATGCAAAGGTAAGGAAGAAAGGGGCAGTGAGGTATATAACATTTGGATAGGTTCCTAGCCAAAAGGAACCACACCAGTGATGCTGGTTGGAATTCTTTGTGTGTGTTTATACAATTTGTAAATGGGCATAGTATAGATGACGGCGAGAATCCCTGGTTCATCGTCATTTCTTTGTTTTTTTTTCTCAAGTGTAGCAAATGACAACGAGCTTCCCTAGCTTGGCATCATCTATTTGTTTTTTTTAATCAAGTGTAGGAGATGATGGCGGGCCAAGAGGCTTGTCGTCATTTCTTAGTTAATTTCTCAGGTGTAGAAGATGACTTCATTGTCTCTTGGTTTTTTTTCCTCAAATGGAAAAGATGACAACCAGCTGGGAGGCTCCCGACTTGTTGTCATCTTTTAGGTTTTTTTTCAAGTGTGAGTTCATTAGTTGCATCACCACCTGATGCATTTTCAAAGATTTTGAAAATACTTAAACCAGTGATTTGTAAATGGGTGCATGCAATACATTAAACAATTCACTATTGTTTTTGTTTTCGAGGAGGCCTTGAACTTTATTAAAAAATATTGGTGTGTAGTGAGGCCATGTTGCCTCATGTGTTTTATTGTGATTACCGTTTCGTGGTGAAGCCACATTGCTTTGAATTCTTACCTTGCTTGCACAAGCTCACAATGTTTTGCTTGGACTACTCCTATCTTGTTTTTTGGATTGATTATTGTTTAAGGATTTGAATGTTTTTGTTGTAGGATGGCACATCCTCAAAAAAAACTTAAACGCCAAGGAAAGGTGACTACCGATAATCAATAAGTGAATGTTGTAGCAAATGAAGAGGAAATTCAAGTGGAACAAAGAATTATCATCTATACTCCTACTTTTAAAGGTAAACTTTAATCCCATTCCTATTCTTGAAAGTAAATTTGTTGTGATGGATGATACATTTCACATGATAGGGTTTAAAAGAGTGCAATGCAACACATTACAAATAAAAAATCCCAATCCAAACCGTAGACCCCATCTTCATTCTCTATTTGAAAATGGGGATGGGGTATTTTTTTGCCTAATTTTTCCCAAGCAATATCTTCATTGTTTGAAGGTTTTAATTGCTAACCTATTTGCAATGCCCTCTTTATATTTAGTGTTTATTTGCTAGTTTGTAATACCTTCATATTTTTAGAGTTCTCTTACTAGTTTATTTGTAATACCTTCATATTGTGTAAGGTTTTCTTGTTCATCTATTTGCAATACCTTCATATTTTGTAAGTTTTTATTATTAGTTCGTTTGCAATATTTTCATCATTTTTAAGGATTATTTTATTGTTTGATTTTGAATGTTGTTCTTGTAGGGGCTTCGATGGCTTCGTGTGAAAGTGGTCAAGTAGAAGTACCACCAAATCATGCAATGGAAGATGCAGATTGGGTGCACGAAGGGTCAAAGTGGAAGTGCAAGATCAATGGATGCACCAACACTTATGCGACTAAATGGCTGCTTTGTCAACATTTGGACAACAAACACGGGTTTCACATGGAACTAAGTAAATATGGCCGTCCTTCTACTCATGTTGGGGGACCAAGGCAACAAAATCACCATGTTATGAATGCTCGAATTTTGAGCAACCTGCATGCAAGGCAAAAACGGAATGAAAAGAAGGCTCTTAATATAGTGAAAAAGAAAGCAAGGTTAAAATGGGATGAACTCCAAGCCCAAGTGCAACAAATGGAACAAGTTAAACGAGAGATTTAAAAGGATGAACCTTTCACAAAATTCATGAAAAGAAGGACCATCAAACAAGCAAACCAAAATTGACTTAAATCCTTTAATGTATTGCAAAAATTATCCAATTATGAACAATCATTTCATGCCAAAAAAAGGGTAAAATTACACACCATCATTTTGGCTAAACCAAACTTGGCTATAACATTAACCATGATAAATGACAATAAACTTTAGTAATGCCCTACAAAATTTATTAAATAAATTTAGCAAACACCACAAATCCAAGGACAAATCCAACCACACTTGACCTCAAATTCCTACCACATTTAACCTAAAAATCCAACCACATATTACCTCAAAATCTATGGATTAATCACACTTCACATCACCACAAGATTGACCCAAAAAACAACCAAATTCGGCTTAAGAATATAACTTGAAGATATTAACAAAATTAACACAAAATTTAACATTTACTCTAATGTATGATTCCAACATATGACATGCAAAAAAAGAATCAAATGTCTTTTTGAACCATGCACATGATAACAAATATCTTTAAAGGATAACAATTCCAACACATGACACACAAAATTGACAAATGACTTTGACCATAACATATGACTCAAATAGTAATTTAAAACCAACATCCCAACCTTTATTGAACATTAACTAAAGACCATAAGGCCATTGTTACGTTTTGCTAAGATTTCATCATAAGAAAATTGTAATAGATTTGAAGTAAGAAAATAACCAATGTTACAATATTGAAAAGTTTTCAACTTCAACATAACAACATTATGGGTTTAGAGAAATAACTATTTGTATTTGTGGGGTACCCCTTAAATTCAAAGATATGATTTAAATAATTATTTATAAATTAAATCAATGTCTTTATCTACCTTATTTGTTGATAAATATGTTTATTTTTGGTAATTGATAAATACATAATCTTTTTTATAAATGAAGAAAGCATCTTTAATTTGACCCCTTACTTTTTTGTAAATATTTATGAAAATTTAACGTACAAAATTGACAAATGTGTTCATGGATGCCAAAAAAAAAACCTTTTACATGTAAATGTTATTGCTAGTTTAGCATATATGAAGGGAATCTTGACAATTTTTCCACTTTTACATCAACAATATCAAGTTTCAATTATTATAAAAAATCCTTCATTTTTCAAAAACTAACCTATGAAACACCCTCCTACCCCAAAAGAATAATTGGATTCAATATCAGCAATAAATATAATAAATATAATAAATTGGTACCCTAAGTTTGCCTAAAATTACTTTGAATACAAACATAAGAACTAAAATTGATGCATAATTTCACATTTACATGATTTCATGACAACCCTTGATTAAAATTACACAAATTAGAGGATGAAATTTGGAAAGAACGAAAGATGTTCACACATGAACATGATGGATAAGTAGACCTATGTATTAAAACCATGGTTTTTTAAAGAAATTTGTGACACAACCAGAATGACAATCATACAAAATATAATTTAGTTTAATTTAATTACGTATTAAACAATAACATATTTATAAAAACCCAATGGAACTTCTCATATAAATTTGGCGTTTTGGAATTTTTTGCCAACTAGCAAATTTTTTATGCACTCCCAAGTTCTTTGGTAGACTCAAATGTGAATTTGTAATGAAAACAACGGAAGAGCAAAAAGTTGGAACACTTTCTCTAGTTCGTAGCACTTTGGGGGTAGAGGGGCGTGCTGGAGCTTCGGGATAGGACTAAGAAGAATGACAAGCACTTAATCACTCACACAAACCTGCACAAAATCAAACAACAAGTTGGTTAGTGCATAATTGAAACACTTTTGGTGCTAGATTGAGCCACGGGCAAATTTGGACTCACAAGATTCACCATGGCCCGGACTTGGGGGAAACCACCACTTTCCCCCTTATAATATAATTTGTGCCTTTCCACAAGGCCCACATTCAAATGACATTTTGTCCCAGGACTCCTAGATGGGAGTCCCGAAATTCCCAAACTCGAGATTCTCGCGACTTTGGGGTCCCATAACTTTGTGTGCAGACCTCCAATTGAAATGAGGTCTAAAGCAAAGTTATAGCCCTCGTCGAGAGCTTTCCAATAGCATGTCGTACGCTCCTATACGTAAGGAAATCGGGTCAATTCCTGACTTTTAGTGGTTGGGAGTCAAATTGCCAATTTGACTCCTAGCTTTTCTTTTGGCCATAACTTGTGTTTTAGATGTTCAAATGGGTCATGTGAGCCCATTTTAGACATTTATCTTTCAATAGCTTTCTAGTGATATAAATAATTCTTCAATCCAAAGGGTTTTCACCCCTACATTTTGCCCTCTAAAAAATTGGGAGCCCATTGGGACTCTAATTCCCAAAATGGGAGTTCACTTGGGAGTGTGAAAGTTCACTCCCTCACACTCTTTTGCACTCTCGGAAGCATGAGATGTGACCCCGGGATTCCCTCTTGGCTCGCAACCTTGCAAGCTCTTCCCTTGGTTGTGAGCCCAAGGTTAAGGTTGTGACAATCTTGACCATTTTTCTCATGACAAATCCTTTGTATAGGTTGAAATCACATTTTTCAAGATGAAATTTGGTGATAGTTTACTAATACAAAAACTTGACTCTAACATGTATGCAAATATGTCAAATGTAATGTGTGTTTGTACATTACTTCTTTTGGTGGTAAATTTTTTTTATTTTTACATTTTATATTTTAAAAGTAATTTTTGTGCCCACAATTTACTTAATAAAAATATTAAATTTACCCCAAAAGTAATAAATAAATATTTATTTTGAATTCGCAGCATTTGCACATAATTGAAAATAATCTCCTCAAAAATATGGAGAGCCATATGTGATTTATGTGTAAATATAAAAAGGATAAAAAATGAACATGTTTAATATAAAACATCCCAACAATTGCCATTAGGATGACAAACAAAATGAACATTGAAAGATGAGTTCTTATCTTTGCTTGTATTTGGGTACAATCAAGAAGTGTGGGCCTACCAACATTAGGACTTGGAATCAATGTGACAACAATGTGAAATTTGCATGGGAGCTTGAAAAAGAGTAAGTGACAAAGTTCTATAAAAAATTACACAATGCAAAAAACATTTGATGACTATCACTTGATGAGAAAACAAGAAAATTTTTAAAAAACAAGGATAGAATGAAACTTACAAACAACCATTTAGATGAAGACAACTTTTGACATTTTCCAAAAATGAAAAGATGATGAGACAACCCTTTGCAACAAAGAAGGACAAAGATGTTATGATGAGAAGTTTGCCATGCTTTACAAAATGAACATGAAGACAATGGGAATCATTCCAAAAAATAACATGAAGATGATGATGCTACATGTAAGATGACAAAACCTTATGAAAGCTCACTAGGAGAGTTGGGATGGAAACCAACATGTGCCCCCAAAAAATGGGAACCCTAACCCTAAGGAGAATTAAAACCATAAAAAACCAATTCACATGTCGGTGTAAGGTAGAATCCATGTGAAATTTTGAATTCAAAAGTCACTAGGTTCCAAGTTTGGGTCTCGAAAACAAGTTGGGGCAAGGGAATGTTATATATTCCTTTATCCAAAACCATCAGTTCTTGGTTCTAATGGTTATCATCTTGATAAAATTTGTCAATTTTAATTTTAAGGGGTGTAAGGATGGGTTGGTCAATGAGGTTGATGGATTTTGCAAAAAAATAAAAATAAAAAATTGAAATATTTAAAAATATTAAGTTTAAAACATGAATTCATTAATTAATCGAACAACATGTGTTAAAGCCCCTTATATTACAATATTAATAAATAAATCAAAATGTAAGATCTCGAAATAAAATTAAAAAAAACATTTATTAAGGGGCACCTTATAAACTTTTGTTTATTAACAAAATAGCACTAGTTGGCACCAACATTTGCCCCTTTATCTTTTATAAAAGGAAATCCTAAGAAAACATTTTTTTAAATCGCTTAAATTTGGCCTTAAATTTTATGGAAGCACCAAAAACCACACAGACGAAACAAAAGGTTGTCCCCTTGTCCCCTAAATTTTTCCCTTATTATTTAATTGCTTCCTTGTTAGTTTATTATTTATGGATGGACATGATTAGTTTGTTAGTAATTAGACTCAGAAATGTTTAAACTTTTAACATGTATCATCATTTTACTTTTAGCTTGTAAAAAATAAGGGTCACCAATTTTTCTCTATTGTTGCAAAATTGGGAGCCACTCTTTATTTTTGAAAAAAAAAAAAAAAACCATTAATGCCTTTTCCTCAAGCACCATTAATTTTAGCCTAACACTCGTTTAAAACAACGAAAAAAATTGTTGAGTAATAAACATAGGTTTTTCATTTGGTCACACATTTGGAAAAAAATGTTTATCATGTGTTAATTACTACTAAAAATTTTCATGATGAAAGTGCTTATTATGCCTTTTAGTGCTTGCCACTTGAAAGGTGGACAAGATTTTAAAAACCCAAGTTCATAAGAAAACTACAAATAAACCCCTTTCATAATCACGTCCATTTTAGTCACATTCTTGTTCATGTCACACATTTGTTTTTGGTAACCCTCCATTTTAGCCAAAAAAAAAAAAAAAAAAACAACATTTTAAAAAAT
>Ga0209611_10008775_pt1 | contig 15604 bp, 7 predicted proteins | sample S1TSphgellanicum_3_FD_187693 | JGI IMG/M metagenome (GOLD analysis project Ga0209611, IMG submission 187693) | Host-associated microbial communities from peat moss isolated from Minnesota, USA - S1T2_Fc - Sphagnum magellanicum MG (SPAdes) (version 2) | ecosystem: Host-associated > Plants > Peat...
AATGTAGTTAATGGTGTATTACACTGAATGTATTGATAACACCAACAATCTCAATTTTTACCTGAATGAAATTAATCCATGCAACAATAATTGGCAATAAGGTTTTGCATACATTTGTGAATAAATAAACAATGGACTTGGGAACTTTGCAACTATGATCTCTTCCGATCAAGAACTTCTGAAAGAGCTACAAATCTACCAAGCTCAATGGAAAGTTGAGCTGCAACCCCAACTGCAACTGACATCAAACCTGCTTCCAATCCAACTGTCGGTGGATGTTCACCATGGGATTTGATAGCTGCTGCAAACTCCAAGTGTTCCAAGAAGCTCGATCCATGGTGGAGCCCCTCATACCTAAACATTCACACACACAGTATGTAGACAAACTTAGTTGCTGATGGAGAAGTCAAAAACCACAATGGGCGCAACAGTACCTACTTTATTTTTGGCAGATCATCTGTAGAAAACAGCAAATTTCACTCAAAAGTGCAAAATATTAGAGTGTGGAGAGATCTGTTTTGAGATTCAGGAATTCAGTAGATTACAATTGGAAATTAGAAGAGCTTTTTAATCCATTTCTATAACTCAAATTGTTTTACACAAAGTTGAGAGCAGGAAAATCAAAAGGGATCATGGCAGTTGATGACACATTCATACTTGACACGCTTATCATGGACTTCATATGTCAAAACTCCTGCTCTGCCACTATCCCGTGCCCCAATTCGAACAATGCTTTCTGGTACAAAAGCCTCCCCCTGCATGAAGCAGAAATTTCCCTTGTCCTTCAAAACTTTACACTTTAGATGCTAAAACTTTGAATCTTGAATCTCCAAGGCTTGATTTCAATTTTGCAAATGGCACTCGAAAAACATCAAAAGCTGAGTTACAAGCCTATAATGGTTGTGATTCTTGTCTCCATCTATTGGAGCCAAAAGGCTTTGATACATAGCTCTACAGACATTGATTCTGTAGGCATACCTTTCCTTTGTCACCTACAACACAGATTTCTTGCTCATTGCGGCTGCCTTCAGCAAACATACACAAATCCAGCATTCCACGAGCACCATTCTCATAGTCCACTACTACATATGCATTATCAAGAATATCTGGCACCTGCAAGGATTACAAAATTCATCAATGTGTATAATTATCTAATTCAACTACCAACTGGCTGCAAAGACAGGGTTTAGGGTTTAAGCAACTTCAAAGACAGAACCATGTGCAGTTTCTTGGGGTGTAGAGATGCATAAAGATTGGACATCAAACCTCGCCATCATAAATTTCATCCAAATGGTTGATGTCTTGTGCGCCTGAAGCCATGACACGGACAGGCCTGGAATCTACTATCAATGTCATAAGGTCAAAAAAATGACAGCACTTCTCCACCAATGTGCCTCCTGAATTTCTGTTGAATCGGTTCCAGTTATTCACCTGCAATTCAGATCATAATCCATATGCATTTTCGCTGTCAAATCTTCGAAATCCTCAAGGCTTTGCACTGCTCCTTACCAACACATGATAAATTTCACCTATGTACTTCAATGCACCTCCCAAGATAAAACATCTTGAAGTTGACATTCCAAATTTCAGGATCTTATGAAATGGATGGTACCTGTTTTCATCAGATATGTTCTGTTTTGCAGATACCTTTCATTATGTTAGATTCCTGAAATTAAAAAAGTTCATCATGTCGGGGAAGGAACCACTTTGAGAGTCTTCCTGGATTTAAGGGCCCAATCACTTGGGCTATAGCCCAAGGCTGGGCCTGAAAATCTATGAAGACCCAGAAAGGGGTTCCTTCCCCAACATGATGAACTTTTTTAATTTCAGGAATCTAACATAATGGAAGGTATTTGCAAAACAAAACATATCTGATGAAAATAGGTACCATCCATTTCATAAGATCCTGAAATTTGGAATGTCAAGTTCAAGATGTTTTATCTTGGGAGGTGCATTGAAGTACACAGGTGAAATTTATCATGTGTTGGCCCAAGTGACTGGGCCCTTAAATCCAGGAAAACCCTCAAAGTGGTTCCTTCCTTGATACAGTATACTTGACTTACAATCCTGAAGTCTTACTAATTCTTGCATTGAACTTGTTGAGTGCAAAATGCACAACATCAATTGGGAAAAACATTTTACCTTCACAAGGAATGGAAATCTGTGCTCTCGAATGGAAACCATGCGCACATGCCCAATAGAGCCAATTTTGACCTGCTCAATGAGCTTTGCCACTGCAGGAATATATCTATATTCCAATCCTACTTGCACTAACACCTCAGGCCGAGATTGTGCTGCTTCCATCACCTAATTTTAGCAATTTCAGGAAATCATCAGATTTAAAGCTGTGACATGGCATACAAAAAGAATTTAACATTTGAATCAGAACCTGGATGCAAATAATTTTGAAGCTGTGCAACATAGCAGAGTGAGTCTGTTTGAAGAACAACCAGACACCTCACCAAATAGCAATCTTCAACTGTGGTGCAAAGAGGCTTCTCCACAAGAATATGGTGGGATTTGGGGTGGTTGAGAATATCAAGCAGGATTTGTGCATGTGTCATGTTGGGGGTGGCTACTACGACTACATCACACAGCCCACTGTCCAACAGAGATCCATGATCTGCAAACACCTGCAGGCAGCAAGTGCCATGACAAACACAAGTCCCATAATCAAGGAAACAAGCTGAGCTTGACATCAAACAAGCCTTAATTTCTGGAGTTCAACTCTGCAGTGTCAACCACAAGGCATGTAACAGCAGGAGAAAGTCTTGAGACGTCAAAACACAATCTTGAGCTCAGGAAGAAATAACTCATTCAAGGAGCCTGGCAACCAAAAAAAAAAAATTGTTACCTCAAGGGGCGGAGCTGGTCTGGAGAGTTGCAATGCAGACGCTACAGCAACGGCTTGCTGTCGGGAACCGGGATCTGGGTCTGCAACAGCTACTACAAGAGCTCCAGGTATTGCTGCGAGATTGTACTGATGCTCTCTTCCCATCATCCCCACCCCTATGATTCCGTATCTCAACAAACTTCCCTCAGCCTGGAGCTCCATCTCTAGAATCTCAAGTCCAGGGTAGTAGTAGACTGTGTCTTGTTTGAAACTGTACAACACGATGCGATGAATGAGGTGGAGCAAGGAATTGGATCTGGACTTTCTTTCTTTTCTTCAAGAATGAAGTTCCTTGTTGTACAGCCAGTGAACTCTCTGTAATATTCAGACTAAGTTTCAGAGAATCCCACGAAAAATCCCATGAAATTTAACAGCACCTCGCAGCCGGATTCAACCAAGAATTGGAGGATATATATATATATTACACAGAAAACATCGTTGTCCACGCACAAAATGCAAAGAGCTAAGGACGTTCACTCACACATAAGGTCTTATACTCACCTACTGAAAAGAAGCAGTAGCAGGAGCTAGACTTGTTGTTCCCGAAGTTGTGCAAAATTATTTATTCCTCTCAATTCTTGTATCCAACTGCAAAATGCACGACAATAATAAATATAACCCTCAGATTGCCTGCATTTATCAGCAACGAAAATGCTCACCCCTCTTGAAGGTAACTTGGACACCCATGATCCATCCCATTGGGAAGAGGCCCAGAATCAACCCAAAAAAAAACTTCATTTTCTGCAGAAATAAATGTGCAAAAATCTGATACCAAATGTGAATAAAAGTTGCTATAATTACTCTCAACATTCAATGCAAAACAACAAAAAAAACTAATACTACTACAACTACTGCCCGGAGATTTTTCTGCAAAAGATAATGCATACCCAATACAGATCTGAATGAGTACTTGTGATTTGCTCGTAATGGGTACACTCCGAAATTCTTCAGCGTCGCCACAGAACGAGAGAGAGAGAGAGAGAGATCTGCGAGACACAAATAGACGAGAAGACGGGGGCGAAGTTCTTATCGGATTCTGGGCTGGCGAGCATCCAGGCGGGTTACCCGTGGGGCTACCGGGTGAAGAAAACACGGCGAGGAAATCAGGGCCTTTGGATGCGGCCGGGTGTTCTCGGTCGAGACCCGTGCTCAAGGCGGCTGCGTAGAAGGTGCCTGAAGCTGCCTGGTGGGTTTCTGACACCAGTAGGTACGAGGAGGATACATTGCACCTGGACGCGTTCCTTTTTTCGTTTTCAATTCGTCACGTAACTGCCTCGGTAACAAAAATATTTTTTTAAAAAAAGAAAAAAAGCCATGACCATCTTGATGGTAATTCCTCTGCCACTGGCACCCCATTGGTTGGATCATGGATTTTGCCTTAGGAATATATTAATATACCCTAGTTGAATTTGCAGGTTCCACAAAAAAATCTATTATTTTTAGACATTCTAAAATCCCCCCCCTCCCAAAAACACTTTTCTCCAAAAACATTTATGTGAAAGAAAATGAAGCATCTTTTTGGAATATTCAGAATTAAATAATTATTCAGCAGAGACCTGACAAACCTCAGTTACTGTAGCATGTTTTTGTTTCAATTTGGTAGGGTAGTTGGTTTGAGTTAGTATTTCTAAATTATTTTATACGTTATTTCTAAATTTCTTTATAAGTATTGTTGATAAATATATTATTTGGTTTCCTAAATGCCATAATATAGTCTTTTAGTACTTAGCTTAAATTTTTTTCCTTATGGAACCTTCATTCACTTTATTTACACATGTTTTCAATGTATTCTATTTCGTTTTGTTCATGAAAGATTTTGCTTTGCTTTTGTGCTTATGGTACATCTTTTGGATTAGAATGGATTGTTTTCAATCAATGCACATGCTTTTGAAGATTGCTTTCCAGCTTTGGTGTCATTTTTGTTTCATTTTGTGCTCACTTTGGGGACACATTGGAATTAGAGGGCTATATTTCAAGATTTCACTCATATTGAATGTAATAGAGTTATCCATAAAGTCACTTGATTAAGGGGCGAGAACAGCCATTTTCAGGATAATGGGGCATGAAACGCATAACTGAGAATGGAAATTTTACAAAACGAAATTATTGGGACCCAAACTAGTTTTTCCACCAATTTGGGTGATAAACTGAGTTTCATCCTGCCTTTCACTTTTCTTGAGCGTCTCCACTGCTGTTACATATATTTTCACTGCTCCTACCTGCACAACTACTGTAATTACTCTCAAACCTTCTGCATTAAATGTTGAGTTTCAGCATTTCATACTGAGATTTAATAATTTCATTCCTTTGTAGATACCACTGAGAGAGGGGGACAGGGGGTGAAAGCAGGCCCAAAGACAGGGTGAAGACAGGGTGACTTTACGGATAACTCTGATGTATTGGGTTTTTAGGGAATTTATTATCTGAAATTGCTAGAACTCAATATTACGTGGGTTGAATATTGAAAATTGTGGTAGCAACATTACGCAATAAACAAATTTAGCAAAAATTGTCATATCTCACCATTGTAAGTGCAGATCACCATGGATATTCTACATGGGACATTGTCCTTTTGTGGGCCACCATTCATATTCTTTCCAGATGGATCTAAGCTGTTAATGGTCCAAATAAAGGAAGCTTCCACATGAATTTGTCTCCAAGTTAACGAAGGCTAAGGCCACATAGCCCAATATTGGGTGCAACTTCCCTCGCACAACAGAACATCATCATGCATGGATTGTCTGAAAGATTTTATGGACATAGACGTATGGAAACCTTACGTCATGACAAACTTGTAATTGCATGTGCAAATCTATGACCTTCATTGTTGGATCTAAAGTTTTCTCCTATGTAATACAACACACCCCATTATGGATCAGCAGCAATGAAATGTTACAATTAGGGGATGTTTTGACAATTGTTTATCACTTGTCAGGTTAGTATTTCTCATGTAGCTGTTTTCCATCTCCTCTTTAATTTCATTTTCATCAACTGAAAACAAAGGATTCTAAATCCATCCATCTTAGCAATATAATATATGCACACCAAAGACCCATTATTATTTTTTTCCAATGTTAAGATTTTCAATTCATCCGTAATCAAAAGCAACAAAATTTTCTTCTTCATATTCCAATTTTAAAAGTGAATTAAAATCTTTCCTCTTTACATTCCTTTGATCATGTTTTAAAATATGACAACTTGTATTAACTGTTTTATTGTTTCCAATTTCCAAGGGTTTAATAATACAAGGTGGTAACTCAACATGTAAGCAAAATTGTAAAATAGGTAATGCTTTTTGGGTGCTCTAGTCACAAAATGCCTTTTCATATTTCTATAGATTAACAAAAATAGGTGAAATAAGTATGCTTAAAAGAGATAGGTTCTAACAAATGGCATGTTATTATAGATAACATTACCAAGAGCAGGCACATGTTGATTTGCCTTTCCATGTTTATGTAAGTGGGTAAGGGAAAGGAGTGAGGTAGTTAGGCTTGGAAGGGTAGTTATTTCATATAATTATTTTGATATAAATAAAGTGGACATGAAAAGGCACATGTTAAGGTACCTTTTCATGTAGGTGGGGGAAGAGAAAGGATTGAGGTAGTCAGGATTGGAAGCCAATAGATATGAATGACACAAGCAAACATCACTACTTTTATTGTATAGATGAGCATGTTTGTCTTATTCACTTGTGTCCATCTATTGTTCAACTTTGAAATACACCTTTCTCTTGCATACTTTAAGAGTTCGCCTTGCATGCATAAATTTGACTATGCCATGCATTTTTTGAAATTATATGGTAGAGTAAAGGTAAAAAACTACATATATATATATATATAGTGATACACAACTTATGTATGTACAAGGTGAAATTTTGGTTGTCATGTATTGGAGGTATACCGTGTTCAATTTTGGTCTCCAAAAAATGGGGGTTTTGTGTGGCCACCTTTGGTTTAGCCCATTATGGGTTTTCATTTATTGGTCATTTACACTCCACCTATTGTGACTTTACATTTGGATGGTTATATTATTAAATTTAACATTTTTTATGTTTGAAAAATTCAACATAAAAAATGTTTGAAACTTGTTCACTATTGGCTACACAAACACTTAGGATTTTAGGGGTTAAATTTATTTAATTAAATATATAATGTAAGTTCGTATGTGTGAGGCCTTTCAACCGACGTTCATTCATATATCCACCTGTTTGGATATGAAAAGGCACATGTTTTGCACCATTTGCTATCCAAGTTATTTTGGTTAAAATAGTTAATTGCCTCCTTTCCACTACCCTTGAAAACCACCCACCAGGGGATATGACACAAGATGAGGTGCTATTGAGAACACCTTGAGGAACACATTGGGAACTTCATTGGGAACAGGCTGAAAACATGATGGGAACACAAGAGTGAAAAAAATTCATTTTTCCAACTAAGTAATAATCTCCCCAATGAAATACTTATAAAAAAATTACATAGAGAGACATTTGAAATACTCCTAAAAATTACACGAGAAGAAAAAACCAAAAGGTAGATTCTTTAAATGGTGTTCCTTACCAAAGGAACTCCTTTTTTCATGTTATTGGAACTTTTTCTTAATGCATTCATTGTCCAAATCAAAATTCTTTTTTTAAAAATCCAAGAAAAATTTTAATAATATTTTACTCATAAAATTTCTTCAACAAAAAAAAATTCTTAAATTTTTTTTTCATTATTTTAATTGAAATCTTATTTTTAAGTTGAAATTTGAAAAAAATCGTCAATTAAAAAAAACTCTATTCCATTTTATCATGCCACTTAGTGACCTTGCTAACCTACATCTTGACCCTACCTACCAACTAATAACCAACCCCCCTTCCTACCTCTCTTTATCTTTTATTAACTAAACTTATATCTCTTGGCAAAACTTTTATCTTTTGGCCAAAATTTTTTTTTTTAAAGTAATTTTTAATCTTTTAGTTAAGCCTTTACCTTTTGACAAAACTATTTATTTCTTGGTAAAACATTTACATCTTGATAAAACTTCCGTACATCATAATTAAACCTTTATCCTTTGACAAAACCTTTATCCTTTCATGGCTAAACATATACCTTTTAGCAAAACCTTTCTATTTCCTAAGTAAACTTCTATCTTTTTCTAGTTAAACCTTTACTTTTCAACAAAACTTCTATATTAACCCCTTTACCTAGCTAACTACCCACTTGCTATAAAAATAATTTGTTTTGAATTTAAATGTGTTTATATAATTGTTAGGGTTTATAGCATCTACCATTAGAATCACTTAAGGTTTTTTGTATTTATTTTTCTGGGTTAATTAACTTTAAACTCTAAGGCTAATTTTTTCATTCCTTAGTTTTAAAATTTTGAATAGCTTTAAAATTCAAAGCATAATTGATTGTTATAATTTATTTTTGTTTCCATTTGTATGGTCTACCTAGGATGTACCACCAATCTTGGTTGAACATAATTGGGTGACAACTCAATACATGAATGCAATACTCGCAAATGGGGACCTATGCAAACAACTTGATCCTAGTTGAAGGTAATTAGATGATGACCCAATCCAAGAATGCAATACATGCATCAACTCTAAACCAAGTCATGTTAAAAAATGGTTTGGAGTTTCCAAAACCAACAATTATTTTCATGACTCACATGCAAGTATTACATTAAAATAATGATTTTGTCCTTTGTAATACCTACACATGGATTTCAATGAAAATGACTCAATTTTGGTTCATAGTTGTAATTGAAAAAATATTTTCAAAATGCAATACTTGCATCCCCTCAAGTTAGACTTTAAAAGAACGATAAAACCCAAAAAACTAACACCTATTTTGTGACTTATATGTGAGTATTGCAACTTTTGTTAAAATGTAAATGCATATTTCATGACCCATATGTGGGTATTACAAATTTTCCTTTATGTCATTGGGATTTTCCAAGACATTATGTAGGTATTGTTTACAAATTTTAACAACTTTAGCATTGAAAATTTGAAATTATAATGGAATTCAACAAAAGATGGTTTTGAGCTTAGGACAAAAAGGTTTATCTAAAATCAAAATTACTTTACATATATCCATATGTCATAAGGATCAATACTCAAATGCAACCCCTAGCCTTTATTTACATAATAGGTGGATGGAAGTTGCCAAGTTTATAAAAATGTGTTAAAAATGTCCACTACATACAATTCTACCCAAACCTTAATCCATATTTAGGAAAAAATCTTCTTTAAAATTACAATATACATTGCTCATCCCATGCATTTGGTGATAAGTTATACCATTTTTGTTGCATTCTCCACATGTTGATGGGTATAGATATGGTGATGTTTTAGCTAAATATTAACCATAGTCATAACAAATTTGTCTTTACTGGTTTCACCAAGTTTACATTAAAATAATAATTCACAATTAGCATGGGTACTCCAAAAAACCCTAAACCAAACAAGGAAAAAAAGGGAAAAAAAAGGAAAAATAGGTGGGTATGAAAGCATACCATCCATGAATCATTTCAAATTCATGGAAATTGATGACCATGCTAATTTCTTATATTTGAATTATTTTGTTGCATTACATAAATACAATCACAGGAAACATTACATTCTGCAACCATTCATGTTTGCATTACAGTGACTATGTTGGATCTTTTAGAGCCCATACTGAATTTTTACACATTGATACCATTCCACCTTCATGGAAAAAAACCTAGATGTGTACACATCATTTTCATAAAAGAATATTAAAACCTATAGTTGGTGTATGGGACTTTCTCTCTAACTCCTTTCCTAATTTATTTATCAAAGTATAGGGAAACTTGAAAGACCATTTTATCAAAACCTCAAGTCAAGCAATGAAACAAATGTAATCAAATGAAAAACTAAATGAACACACCATAAGCCAAAGTGGTTAAAAACCCATGATTGAAAGAAGGCTTACAAGAAATATGGAAGGAAAGGTAAGTGTTACATTTTACATCACTTGCACAAGTTCACACAATCATTGTGAAAAAAATCAAAATACAAAAGGAACATATCAGTGTGAAGAGGAAAATGACCAACTATGTAAAAATTTGTGATCAATCCAAGATGTGAAAAAAACATGTTCAATCAATAAAAAAATAAACAACACCAAACATCATACCATTTTCATAACATGGTAATGAAATGAACAAACATTGCCCATCTCCATAGCATGAAAGGTCTCTTTGAAAAACTAAAGATAAAAATAAAAAGCTATAGCATTTTGTTGTGATAAATGTTTAATTTGGTTCAACTTATCTTCAAGCTTGAGCTTTGATTTTATTTCATCAATCCCTAATGAGTTTACTACTTATTTTGCTATGGTGGAATGATCATTCACCAATATTAACACACACATTCCTACATGCTCCTTTAAAAATCAAACTACTATTCTTGTAGTTTCCTACAACTAATTTTCAAAATGGAATAAGGTTACTTGAACAATGGAACAATAAAAAATTGATTGGAATATGAGTGCTTTCGCATAAAAAAGTAGATTACCTTTCAACTTTCCAAACGTACTCCACCAAAATCAGCACACTTAGATCTTCTACTTTTGCAAACATGCATCACCCTAAAAGTTTAATCTTTCACAATAAGGAAATAAAAATATCCACAAGATAAGAAAACACTGAAAATAACCTCTTCCTCTTCATCCTTATTCTTTTTCTTTTCCTTCTTTTTTGGTTTTTTTTGGGCTTCTTTTATTCTTTTTCTTCTTCTTTGAAAAAAAAATCGATGATGATAATAAGCTACAAGTTTGTTGTTGCCGTTTGTAGTTGAAGGCCACATGAACTTTTTATTATTATGAAAAGGCCCAAGAATACAACTTACACGGAGGATTGTTGAAACTTGGTAGAACGGTGGCAATGGCGAAAGAGGGGTGATCAAGGCTCCTTGGCAGCCCCCAAACACCAAAAACACATTGATAAGCTCCATTGCAAAACAAACAAATGGAAAGCAAAAGTTGTTCTAAGAGCTTATTGTTGCATAAGAACAAAATAAAAATAAAAAAAGAGAAGAAAATCAAGGAAGAAAAAGAAGGAAACAAAAAATAAAAATAAAATCTGGCAAAAAAAAATTCTAAGTTTTTTTTTTCAAACCCCACCTAAATTCCAATGGGGGTTAAGTTGGCTTCATCTAGATGAAAACTCAAGACCGGTTTTCTCCAACTACTACACTAGTGGGTGTCAAATCACACCAGTCATTTTAACTTACTTAATTCAACCTATTACTAGGTCATGAAAACTAGTTGAAGCTTGGTCATTTTTTAAAATCTTTTTCTTTGGCTAAAGCTTAGTGATTCTTTCAAATCCATGAAATTTTACCATTTTTTTGCACCCAACTACATCCAAAACAAAAAGTCCTCCAAGAACCTATAGGCTACTAGAAAGCCTTCCATGAACATTAGCCATAACATGATATGTTAAGTTTCTATTTTATTACCCACCTCTTTTATCTGAAAAGGCACATGTTATGGGACATGTCATACCCAAGTTATTCACGAATTAATAGAAATATGGAATGTTTAGGAAATAACATTTCCCCTATCCCTTTCCAAAATTTTAACATTTTTCCAAAGGGGGAGAGAATTAAAGAGGAGATGAAAAGGGCAAAATAGGAAATTTTCAAAAAATAATTGAAAACATGAATGAAAAGAAAACTTTAAATAAATGTCAACAATGGATTATATCATTTGTATGACAATTTGTTCATGAATGAAATTGATCACATATATATTACAATTGTCAAATGAAATTTATTCCCCTATTTCTTATTACCAAACTTGCCAATGCTACAACCCAAAAAATTGCAACCAATTGCAACATCTTTGAGAGCCACACTCATCCCAACAAGTTTCATTTTATTTTTCAAAACCATTTTCTAGTTTTTACATTAATATTTACACATTAAAGTTATCATGTTGGGTTGTTTCAACAAATTAAATTGATAAATTTATGAAGGAAGGTTAAACTACTTAAAATATTGTGCATGAAAAAATGAGATTTTGTATTTTTGTAATTAAAAAAAAAACAAGGTTGTTTTGTATTGGCCAGAAAGAGCATTTTTTTACCATTTTCACTACATGTCATTTCAATTTCATTTAAATTATACAATTACATTTATTTCTAAAAATTCTATGTGGATGGGTATGCTTGTCAAATAAGCCAAGTTGTCTATTAAGTTTGTAAGTATCTATTGAATAGGGTTGATCTTTGAAATATTTTTAATCCAAAAAAAGTCAATCAAATTAAAATTGAAACATTGATATTGTGATGATGTCATGCCACATCATTTCATTGTTATTATTTGACACCATGCTTATGTGATGACATGGTTGTAGCATAGGTCAACCACTTGATTATTTTGGTGGACCTTGTTTATAAATGGATGAAAAACAAAACAATCATTCCCAATTAGATGAATGAAATTTGTGATATTGGCAACAATCTATTGTCAATAAATTCAAATGTCAAATTACAATTGACACTTGTCATGAATATGTTTAACTTTCATAAGTTCAAATTAATCAACATCTCAACTAAAGCAATTTACCTTGGACAAGTGGTGCAAACCCATCTCAAAATTATAAAACTTTAACAAAATGAATTTATTCTTCTTATGTTTGAAACCTTCTCCTTAAGGTTTAAGTTTCTTTTTTTCATACTATTTACTTACATTTGTGGCATCTAGCAAATCATCACACTCAACACATGCAAGTCATTAATATAAGTTGGCCATTTAATTGCTTTCCACTTAAAATCATTTTTTTTCCTGGTCTTTTCTAGTATGAGCAATTTTTTTAATTACGCTCTCATTTGTTGCTTCTTTTTTCAACAAGTTATAATATCAACATAAGAGGAAAAATTAATAGTTATGCTACAAGAATTTGCATTTCATGTTCAAGTAATATTTTGGACACAAAAGTTGCACAACAAAGGGGACAAAATGACATTGTTTAATCTTAATTACTACAAATAAATGGTGGCAACAAGAAGCAATTATGGAAATTAAAAAAATGATTGTTACCATGGAGCTATCATTATTGGGTATTGTGGAAACAATACATGGGGGCAATATTCTTTTTGTGTGAAACCATGAAGATGATTCACTTAAATTATATTGAACATTACTATTTTATTAGAATATAGTTTCATTGCTTTTGGAAATAGAAGTGAACTTAATATTTGGGCGAGTGACTTCATCATAACTAACAATAATTTTAATGTTTTGATTGATATTGTTGTTATTGGTTATTGATTGATTTTGTTGTGGGATTCTTTACATAGCCAAAGGGAAAGGAAAGATCCCTAGACCCCTTCCATCACCAAGGAGTCACAATTCATTTAAAGCCTTTGTAAAAGCAAGTTATGAGCAATATTCATTCATGATTATAATTTTCTAATGCCATAGGGAGTCAAAATTAAATTACATAAGTTTGTCTTCAACATGGTGGATCCTTAGTGGACTAAACACAACCTTTACAATATGTTTTAACTTTTATCTAACTTATTGTTTAATTACACCATGCCAAAACGCATATTTCATCACTAAAATATTTAATGATTGGGTCTTAGTTTTAATCATGTAATCATATGTCCATAGTCATATACTTATACTCATTATTGCAATTACATTGTGATTACATGATAACTTAGATATACCTAGCTAGGCTAAGTTACCTACTTGTCGATTTCCTAGGTAAGTAACTAAGTTAGGCTAACTACCAACCTATTTCCAAGGTATGTAGCTAAGCTAGGCTACCTACCTACTTTGGTTATGTATAAACAACTTACCAAGGTAGGTAGACTAGGTTAAGTTACATTACATGGGTGGGTAACTAGGCTATAGTATCTACCTAAATAGGATAGGTTACCTACCTAGGCTAAGTTACTTACTTATCAATTTCCTACCTTTTTTATTACCTACCCACCTATTTAAGTCTACCTACCTAGCTTACTTACTTACATATGCTACTTACATAGGCTAAATCAGTTACCTATTTATGTCAATTGATTTGCATAAAAAAATGTTCATATATTATATGTTTAGAAAAGACCACACCATGTGAAAGTGTAATTCATTGGTAAAGATATTGACTTTTCATTGTGAAGTGAAAAGTTCAAACTTGCAAACTAAACCAAGTTGCTTAAGCACCTAACAACCTTAATTGGGCCTAAGCTTAACCTACATGAATGTGACCTAGGCTACTTAACCTAGGTTAAGTTGGTTGTCACTTAAGCTACTTAGCCCACCTAGTTGTGGTGGTACTTAGGCAATTATTACCTAGGCCACCTAGGCTAATAAACATGGTCAAGTAAACAATCTTTGTTCCTCATTAGAAAAAATTACAAGTAGCCACAAATTTTTTTTTGATGTATGGAAAGTAAAAATATTATTTTAATCAAGATTAATATGAGGATAATTTTTCATTTTATTGTTATAATATTGAAAAGCCACATCTTCAAGTAAATTTAAGTAGATTTTTTAGAAATGCATCTATTTGCACAAGATTTATGGCCTTACAAAATGAAATAAATATTAAAATTTTATTTTCAAGTTGATGGAATTTTACATATAAAATACTTTTGTATTGTCAAATTGTGCATATTATAGTCATAATATATCAAACTTCTAATGCAAAAGTAGTTTTGAACACCATATTGACTAGTTATTTTCAAATCCACTTGTAGCCTACTTTTATCATATTAAAGTTCTTCAAATTTTATATTCAATTTATCATAAATTCAAGTGAGGAGGCAATGGTTTCATATTTCTACTTTTGAAGGTTTTTAATTTACTTGTTTATGTTTATGTCAAAAATAGTTTCATTTTAAACTAGATTTTGGGCAAACTATTATATATATATACCATGGTTGTTATAGTATATAATGTAGTTTTAAAATTTATAACATGTCAACCATGAAATCTTGGATTTTGAAGAAAACTTTCAAGCAACTTATTTTGCCCATGCTTTGAAAAAGGTGTGATTATTGGGTTGATGTAGGGTTAAGTGGTTCATTTTTAGTATATAAAAAGTTCTTAAACAATCATTTTTTGTTATCACATTAACATAAATGGGAGACTATGGGTTGGTTAATGAGTTAATTAAATTCATATGAAAATATACCCACTTAGACATCTTTTTTATATACATTTTACAAGGAAAAAAATCATCAATCCAACAAAAAGTGACCAATGTAAAAAACACAAAAAATGAGCCACTCAATCTTGCATTCACCCTATTATTGCAAAATATCTTAAGAAATCTTTATTTTTTATGTTTTTCAAATGTCACATGACCAAGTTTATTTTCGTTTTGCAGTTTTGAAAATTTTCCAATTCTTTTCTAATTTTGTAGCAAATTTTCTTGAATTTATAATAATTGTTTTCCTAAAAAATTCCAAAATGATTTTTTGCTACAATGCAATTTTTTTGCCAAAATAAAAATGTCAATCATGACCATTTGCATTCATTGTCAGAATCTAAAACTAATTTTTCATATTGAAAAAATGATGAGGATCACAATTTGGAGATTTTCAAAATGACAACATAGGTGATTTAGCATTAGAGCTTCTTTTTTTTTTAAAAGTATTATTATTCAGACAATATCAAATGGATGTCAAGGATATTAAGTGTCCTTTATAGGGGTTGGGGGGGGGGGGGCGGGGAGGGAGGGGAAA
>Ga0209611_10008776_pt1 | contig 15602 bp, 14 predicted proteins | sample S1TSphgellanicum_3_FD_187693 | JGI IMG/M metagenome (GOLD analysis project Ga0209611, IMG submission 187693) | Host-associated microbial communities from peat moss isolated from Minnesota, USA - S1T2_Fc - Sphagnum magellanicum MG (SPAdes) (version 2) | ecosystem: Host-associated > Plants > Peat...
AAATTGCCAAAGTCAAATTCCTTGTGGAGTATTTTGATGGAGTCCCCAAGGAATGTCTGTGCTCTCGTTAGGGTTTAAGGGTTTAGCATGGATCTCTTCATGTTATAGATTTAACAATGAAGGGGGAAGGATTCATGTGTGCATGGAGAGTTCCATGTTTCGGCTCTTTTATCTCTTTATGTTTTTTCACTTTGTACTAATCAATTTGCTCACCACTTTGTCTCCACAACATATAGATCTCATGATGTCAAGATAGACAAAAGGGTTAGTATGGTATTAGGCACTTTGAGCCCAGCTACATGCCTAATAGCCCATCTACCTAGTCAAGGCATGGGAGCATTGAGACTAGGATGAAGTCCTTCTACAAGTTGTGCTCAAGTGAAAGGTGGCAAATATCATACATGGGTGACATTTGCTACATATCATTGTAGCCCAAAGCAATGTGAATGAAGGACGGTGATGCGGAAAGAAGGCATGGAAATTTGATAAAATGTGAAAGGTTCTAGTTTAGGGCTACCTACATGTGATATTAACTTTCAATGAAAAGGGGAAAGTGTGACTTGGGATCATTGTTGTTTTTTTAAGATGGCTCTAGGTGGTGATGGATGGGAGTGGAGAAAGGATGGAGTTATGGCAAAAGCTAGTATTTTTGGTATTTGTGTTGTGTTTCCCTAGTGTGTTTTGCAAGGGAAGGATGTTATTTTTATTAGGTGTTGTGTGTATGGCAATAACGAATATTAATTGTTTTATCCTAAGATGTTGCAAGAATGCGTGTGTGGCAATCATGATTTTGCAAGAATATGTGTGTTGATTCATGATTTTGGGAATGTGAATAAGAGTTCCAAAACAAAAGAAGTTGAAGATGTTCAAGTGATTAAAAGTTAAATATGATGTTATCATTGTTGCAAAGGTCTTTGTTTTTGTTTGTCAGAAGTTGTCAAAGAACATATAATGATCAATATTTGTCTTTAGGATTGCAAAGAATTTGATTTGCTAACAAGTTTGTTTTGAACTTCTTGTTAAAATTTGTCTTACATTGCGCTTCAATAGTGAATGAAGTTTAAATTGGCTTTTGTAATTCAACAAACCTATAAGGATGTTAATTTGACAAAAGATGACAAATGTGAACAAGTTTGAGCTATATTAAGTGGAGTGTTTGCGTTTTCATATGCTAAGATTATCGTCATTTGGGCCTAGGGTGTGAAGAATTCTAGAATGAATAAGGTTGTGTTATTATTTTTTTGACGAAATGTATCGAGATTGTGCAAGGGTAAATCTAGCAAAGTTGGCATGAGAGTAAATGTGACTTGATAAAAATGTAAATGTTTTGAGAAACTCAAATCTCTTGTGATTTGAAAATTGATGTCAATTTGAGTCTAAAGCATTATAATAAGTCCAAAAAAACTTGAGTAATTCAACACATTTTATTTTGGCTATTTAAAAAAATATAAAAAATGTGACTTCCCCAAGTTATCATGTAACATGTAACTACAATTCAAGGTAATCAATCATAATAGAATAATTGTTGTGTTCATACATAAAGGTATAATCATGTTAATGAGAATCAATAATAGTTGTAACCACTACTTACATTTCATGTTTTGAAATGTAACTTAAATTCATGTTGCATTTTTGGGATTTGCTTATATAACAACTTTCATGTGATGTATCATGAAAACATATGAAAAAAATTTCAAATCAATTTAATGAAACAAAAACAGTTTTCAAAATAGTTGTAACCTCCTTGGGCACAATGTAAAAGGATGCGTACTTAGTTATTTTTGGAAAATTTTAATACAATATTACATAACCATTTTTTACAAGTTTTTAATATAAACATTGTTGACATAATAATATAAATAATATTTTAGAGAATTTTTCAAAAGATTTCAAGAATATTCTTGATTAAAAAATTGAATCCTATTGGCATGGATGGAACCATAAGTGCACATTTGTCTAAATATGCGTCATGTATGTTGAAATGAAGGAAATCCGAGAAAGGAAAAAATCATGAGCCTACACAATCGAAGTTTGAAGGACTTAAACTCAAAACCTTTCTCATATAGGGGACAATCCAAACACTAGAATATTTTAGTAACATTCATAATAGATGAAAAAAATTATTCACTAGTGCTGAAAATTTGCAATATTCAAAATATTTTTTTGGAGAAACATCTATTGATTATCAATTATAAGTATGGTAGTCACAATGTATGGAGACATGACCTTTCACATTTAATTGTAAAAAAATACAAGTTCAAGAAGAAAAGGATAAAGATAAAAACGGACTTGGACAAATGGGATCACCAACAATGTACAAAAATTAAACATGATAATGGGGTGCAAATATCTTCAGTTTAGGAGCCAACAAGATTTTTTTATAAAAGGATTGTGAGTTTTTTTTTTAATCCATTTTCACATTTTCATATGAATGAATTTTTGAATGAATTTTTTTGCAACTTATTATTAAAAACAATACATACAATTGCCCCAATATATTACATGTTTTGTGTTAATGATTGTTGATTAAATATGAAATTTTCAATATGTGTAGATATTGTTAGATTTGGTGTTTTGTCTTGAAAAATCATCATAATGTTTAATCATGGGTGCAATCATACTAACATGTACCATTAACAATCATAACCACTCTTTAATTTTTTGAATTTTGGATTTAAATCATTTTTTATAAAATTTTATTGTGAATACATTATGTACATATCATAAAAGTTTAAAATCAATCTAATGAGTTAAAAATACATAATTTACACTTTTAAGGACTTGTAATCATTGCTTAAAAATAGTTTTGACATAAAAACATAATTTGAAAATATGTTTTTGACATATTTTGGGATTTTAAAAAAATTTAAAATAACATAATAGTATCAAGAAAATTTTATAGATTTTCAATGTTTTTTTGAAAGAAGTATTAAAAAATTTTAAAGAATATTTTTTAAAAACAACAAAAAAACAATGGTCTAAAGGGGTGGGTGTGCCTTCTTATAATGTGGTTGGACCCTCCTATCAAAATATGTTAATTAATTTAGGTTTTTGTTTTATAAACTACAACTTTGTTTTATATGTCATGTACATTACACCCCATTTACATGTAATAAATGACTTTCAAAATTTTGAAGTTTTGAAACATACTTTGAATTTCCATAACTTTTAGATTGTGAGTGTTTATTGAATGTGAGTAGTAGGTTACTATCATCTAAATTTTTTTACCATCACTTTTTTTTATTGAAAGAGTTTTTCACCTTAATCCTTTATAAAATTGATTATTTTTGGTGGAACTATTGGTTAAGTTGAAGAATCTTTTACTAAAACCAAAACCCAAAGTTAAAATTAATGAATTTTTAATTTGAATTCCTCAACACTCATGTTAGTTATTTTACATGACGTGGAATGATTAACATAATTTTAAAATGTCAAAATAAAAACATATATGTGTAGTCACAATAAAACAAACCAAAAAGGATGTCAAATGGACCTTAAAAACAATCAAGATTGGAAAAATATTTATGTTTTACCATTTGAAACCATGGCTATCATGGCAAGTTGTTCCTCTCTCATTCATATGAATGTCAAGGAATTCAAACCAAAAATCTATTCGATAAAATTTTAAGTTTTGATTTAAGACCTTTGAAAGTGAACACCTATCACATAAAAAGGACTCATATAATAATAATAAAATTGATGCAAACAAATTAAAAAGATAAAGACCTATTAACCACATTCAAAAAACACTTGTACTTTAAAATATGTGAAATTCAAAAACTTTAAAAATTCAAAAAACTTTCCAAAATTCATTTAGAATTTAAAAACTTCAAAATTCTTTTACCACATATAAATGGGGTATAATATACATGATGTGTTAAAAAAAAATTTAATTTACTATACAAGAAAACATAAAAATTTAAAAATCAATTTTTGGTTATGATTTGAAATTGTTATTATTTTTTTAGATGAAACACTAAATTTACAAGGATCAACACATTTTCTAAAATTGATATTTAATTCAAATATATAAACAAAAAAACATGTCATCTACCTAAACAATTATATGCATTTATTATAATAATTTGTGCACAAAAAAATTCAAAAATTCATTTGTAAGAAAAAATTATTTTTGGGCAAAAGGACATGTAATCCTTTTTTAAAATAACATTCACAACTAGTTCATTTGTGCCCATATGTAATATAGTTTTCATCACTTTTGACATGGTTTTTAGCTTCATTCAACATATTTGCACCTAATGGAAATGAAGTCTAACCAGAATGAATCAAATTATTTTATTATTTTATTTATCAACTTGAGTTTCAATAAAGCCTATCATCAAATTATTATCCATTCAATGCATTTATTTGAATGGTCAAAGACAAGATAGTTCTTCACTATAATAATATTATTTTCAATTTTTTGATGTTGGGGTCAAGTCATAATAACACATACCATAACAAGTTTCAATTTTTCATGTTTTAAAGTTGTAATTTAATTTGATCTTGAAATTGTAATATTTGTTTATATTGTTGTATCTTTAATAGATAATGAGAACATGTGAATTAATTTGAAATTAATCCAATGGATGAAAAATGAACAAAAAATTTCATCAAACATTGTAACGTTTGGTTGCAAATAGTAAAAAGACTTGTAAATGGATTTGAATTTTTTTTGAAAATTTTAACATAAACCTTAATAAAATTGTATGAAGAATTTTTTTTTAATTTTTAAATTTAAAAAAAATTATTAAGAATATTTCAATAATATTTTTAAAATATCTCCCAAAAAGTAATCAAAAGTATGCGAGTGTGGTTCATGTTATCCCATTTGCACCCATTGTGTCATTCTAAGTTAGCATCCTAAGAAGTATTTTGCATTAAATGGCAACAAGATTTTTATAAAAAATTAAATAATAAAAACCTAAATGTTTGCTAAACTTAAATCAAAGTCCAAATGTAGTGTTTATTTAAAATCACATTCTGAAAAAAATTTGCACAAAAAAATTGTTTCATTATAGAGCATCAGTTTTCAAATTTCAAATCATAATAATAGGTTTTTAGTAGAATTTTTTAAATATAAGTAATATTTAAAAATCTACCTTTTATAATGTGAACTTTTGTGAAGTATGTGCTAAGTATGTGGGTCTTGTCACACTAACATGTACCAAAACAAATGTAAGTTTAATGTTTGGTTTTATGTTTTTAATTTTTTTAAAAAGAATAAAGAACTCCAAATGGATATTACATAATGTTATTTTCAATGTATTGGTATATATAATCTAAAAATTTGAAATCAACCTAATGATCGAAAAATACCCAAAAGCATTTTGAAAACATTATAACCAATGATTTTAAACAATAAAATGACTTGTAAATGGAATTGAATGTTTTTGAAAATGAAATGTTTTAGCAAATATTATATGTAAACCATATTAACATAATAATGTGATGAAAATTTTCAAGATTTTTTAGAAAAATTTAAAGACTTTGTTTCAAAACATTCCAAAATAAACTTTATGTCATAACTTAGTTAAGTATATTTCATTGAATATTATGTGTCAACTCCCCAACCACAAATTTTTCATCTTGTTAATGAGAATATTGTTTGTTTAGTTTCAAATCTAGGAAATTTGCTAAACACTAGGCCAAATGCTATTATTCTTGACAAGTCCAATGGATGAGGCTAAAATCTTTTGATATGGTTTGCTTGAACTTTTGTTAATAATTTACATTTAGATATATGGGGAACTCTTATATACATTTAATTCTTGTGTGTATGAAATGTGCTTCCAACAACTTATCGAATGGTGTCAAAGGTAGCTCTTTGATATGATGTGTTACAAAAGATTTTCAAGCCTTTAGTGTGTTCTTTAATTCCTTGTGCTATGAAAACAAGATCATGCGGGGCTCCAAGATGAAATTGAATAAGGATACTTCACATTCACCTCTTAGTCATGTCAATTACACACCACTTACAAGAAACTAATATGTCCTTGATATGGTGTGTTATATTAAAACATTTTCGAACCTTTGGTGTGCTCCTTAGTTCCTTGCATTGTGATAATAAGATCATGTGTGATTTCAAGATAAGGTTAGGAAAACTCAATTCATGATCACCTCTTAATCACATCTACACAAGCCATTTACAAGAAACCAATTAATGCACCCACATCAAAATTGGAACATGATATAACCATGGACTCAATTTCACATTGAATTCTTCAATGTGACTAAATTCGAACACCGCTCTTTTCATTACAATGAATTTTATAACTCCCCATAGGAACCATGTACATACAAAATTTGGAAATTTGGAAATTTGGTTTTAAATGTGTATTTCTAGTTTTGAAACACGTGATGTCCAAGGATTTTAAATAAATGTTTCCCCTTCATGAAATGTAATTTTTTTATATCCTTTTAAAAATTCTTTTTGACATTGTATCATCTTGCCAATTCAAACACAATTTTCCCTTCCAAATCACATTTTGAATGCACAAGATTATTATAAACATGTACTTGAAAAGACTTGGGTCACCAAAAATATTCAAGCATTACCATAAGTCAATGTGAAACAATTTTGTTTTAAGTATATATGCGATTTATTTAATTGTAGACTTTGTTTTTAGGGTGAAAACACACTAAGGGTCAAACACTTTTCACAAAAAAAGGTGATGGATAATGAGTATCAAATTAAATAACTTAAAATTTTCATGGCATCCTTTGGGTATATTAAATACAAGGAAAAAACTTGAGAATTTGCATGACAACATTTTGAAACTCAAAATTCACTTTGAATCAAAATTATTCTTAATCCAATGATTAAATGGAAAGGGATAATTGGATAAAATGAATGTACATAATTTATATAATTTATATTTTTCGGCAACCATGAAGCTTTATGTTTGTGGTTCATGAAACATTCCCAAACAAAAAAAACAAAAAAAATAATGCAATGGCCATCTATAAAATATCCTTGTCTTTGATATGGTAGTGATTTTTTCCTAAAACTAAGATATTATTATGCATTTATTATTACGAATGTAACACATTTTTTGAATCAAATTTCATTCAAAATTTTTAATTAAAAAATGGTCTTAAATTTAATTGATGTATATCAATACCATTCACCATACAAAAATTCATCCAAAAATTCCACCCACAACCTTAGTTTTGAAGTATAATATGTGCAATTTTTCAAACTTTATGATGTATATCATTTGTCACAACTATACTTCATATGTTCAAATTTTTAATGTTTGTTGATTTTTTAAAAATAATTGACTATTTTCGGTTTGAAGTTAATCAAATATACTTAAAACAAAACAAGAAATCCAAGATTTGATGTCCATACATTACCCAAAAAAGTAATTACAAAAAAATTATACTTGTGATTACAATTTTTGGGGGGCTTTAAAGTGTGTTTTACCCTTTTAGAACTTTAAAACCCATTTAACTCAGACAAGGTGTGATCCTTCAAACATTATTTTGAATAATTAAAATTCCTAGCCTAGAGCCATAAGTGAAAATATAATAAACTTTCCAAAAATTGTAATCATAGGTTGTCACATTTACAAAAGCCAAAATAGTTGTAATTAATGTTTAATTTTTCATCTTTTAGTATCAAATTTTTTATTAATGTGGAAACTTATTAAAAAACATTCAATGTGACAATGTTTCCAATATATTATGGAAACACATGTGGTATGATTTGGAATTAGTTTGATGAAAATAAAACATTTAAAAACATTCATTAAACATTAAAAATACTCATATTTTTGGGAGATTATTTAAACAAGACATATAATTTTGAAGATGTCTTCTGAACATATATTTACATAATAGTACATTGCAACATCTTTTTGGGTCAAATTTGATTTTTGGGTGCATTCATAATTGGGATGACACAACAAAAACCATGACATTCATTTGTCCTATGTCTTGAATCCTAAAGCAAGGACTTAGCAAAATGACTATTCTAGGATGTTAAACAATGAAAGGGGGATATGTATGTTTAGGCTTTCAACCAATAAATGTTATAATGAATGATTCAAATCAATTGAACAAATTTTGAATGCCATGTTTAGGTATAAACCAAAAAGGAATGCAAGGTTATTTTAACATTCCAAAATGACATACTTTCATTTAAAGTGCCAAAACCCTATTAAAAAAATCAAATAATATCTTTTTTTTACACGCACATCTCCTATACTTCTTTCCAAACCTTTGGAATATAAATTTGCAATTAACAAAATTTATTGGATTATCCTTATCAACACGTCCATTTGATGAAAAAATCCAAAATTCTAACATCAATTCCACAAAATTTGCTAATTTATTATACTAAAAATTTGTGCCATCATATAGAACATATTTTATTCTATTTGTGGTCAAAACATGAAGCAATTTGAACAAATGTTATTGGTCCTATGAAGTCCTTTTTAATAAAACTATGCAATGGGACACAAGTCCTGAACCATCTTTCAAAACACTTAAGGACATGTTTTAAAAATCACCATCATTTTAATTAAAAAGTATGTGAGTATCTAATGGAAAAAAAAAAATACCAAAAAAATTATTTCGTAAATGTAATGGTCATTCAAAATAATGTTTTGAAAGTGATTTTGGGGTGAGATATTCCTTTTGTGTATGTACCCCAACTATGAATGTACCCTTTTGTCAACTTTCAAATAAAATATTCCTATGATATTCTTAAAATACTCTAAAATAAAAAATCGTTTAAACAAGTGAATTAAGCTTATGTTATTTTGTTTGCACCCCCCACAATGTTATTTTCTTGCATTTGGAATTTTTGTTGAACTTTATAAATCAATTGTGAAGATAGTATTATGAATTTTAGGTAAATTTGAAAAGTTTGAAACTTGGCCTAAAGTGAATCTTCAAAAAACTTGAATAAATGATGAAGAGTAAATTATATTTTTTCATATATTTTGAGAAATTTAATACTAAGCAAAGGATGCATGAACCATGAAAAATTAGGATTAAATTTCAAAAGTGAGGTTATAAATGATTTTTTGTATAAAATTTTAAATGAAAAATCAAAATGATATAGGAAAAGAACCAAAATTTGCGAAAATCGTTACATTGATTTTGTTTAAGAACACTTTGATCACCAAAATTTGGGATCAAAATGTATGTTACATATCATGTAGTGTACATTGAACATGTATGGAATCATATTTATCTAACTACTAGATCAAGATTAGTTTGAATGAACTTTGAGTTTTAAAGTGTTGTCATGTACATTCCCAAGTTTTTTTTGCTGGAATTTAAGTTGACCAAGATTTTGCCACTAGGATTCAACCTTATTGCAGACTATCATATTCATTATATATTAACAATGTTGTTTAAATTCCAACCTAGTTTTATTGTGTTGTTCCTTTTGTTCCCAATTCCCAAATTGGGATTTCATGAGATGGGTTCATCTTTGGAGTGTTTCTTTTGGATTCTCACATGCCTTACCTTTCATTTGGGTGAGAGTCCAAGTATTTTCTGAAGGGATTTTCATGAAATGGCAAATTAAGAAATGGTGTTATTAACTACAAACAAGGATTTAAATATTTGAAAAAAGAAGTAAGTTCAACACAAATTGTTATATGTATTACGGATAATGGAAGGTCCTCAATGTACATAATCTAATTTTTTCTTTGGTTTTCTTGTGGGTGCCCATTGGACTTATTTTAAGATTTTAAAAATAAACAACCTTGGGCCTATCATGTTTGTTAAATATTGAGCTCACAAGTGGTGAAGAAATCACATATTCCTCCATCAAAATTACATGAAAAGCCATTTAGGCATATCAAAGGGTAGTCCTATTGCCATGTGCACATTTTATAATTTAAAAAAAAATTGTGGTGGGAATGAAATTTTTGAAACCATTTATTGAATTTCAAATTTGCATTTGACCCATGTCTTCACTTCACTTCCAAGTTTGGTCATAAGCCAAGGTTAAGGTTGCAACATGTCTCATTTCTAAATTCCATTTGGTTCAACTTTACATTAAGAAGCGTTTGGTTTGCTTGAAGATCTTAGGAAAGACATTTTGCTAAATATCAAGAATTGGTTGTGCTCCCATGATATGGTCACAACATTCTCCCCCATTTTAAAATCAAGTTTTCAATTTGTTTTCAACTTGGCTTCACATTATTTATGTTTTTGTTGCAATGTTAAAATAAAGGTAATTGTAACACTATCTCCCATCATAGAAAGAAATCAATTTGTTTTCATTGAAAATATATAATCCACAAGGCATTACCTTTGCAAACTTTTCAATTCCACTTTCAATTATGCTTATGTGTCACATGCTTCCCAAAATGAAAATCATCATTTTCTTTCCCTCTAAAAGTGAAGGCTAATTAATATATATGTCCTCATTTATACAAACCATTCATAGGGCATCATATTTTGTATTAATTTGCTACCAAATTCAATTTTCCCTATGAACTTGTTTGGCCACATGTTTTACAAGTCCAAGTGCATTTTTTAGTCCCTCACCATGGTTCATTTAAGCCAATTCTCATGACATACATGCATGTTCAATTGAAAGTGAGTCCACTTTTTTTTTATACATGTACACATGTGGAATTTTTGTAAATTGAAAAGTTCTTTTAGATCTCATAAGTACAAAAAATTATAATCTAAATCATTCCATTGAAAAACATTGGAATGCATCTTGATTATCTACTAGAATTCAAAAGCAACTTTTAACACATGTATTTGAGTAATTAATTAGCATTTAAAATTTCACATCGAAATATAAAATATTCCAATAGATTTTTTATTTTCCAATATATTATTTTATAAAACTATTTTCTTGAAAATTTCAACAATTTTACAAATAATTTAATTAGTGTCAAAGATGCTAGGGTACCATGGTATTTTCAACCACATGAAACTTGCAAAAGAAAATTTGGAACTTTAGTTTTTTCAAATGGTAAATTAACTGAAATTATCCATTTTTCAGAAAAATGCAAATGAAATCATGAAATGATTAAGACAATGTGTTTAGTATGTCAAGTGGAAGTTTTGAATCAAGAAATTCAAAAATTGGAATTCAAAATGTGATTGGACATAATCTCTTTAAAGATTTAGATGTGCAAAACGAAATCAAATGCTCAATTTTATTTATTGGTTTTTGGAATTTGGATATTGGTGATTTGCAAAGAAGGACACAAGAAGTGCATTGCAAAACTAGATGATATTGACAAAACCAAATATAACATTTCATTTGTGTTTGGAAAGGAAAAAATGTAGATATAAAGGACCATGCTAATTTTAATTAGAATTCAAAATTAACATCATGATACTATTTTTTATAATAGATGCATAGATAGTTTAAAGGTTATGAGGTTAATTATAGGCTTTTTCAATAACATGACCAAATTTTTAACTTTGAAAAAAATAATTTGGGGTTTAAAGTGTGTACATCAATATTCAAATACATTTTTAACATTGATATTTAAATAACATTTACCAACATTTATTACCAACAATGAACTATCACCATTGTGCAATGTGATTTTTTAGTTTACTTTCACTAGAAGAAATCTTGTTCATTCCAACCATGTGTTTGCAACTAAGGTGTAGTTCTATTATCACAATCAATTCATTTTGTAACTACATATGTAATAGTCTTATGTGTCACTGAGTTGCAGTGTTAATAATTACATATTTGACTATGAAACAAATGGATTTAGATCATAGTCCTAGACATGACTATAGTTTGTGACTACCTTGCATTTCAATAAAAACTGTAATGAAAAATCAACATATGTTATCCATTATTGTTAGATTTCATTGATAGATGAAAACCAAGTCATTTGTTACAATTACATTAACATATTTTGCCAACTATACATAGATGATTAAACCACATGTTGCATCAAATTTATGATTACAATTTATTATCAAAGTTTATGAAATGACATTTATTGTTGACATTGGCAATAATTTAGCTATTCATTAGTTATTTAAACTAAGTTTTTTGCTTAGCCTAAGTAGTGACATGTGTCAACAATTCATAGGATGAAAATAATGAAATTATATAACAATATAAATAGTTAATATAATATATAATTGTTAAGAGTAAAAATTCCTAAGTAATTAGTGCTATGGGCATCCTAGTTATTAAAGGGTTACTAATGGTAAACTTATTATCCTTTACCAAAAGATGAAGCTAATGGGGTTAGTTAATTGAATGGTTGATAGTAATGCACTAATCACTTAATGGATTTTTAAAAAGGATTAAAATAAGGACCTATTTTCATGGGGATGATATGGGCCTTGTGTGGTCTTGTGAGGAATGGGATTAAAAGGACAAGAAGAGGATTTGGGAAGATTATTCCCTTGTGTTACAGATTGGAGGTGGCCACAAAAATCTTTCTAAAGGAATAAAGGTGTGTATGTGACATTGGAGAAAGAGAGGAAAAGTGTATGGAAGCAAATTGCACTTTTATTTGTGCAATGGAAAATGGTTGATGGACTCTCATGGTTATTTGTTAGTGTTTTTCTATCTAAAATATGAAAGAGAGATAGGGGGAGTAGTTTACATTATGACTATATAGAATTTTGTTGTGCTTATAAATTAGTTTTGTGTTTCTTTTATAGGATTAAGAATATTATCTACACGTTGTGGTAGTTTTTAGAGTCGAAAATACACTTTGTGATGGATTATCTACCATTGGAAGGCAACAATAAGGAGGTAGACTTGATATTTGAGGTTTGTAAGGAGAGTATTGTTGTTGCAAATTGTAAGTAGCCACATAAGGTCTACATGTGATGTAAAAAGGAGACAACATGTGTTGGAGACATGTAGACCCATTAGTCTGAATCATTTATTACCATAGATACATTAGAAGGTCTTAAAGGTAATCATGACCTTTCAAACCCCTCTCTTTTATTTTCTTGTTTAAACTCCTTTGCTATGGGTGTCATTAAATGGAATAGTGTTATAATTAGATAGTAGGACTATCTTCAAAGGATGGATCCTTCTTATTACATTTCCTTCTACATGAAGTACTATGTGATTATTATGTGAGTAGTTGTAATAAAATTGGTGAATGATAGTAGCTCTCTTGGAAGTAGGAATAATTTGCATTTGTTTTCCTTGGCATTACATTAATGAAGACGGTAATGCTTGGGGTCTGCATTTTCACCATACTACAATAATATTGATATTTTTATTTAAGTAATCATATAAATGACTTACATATATAATCTAAAATTTGATGTCTTTCATGACTATGTAGTCACAAATGTAATTGCAACATAATGTGACTATTGGTTCAACTACCACGTGCCATGTGCTGTTTTTTACAATTAGTTGTCTTATGGCACTTGTCCAAAATGAGTATAGGCATTTTTAATTGCATGTGTCCATTATGACTAAAATGTAGTTGAAAAATTAATGATTGATTTCCAAATTTCTTCTCATGTTTATGTAAGCATATGCATAATAATGTGACATTTTGTCTTCAAGGTGATTACATTCATTCAAAAATCAATCGTCACTCTTATTTATAACGTTATTATCAAAACTTATGGGTGATGTTTATGCAAGGAATGCAATACTATACCTTGCAACAAGTTTTCAAAGTTAATTTTTCACATTGCTAGTTTTAAAATATTAGTTTGAAATGAAGTAGTTATTTGAAAATCATTTGAGTTTGGTAATTATATAATATTAAGGCATTGCTTCAACATATGTACATTAGAAAAAATTAACATATGCACCATTAACATTAGTTTAATAATGATCATTTTTTTGAATGACAATTTTAAATTAAAATCTAATGCACAATGATTTCAACACTTTTGTTGATTCCAAATTGATAGATAGATTTGATATGTAATAATTGTAGTTGAAGCAGTCTCAAGCTACTTTTGGATATGTGTGTATTTCAAATGTTCTTAAATCATCTATGTTTGTTTTGATGAATTTTACTTTTCACAAAGGTAAATAAACAGAAAAGGGTGGAAATAACAATTTTTAGAGTTCAAGATGTTGGGAAAATAATGATGATTGAAGAACTTGAAGGAGGAGATTGCATGGTTATTATTGCCATAGATGAATTAATTGTAATTGTAGCAAATTGTTGTTAGCAACATGCTTATAGAAGGGTGAAAATGTGATCCTTGAGCAAATATATCATCTTCATGAAAATGTTGTTGGGGAAACAAGTTTGGATTATTCCTACTTCCAAGAAGATTGTTATCACTTGTTTATTATACTACGACTTACACAAGTAATAGTAAGGAAATCTCTACCTAACAAGTAGAAGTATTAATTAATAAGTTTATTCTATTACAATTATTCAGATAAAAAGCAAATAGGAATTTATGCAAAAAGAAAAATAGAAAGTAGGGACTATCCTTTAGGGACAACCCTACCGTCATAATTGTAAGCCACTCCACTAGTGTGAGAAGAAAAGAAATTTGTGAAAACAATAAAATAAGATGGGAGGTTTAAGGTTTTAGACCCCAAATAATATTTCTAGTGTATTATAATGATGTCCAGTGTGTCTGCAGGCCTCCCATAGCTGTTACTTATCCTCTACAATATCTACAAACCTTTAGGTCGTGTTGTCTTCCATTCCTATGGACCTTCAATGGTCGTTGCCTACCATGTACAATGCTTGCAAACCCTTTATAATTGCTACCTATCATTTAAAGCAACTTTCCACTTTCTTTAAGCTTCAAATACTAGGTCTACCTCCCTACTAATGTCATATAATGATACTTACCATCTTGTGGCAAAAGGTAATATCCATTTTAAAAATTAAAACAAAAAGTGATTATCATATTACTCTTATAGAAGAAACAAATAACTATTACATAAAACATAACAAAACACTATAAATCTTATTATGTATTGGCCTCCCCCACTATTTAACATACTTCAAGTGAAATAAAACACTAACAAAACAGTATGACACTCCATCAACCCTTTTACATTGCAAGAATAAAAGTACAACTTGCTTCAATACTCTCTTCTTCTCTCTTTAATGTTACACACACCACATTTCCCAAAAGAAGAATCTCATAAACCACTCCAAACTAGAATCATGATCCTCCTCCCAAGTGTTTCTCTTGCCCTTTTAATCCCCTTCCTCCCAAAACCACACAAGGCCCATGTTACTCGTATGAAAGTTATTAGGTCCTTATTGTAATCTTTCCTAAAAAGCCTTGAAGTGATTAGTGAATTACAACCAATTACAATTTTCCATGAACTAACCAACCCCATTAGTTCCATCCTTTAGGTAAAAGATAATAAGTATCCACCATTTATAATTAGCTACTTACTAGGATGTCTACGACACTAGTTAACATAAGAATTTTGTACCTTTAATAATATTAAAAAATATAAAAATAAAATAAAATAAAATGAATGGTATGCTTTGCAACAATTTTTGTAATCAATTTTGATGAGATGTTTGTTTGATTTCTTTGATAATTATTTCAGATTTCTATATTGAAAGGAACAAAGAAGGACCAACCGATGGAGGTTGAGTAGTCAAATTGGCAATGAATCCCATATGGTTTTTACTTCATCTATTGGTGGGTGAAGACAAATAGAACATGAT
>Ga0209611_10008777_pt1 | contig 15602 bp, 9 predicted proteins | sample S1TSphgellanicum_3_FD_187693 | JGI IMG/M metagenome (GOLD analysis project Ga0209611, IMG submission 187693) | Host-associated microbial communities from peat moss isolated from Minnesota, USA - S1T2_Fc - Sphagnum magellanicum MG (SPAdes) (version 2) | ecosystem: Host-associated > Plants > Peat...
GAACATGTTTTGCTCCATTTGGAATGATGTTAAAGAAAGGTATGTTTGATAAACTTAATGTATAATGTATCATTGAAAGTTTGAAACACATATTATTTTAAAAAATTGACATGTTGACTTTTGTTGAAATCTACACATTTGATTTATTTGAAATTTTATCATAAAAAAAAATTTAATTACATATTGTTCGAAAATTCATGGAAACACATGTAAATTAAACTTTTGAAATTGACACTATCATCTAATAATGGACCCTATCTAAAACATGGAAGCCATGTTTCAAACTTGAAAAAACATAATCCTTAGAAAGGACTTGCACCTAGGGCTGACTTGCTCCTTTTATTGTGAATGCACCCATACGTTAAGATCAATGATCATAAATGGTTTATTTAATATGATAAGTACACCCCAAAATTTATGGCATGAAAATGCTTAAAATGCAAAAGATTCCAAATCTACTTTTACCACGAATTGGTATACTTTACCACGTTTTCACCCTTTTATTGTAGTTTTATCTCTTAATTATTAACCAACATCATGCCTAAGTCTTCCCATTGCTTTTAAAAATAGGATAAAAATTCAAGATGCAGATTTTTTCTATAATCATTTATCAAAGTGCTATTGAAAAGTCTCTTCATGTGGTAGCAATTGTTTTTAAAAGTGTTGTAGGAGTCACCACCACTACACCTACTAAACCTGTAAATAGTGTTCTAGTTGTTCCTAATGACCTTGCTTTTCCTTCTCAAGTCATGGAGGTAGATGTTGTTGCTGCTATTTCCAAACTTATAAGAATCACTACGATAACCCCATTTTTTGAAGGTGCTTTTATTCTTGTTGTTGTTGTTCATGTATCAATTATTGCTAACAAGCAGGATAATCAACATGATAGCCATAATGACACAAAAAAATGAGAATATAAATCTTGTTTCTGCAGATACTACCATCAACCCTTGCCTTAAACTAGTGGTGACAAGCCAAAAAATCCCCTTCCAATAGTATTTCCTTGAGTTTCATATTCATTTGATTCCACATTCCAATAGTATTTCCTTGAGTTTCATATTCTTTTGATTCCACATTCCAATAGTGTTTCCTTGAGTTTCATTTTTTTGATTCCACATTCCAATAGTATTTCCTTGAGTTTCATATTTTTTTGATTCCACATTCTAATAATATTTCCTTGAATTTCATATTCTTTTGATTCCACAAGAGTTTGTAAGTCATCATCTTCATAGTCTAGCATTTCTTCTTCATTAATGATTGGTGTGGGAGGGGTTACTATCTAATTATTAGCCATAGTCTAGTCTTGCTCTTGACCTTCGACATCTAACTCTATTTTAAAAAACCTTTTGGCTTCAACAAGCTAGGAGTGATGTGCTCTATCAAAGCAATTTAAATTCCATTCCATTATTGAAACTAATGACCTGTTGGAGATTCCCTTTCAAGTTTTGTCTCTATAGATGCAAGCCATGTTGTGAGATTGTTGTTACCACAAGTTGTAACAATAGGTATATAAATATATTTGGAAGTATAAATGATAAGGATCCCTTCCCCTCTCCACCCATTTTTTTTGCAATTAATGCAAAACATGGCTTGGTGTTGAACATGGAAGCTCCAATGAATCACAATCTTAGTAAATAAGAGGAATTGGTAGTTCTAGATTAGGACTTGGTGAAAGTCAACTCAATGGTAGGTCCACATATCCATCCTGGCAACAACCCATCGGTACTAAAAAAGGTAACTCCCTTTAAACTTTCACATGTTTTTCCTTCTTGTTAATGGTGATGAAGTAGCTTTTATTTCTCTTTTAGAAAAAATGCCCCAACAATTTAAACTTTCAAAACCTGATCCTAAACCCTACCTTACAATTGGGAATTCTTTAATGATAGACAAGTAAGTAGTACTTTCCATCATTATCATCAATAAATAATTTTATTTCTTTCAACCTTCGTTCGCAGTAAAGGTCAATTTTCATCACGTGGGACACAATTGTGAACCCAAAAAACTACACTTATTGACAAGGCACATGTGACATGATATAGTTTAGTGCAAGAAATGTACACTCTCATTTCACCTACCTCATCTTTAGAACATATAATAATAGTGGGGTCTATTCAAACACCAAAAGGAATATATAAGTCAAAGAGGATCATGTTGCAAGAAAAATAAAATAAAATAAAATCACAAGTAGGCAGTCAACTTACTAACTCTTTGTTGTTAAGGAGCTTTCTAAGCAATCTATTGATAAGAAATGCATTTTTTTGTGGCTTTGTTCTACTTCTCTGAAAGGCCTTGAAAAGTCTCAAATAACCCCACCCCCAAAGGAGGAATGCTTTTAGAAATACCAAATCCAAGGATACTGTTAAGTTAAATACATATCATGTTGTTGCTGAAGATGTTATGCACATCAAGCATAGTGGTTTCACCTCATTTATAGTTAGACTCATGCTCTTGCATGACATGTGATAATTGACAACTATAAATATATACTTGTGGAACATGTGGTGTATCATTCAGGCTCTACATAAAAAGATGGGTGATGTTAGATCATAGATGATCGAAAAGGGTAAGTTCCAAATGCAAATTTCTAGAGGTTTTCCAAGGGTCATCAATCCAATAGAGGTAGAACTTCACCATGTTGTAGTTTATCTAAGGTTGCAAGTATGGTTCATCGTTTTACAATTTTTCCATTTTGATTACACATAGCTATTTAACACAACAAGGGATCTTGGTAGTAAAACCTGCTTGTTACCTTCAAAGCATTATAGATGAACTTAGGGTTATAGAATTAATAGCAAACCTTTCCAAGAATTTGAAGGTTTAGATTTTCAACTAGGGTTTGGTGTTTATCTGTTTGAGATTTACATTTTGGTTTGGGGTGCAAGTTTGGTAGTAACAACTATGGCTGTTGTGGTAGGACAAGTTTTTGTACATGTGGACAATTCTACTGCCACTAAATGAAACAAATCTTATTTGTCCCATCCAAGTTTAGGCCTTTTTTATATGAATGATGAGTATGACTTTTGTCAAGAGGATATTGCAAAGGGTGGGGAATTATTATCAAAGCTGGGAGGGGTGTCGTCTCAAGAGGAAGCTCAAGAGGCTACACAAAAACCATAAACAAATTTCATCAAGAAGTAACTTTGTCTTTTGATCGACTTTTTTGAGTGGTTATTATCTTTCAATCGTGTTCAAGGGAGAACATTTAGTGGGTTGTTTGCTAATAATGGTTTGTTGTTTTGCTTGTATTGGTTTATTTGTAAGGATGATGTCATTACATTGTCATGGAGGGGTACACTTTGGTTATAAGAGGATGTCCAAATGTGTTAAGGTGATGCATAACCTAGTAGAGGAACTTTTTTTGTTTTGGCCACAATTGTTAACCTCTAATAATGGAGTGCTTGCAATGTTGCCCATTGTTTTTGGAATTCGCTTAAGGGAGGCTAAAGGGGATTCTTGGTGCAAGGTGTTAGACTTGGCCTTAGAGTTCCATGATGGAGGGAATAAACAATGAAACCTATTATGCACTAGAATATGTATGTTCCCATACATGGCATGAAACAATTAATCCTTGATCTTTCAATGTACTTAAAGTTGTCGAGGTGGTAATACATACTAATAGTTGAATTGCAACCATTGATATGGTGGAGGTGGTGGCAAAATGAATTGTGTGTTGATGTGTGAAACAACTTAACATGATGCTGCACAATAACGATTTTCTGGTTGTGAGCTATGGATTACTTAATATGTGAAGTTATTTGCAATTTGTATGCTTTTGGCTTTGTTTGGTGAATTATATAAATATGTTCGTAGAATAATGGCTCTTTCTCTTAATGGTTGGTGAGTGAAGTTGGTGAATCCAAAAGATTTATGGACACACATGTCATTAAGTGTATTTGTTAAATCTATTAGTGTCAATTTGTGCCTAGTGTTGAATTGAGGTCACCTTTTTCCAAAACCTTGGGCCTAAACATCAACAATGGGCCAATTTGAAAGGTGGAGTTTGTTAGTGTGTTGGCTTCTAATGAGAGGTGTTATAATGTGCAATAATTGACTACTACTGTGGTCCACAAAGAAAGCCTTTTTGTAGACCAACAAGCTAAAGGGGTAACAATGTGGTTACTTGGTGTGTGGATTTGCTAGATAGCATGATCCTAATGTTCATGTGTTAATCTATAATACAATGCATTTTATTTAATGTGCCCTTTAGAGGTTTTGGAGTTAACAAGTTGCTTTCTGTCCAAGGAGGCCATCATAAAATCTTTGGTAAGTTGATCAATTGTAGCTAAGGTGTGGCAAACTTGAAAGTTGGTGAAGGGGTTTTCTAGAGCTTATTAGTAATTTTGATGTTATTTAAATGTGATGCTAGAACTAGTTTGCAAAAAAAAATAGACTTAATTTTCCTTTAACATTAGTATTTACTTGTTTATCACTACAACAAAAGGTGTCCATTTACACTAAGTGATTTCATTAAATTTTGAGTGAATTCATTGGTTTTAATAAACAGGGATTAGTTGGAAGGTAGTGAATTCACTGGTCTAGTGAATGGGGATTAGCGAATTACACCCACATTTTGTAGTAGTGTTATATATAAAGAAGATGTGTGGTAAGTTAGACTTGAACTTTGTCAATGTTTGGGATGCAGTTGTATCATTGGTTAGAGACCTAGCCATTTGGAAATCATTTGTGAATAATTGAAAAGGTCCAAGAGTTTATGCAATTTCATGACATGAACCCACCACAATTTAATGGTTTTATTCTCTTTTCTTACCTGCCCACTTTTTGTATTTTCCCATTGTGAATTTGACATGAGGGCAAGATGGAACTACCACTGTTGGGAGCCCATCATTATTGTCACTAGTGTCCATGATTCAATTTTACTATTAGTGTTGAACAAAGTTATTTTTTGGTGCATGGTATAATTTTGTAGTCTGTGATCTTTTTTCATCCTCTATCCCATTATAAATGTGGTGGATAGGCTGGCCAAAGAGAGGGCAAATAGATTTAAGCACTTTCATTTGCCCATGCATTTGGGATAATGAATTACGTTCAAAATGTTTTTTTGATTAAGACTTATTTGAAGGAAACTCGCAAAATAGCACAAATCCATCTTGAAGATTTGAAATAGCTTAATGGCTACACATGTAATAGGAACACCAACATTAGTTGTTTTGTAGTTATAGGTTTTTTATTTTTCCAAGTCAAATGGATAAGACATAGATGTTTAATGGACATGTTTCTCAATTTGCATTTTCTTATTGTGATATGTAACAAAGGATGTTTTTTAGTGTTCTAAGTGTTTCACATTTTGCATTTTCTTATGATGCATTTTTAGGGTATTGTAGTAAAATGATGTAACACTAAAAGCAGTATTTAATTGTATTGAAAAGTATCACCTAGAGAATCATTATCCTTCAATGTCACGTGGGTGAAAGCATGGTAAAGTATATAGAAAAAGTTGTCAAAAAAATATCAAATTTTAAAAAATAGTTTTTCATGAAAACACAAGAAAATATATTCAAATTTAATTTAAATTTCATTTTGAAACTATTGAGCCCTCAATTTGGTTTATTGTAAATCAACTACAAATTTTCAAAAAAATAATAAAAGTAGGGAATAAGTAGGTTTGAAATTAACTAGTTAATATGGTGTTCAAACCTATTTTTTATTAGAAAACTTAATGAAATATACATGTATGAAGTTATAGCATAAAGATCATTGTATATTCAAGAGCCTCACCAAAAAACAAATCTACAATCTCTTTGGTAGAATATACTTTACACATATTTGAATTAAATGTTACACTACAAAAAATAGGTTTTAGAGCCTACTTGCATTTAGAAAAGTTTACTTGAAACCTACTTTTACAATGAAAAATTTAAAAATTAATGCATAATAATGAAAAAATATCTTGTTATTTATCAAGGTGAAAGCGCATTAAGGGTGAACCACTTTTCACCAAAAAAGGTGGTGTATAACAAGTATTATAGTATGCAATAAGTTAATATCTTGATGGTATTTTTTGATTATCCTAAACATAAGAAAAAAATTTAAAATTTGCATGACAACCTTTTGGAACTCAAATTTTATTTTGAATCAAAATGAATTTTGATCCAATGGTTAGATGAAAAGGATTGGATAAAACTAATGTACATACAATATATAACTTATAATTTTTCAACGGCCATAGGGCCTCATGTTTGTGGTTCATAAAAGATTACCAAAAAACAAAATTGAAAAAAAATGTAATGTCCATCTATAAAATCTCCTCTTCTTTGAAATGGTAGTGGTTTTTTTCCTAAGAAAAATATTATTATGCATTTATTGTTCAAAAATGCAAAAAACACACATTTTTTGAATGAGATTTCATTCAAAAAATTTAAATCTCTAAATGGTCCTAGATTTAATTCATGTATATCAATATCATACATTAAAAAAGTTCACCTAAGAATTCCATTCACAACCTTAGTTTTAAAATATATGTGCAATTTTTTCATGTTTTGTTGGATTTTAAAAAATAATTTACTAGATTAAATTTAAAGTTAATCAAATATACTTAAAGCAAGCAAAAATAATCCAAAATGTGATGTCCATATATTACCAAAAACATTAATTGCATAAAGATTATACTTGTGACTACAATTTTTGGGGGGCTTAGTGTGTTTATGCCCATCATTCAATTAAAAAGATTGAGTGTATAACAATTTTGTGATGGGTTTTGGTCCCTACTTTTTGTTCACTTAACAAGTAGACTAACATGTATTTTTAGTTGTACACTTTATTGTGCTTTCACCCATGTATGCAGAAGGTGATGTCAAAATTATGAACATGAGCTTCATATGGCAAAGAAGGAAGTGACAAAACTAGAGGATGAACCAATGAAACAAAAGCAGTTGGTTGAGTTCATTTCATAGAAAGATGTTTTGCAAGTGTAAGGGAAGAAAATAGTGGAAAAGCAAAAAGTTTGGTTGTGCTTAGATCCAAATTTGAATTAATACATAAACTTGAAAGATGCTTCTACATTGATTCCTCTATAGATCATCAATGATTTGTGTTGCAATAGTCCAAACCTCTTTAAAAACATGTCATGCATTAATAAAATTGAAAATGTAGACATTAAAATTTTTGAGTATTTTGGTTTTGGTCAATGTTTGAGATCATGGGTTCAACCACTAACCTTTAATTTTTGTTTATTACATGCACATCAAGAAGAGTCCAGAAAAATTCAAGAAGTCCCCAAGGGAAAAGAAACAATTGTAACTAATTTTAAATAGTCATTGTGACCTTGATAATGCGTATCTTGGGTTGATTCAACAGGTTTCTATATGGTTGGTTGTTTGGACTTTATAAATGCTTTAGTTTATATAAACTTCAAGTTGTGTCTTTATAGATTCAGATTAAGGTAGTAGTAGTACCTTTGTGCATTATCACCACATGCATTTAAAAAATTAGAAAAAGAAAAGATGGCAGATGGACCTTCTATAGGGAAATTTGTTTAGGAACTTCAAATGTAAGCATGTTCTATTCATTTGTGACCTAATTTTCTCATCTGGAAATTTTGGATTGTAAGAAAAAAACATTTATAGGCCCTTCAAATAGTTCTTAGTGTGATTTTCAAAATCTAAAAACCTTTGATGACCTTTACATGACATTTGGTTGAAAGATGAAACAACCAAGGAATGAATTCACATTTTCAGCCCAAAACATTGCAATTTATGATGGGTGTGCTAAAGTCTTGCCACACACATTGACATTCATGGATAGACCCTATCTAAAAGTCTCTAAGTCATAGCTTGGAAAGGAAATCTTAGTTTCACATCTAGGAGTGAGTCATGATATCATACAAATATTAACTAAAATAATTAATGTCAAACATTTGAGCTATATACATATGCAAGAGTCATGCAACAAATGTCCCATAAATGCAATTGCGTTTCCATAACATAAACAATAGAAACACATCTTCATTCCCCAAATACATAACCACCTAATTGAACGTCATTGGTAGTGCGTAGCAACATGAAGCCTAAATGTATACTATGCATCAATTTTTTAAAACCATTTGAAACAAAATTTCTATGAATTTATGATAGAAATTTGATGATTTAAAAATTTTATTTAATGATTTTAAGTTTTTTTGAAATGAATTTCATTTCACAATTATATAATTACAAAGATACCTCATAATATGTGATAGTAGGTTTTTTTTAAAAATAATGAATAACTCTATGTAGTGTGAACTAGATTGTGGAAGATTTGGAAATAACCAAAATGGTCTAGGGGTGAAAACACAATAAAATATGCTAGGCAAGGACACTTTCCTTTCATGGAAAAATACATAAAAAGTTTGTTTGGATGTATTGGTTAAGCAAAATGGAAATGGATTTAGAAAATATCTTCCTTAACTTGGGGAGTTTAGGAAATCATTAGGTGAGGGAAAAAAGGTACAATTTACTTAAACATTAGTTGAATTTTGCATCAATTGTTGCCTCTTTCAAACCTAAGCATAAAAAAATGCAAGTTCTTAAAATTGTGCAACAACATCCACATGTACTAATGACTTTTATTATGCAACCATTATAACAAAATTATTCAAATTCGGATGATAAAACATGTTTTAATTATGTTATCTCATATGGCATCCAATACATATTTTTTTACATTCCTATGAATGGCAATTCATTTTTGTAACTTGATAATGGATATTCATAACTATTTCTTAGTGTATATTATTTTGGGCAAAAAAATTACAATTTGTACATTTGGGTCCAATCATGTTCATATTGGATTACATTAATGAAATCTTAGAATTTGACACCATATTCATATGGATCATTTATAAAAACTTGCTTGTGACTCTTGTGAATGTTGTAATTGCCTAAAATGAACCACTACCTTACTTGATAAATCACTTTATTCTATTTAAAACCTACAATTTTTTAAATATTTAATGTACATATATTCCATTTACTTTTAAAATCTAAAAAATGAAAAAATCACATTTAAAAAATTGTGAATGTTTTTTGAGTGTGGCTAGTAGGCTTTTATCATTTAAAAATAATAATCAACAAAAATGTTTTATGATATTACAAATAATATAATCCTTTGGAAAATTGTCTTTATCTTATGTAATTTTTGTTCACTTTTAAAAAATCCTTAATTAGAATCATAACCTAAAGTTGAATCAAATGACTTTTTAATTTGAACATCTTAACATTCAATTCAGTCATGTAACACAACTTACCATAACACTACTATAAAACATGTCCCCATTCCACTCACATTCCACCCAACATTGAAGGGGAAAGGCCTTCCCACTCAATGTTGGGTGAAATGCAAGTGAAATGCATAATGAAATGAAGACATGTTTTGTAATAATGTTATTACCATGGATTTCAATCACAAAAGAAAAATAAATTTATGAGACTTTACAATTTTCATGGTCATTTGACATCTTTTTGGCTTGTTTGAATGTGATTTAACCCATGTAAAAAATTGATATTATTTAGCAAATGGGAAAGGTATGTAGTTTTTGCAAAATATTAAAACTTTTATTTTGAAAGTAATTTCAAAAAAAGATAATATGATAATTTAATTTTTTTTAAAAACTCTTTCATGTCACTTATTATATATTCATCTAGTTTTTAAATTCAATGTTAAAAGGTTTCACATACTTGCATGTTTCCAAAACTAACGTTTTCATTTTCTACAAAATTGGGACCATTTTTTTAGCATATTTTATCATGCTTTCACTCCTAGTCTATCTTCCATTTGTTCCTTCACAACACATGTAATAGGCTACATGGACCTAGTATTGCAAATTTTCCTCTATTTCCACACACTAATTTTTATTGGAAAACATTGTTGCTTTTTTAGGGTGAATTTTTGCAACTTGGCTAGAAAAATTAGGAAAGTACAAAGGATTTCTTTTGGAAAAAATGGGTCCCATGTCACCACATTATGAAAAAAAAAAAATCTAAAATCAACATTTTAAAGAGGTAGTCCCAACAAGTTGCCAAATTATAAGAGAAATCCTAAATTTTTCTACTTCCCATCACAAATTGGCAAATTTTCCCAACAAAACCAAAGTTGTTAAGGAGGTTGTTGAACTCATGCCAATCTAAAGTTGTTGTGCCCCATTGCAATCACATGCTACAAAGCCAACAAAGTAGAAGGAGAAATGTTGGAAAAAAAACATAGTTGAGGAGGACAATAGTAACAAATTATCAAGCATGCAAAACAAAAAAAAAACTTTTGTGCAACAAGTCACATTGCAACAAACATGCAATACAATAAATAAATAAGAGCTTGAGCATTGCAACAAGTGCATGTAACAAGGAAAAAAAAAGCTTGTGTTATAGCAAGTGTACACAACAAAAGAAGGAACTTTTTCACAAAAGAAGCTTACATAATTGTAACAAGAAAAAACAAGAACTTGCATTGCAACCTTTTTTTTCCCCACAAGAAGTTCACATTGCAAAACAATATAACATGGCTCTTGGTAATGACAACAAAGAGGGCATTTGTATTAAAGCATGGAGCCTCGACAAACAAGAACAATTTTTTTTTAATGATCATGGGGTTGCAATGGGAAGCTCCTCAATAAATTGTTTGTCCAATTATTGTTGACAAGGTGATAGGGTGGAGATGTTCTAAATCTTCTTGTGCATGACTACAACCCACCTCTTTCACATTGTTCTTCTATCATTACACAAAAACCTTCTTGTTGCATACGAATGTTTCCAATCTTTGCACAAGACACTCATGGTTCTTGATAATGAAATCATTATCTTGGGTAGATTAAGGTGTGCAATAGTAGGGTTTTGATGTGCATGGCAAAGTGCAATAATTTGGTTTTCCTCGTGCAATGAGGTGTGCAATGGTGTGCAATCATGGGGTAAATGGGAGATGACTTCAATTTATATTTACTAGTTGTAGGTCACATATTTAGTTATAGGTCATAGTTATAGGTTCAGATCTATGTATGGAGGAATTTTGTTTGTTTGTTTGTCATGTTGAGATTTGTTAAACCATGACATCCCCCATTGCATTCTTGTAGTGTTGGAAAGGCCACCATGGGGATGCACTTAGGTGGTTTCATAATGTTTAGACCTATGGTGTAAGAGTTACTTAATATTGAACCATTTTGTCATAGAAAATTCAATAGAATGAAACTTTTAAAAAATTAGGGAAATTGGGCCATGCTTTTGGTATTGTTGGAAAGGTCTCAATGACAAGAGGACCATATGGAGGTAATTTTGTAAAATTTCTAGACCTAAGGTTCTTGAGTAGTCCATATTCAATTTTGAGTAATCTCTCTCATTGGCAATTCCATAAAAAATCAACAAAACCAAAACTGGAAAAAATTTAGATTTCACACTTGGGCCATGGGCCACACTAGAACATATCACATTTGATTTTGCACATTCTAAGAGTCGGGTTTCATGGTCACATATTGTAGGCAATGATTTTTTTTTATGGTGAAATTTTGGCATTTTGCAAAAAACATTTAAAAAAAGAATATTCCCTTGTCTTTTGGGAGACAATTTGCCAAAAAGACCAATGTTTTATTTAAAAAATCACCATTGAAAGTCACCACAATTGCCTAAAACATGAAAGGCATGCTGAAGATTTTTTTCACTTTCATAATTTGAATATTGGCAAATTTGGCTAAATATACTTATGGATGATTGCCATTCATTGAGCTTATTTAGGCTTAGGACTCGAATAGGCTTAGGTACCCTAATTTGGTAGGTCTTTACAGACACTACTACACTCAATGAGAGAGCCCTTGCAAATTGGATCAGGGCGCTGCCAGACTCCAAAAGGAAGGGACAGATGCTTCTAGTGACCAGAGCTCTTTAGATTTGATTCCCAGAGACGCCTCAAGCACCGCAGAGGAGATGTTGGTGGCCAGCAGCTGGTTTGCTGTAAGCAAGAATCCAGGGTCCTGGGAGTTGAGGCTGTTGAAAGTCACTGCAGGTCCAGTACCCACATTGATCTGGAAGTGCAGACTGGCCCTGGGGAAGATGAAGACGTCTCCTTGTTGCAGTACTTCGGCGTATAGCACATTGTCGTAGCTGATGAAGCCTGTGTAGATGGAGCCTTGCACCACGAACAAAGTCTCGGTGGCTAAAGGATGGATGTGTGGAGGAATGACGCCGCCTACTCCGAAATCAAGTCTTACATGGGAGATTCCTTGTGTGTTCAATGCTGGGTATTGGTGTACATCTCCCAACGTTGGGATCGCGTTTGTACCTGAGTAGGAGACATTCCCTGAAATATAACCAAACGACGAGTAGCAGAGTTAGAATTTATGGTCCTGTGAATGCTGCTAAATAATTGCAATATAGTGAAGTGGGTCTTGGGATTGATCGTTATCTAACTTGTGCAGTTTGTCGAGAAAGTCTTTGTTTAATGAGACTAGGTGATCCGAATGTGCAGACTTGTTCATACACATTCTATTCTGTTAAGTGATAGAGCAGGGAGTAACATCGGCGCTGTTTTTCATTTGGTGTAGAACGCGACAATTATATTATATTGCATGGCAACTGGCACGTTCGACCAATTACATAACAAAAGCATGTGGACGAGATTTTTGACGAGCTAATTATTAGCATATAATTTTTTTTAATATACCCATTTCGCAAAAGTTCAATGGCTTAGGATCGAACCAGCTTTACGGAATCCCGTGAAGAGGAAGTCTTTAGAAGTAACATTAGCACGGTCTTTGCAAGCGAATCCATTAACATGTGGAGCACTAGGGGACAAATCTGCCACACAGAAGTCCTGCAAAGGATCTGCATCCGAAGCTTGCACCATCTGAAGAGCCGGAGCAGCGACTAGTAGTAGCGCTGTGCAGCAGGCAAATGCAAAGATCACCTTCCTAGCTTGACTAGCCTGACCTTTACTGCAGCAGCTTCCTGCACTTGTGTACAACAAGCTCATGATGGCAACGTCCATTGTGCAAAACCCTACACAAGGAGAAAAAAAAACCCTAGTGTTAGTTATGTTCACTGGGAGGGAAGAAAAACCCTAGAGTGCTAGTTCTGTTCACTGGGAAAAAACCTAGAGCAGCAATATTGGAAAAGTCTGGTACAACTGCATGGACCTAACTAGTAACGACTCAACACTTGTGCAAGTGAGAGTACTGGAGTTCACCCAATAGAGTTATCTGTGAAGTAAGACAAACACAGCACCAGAACCCTGAGTTTGGTCACACACAGAGTGAGATTGAAAAAAAACCTGCCAAAAAGAGCTCTTTGCAAGGAAGGAAAGGCACTGTGTAGTGTGTACTAATTGTTGTACTTTTGATACTTGGAATGAGTGAGCAATCTACCAGCAATAATGGGTTTTTATACTTGAAATGACACTTTAGAGAGTTAGCTGAGTGAATACTTGAAGAAGAGCCTTCACAGCTCACGTGTTTTGAGTTTTTTGGTGCCTCTTTGGGGGTATTTGGTGTACATTTTCTATCTTCTTGGAAGTTTATCATGTATCAATCATAAATAGTAAGTCTACCTACTCCATCAAAAATAATAGTTTACATGAAGTTTTGACCACACTCCCCATGGGCACCGCGTTAGCGAAATGGCAATTGTCCATAATACGAAGAAAGATGTATAAAATGTGGTGATCGTCCCTACGAAGATTTAGCCAAATCTGCCTATACACCACATATGAAGTACAAATGTTTAATTGTCTTTTTATGTTTTTGGCTACATGGTGAGAAACCAAGTCCGGAGATTTTTATTAAATTTTTCCCATCACTTTTGGTGATTAAAGTAGAAATCTTTAATTGTCCTTTTTATACTTTTGGCTACACAGTGAAAACCAAATATAAAAATCTGGAAATTTTTATTTGTTTTTTCCCATCACTTTTGGTGATTAAAGTACAAATCTTTAATCATCCTTTTTATATTTTTGGCTACACACTGAAAACCAAATATGAAAATCTGGAATCTTTTTTTTAAAAATTCCAATCACATTTTTATACTTAAGTTCAAATCTTTAATCACCCTTTTATATTTTTGGAATTCACTTGGGTGATTAAAGACCTCCAAAGTCACTTGATTTTTGAATTCTGAACTTTTCTTTTTGGTGAAATTTCGCCAATAAAAAAGGTCTGCTCCACACCAGTGTTTCATTTTTGTGATCTAGCTGAAGTGGCAAAAATCCATAAGACATTTCAGTCAAATTTGGCTATAATTAATCATTATAAAAATAGTGGTGTGGAGGGGGGAAAAAATTCAATTTTTTCATGTTCACCAAAAGTGGTGATTAGCCACAAGAGGATTTAGCCAAAATCTGGCTACAACACAAATAGAAAAATTAAGGAATCCTATTACATGTTGATGAACCTCTAGAACCCATTGGCTAAAATATGGGGATTTCAAGAGAAGAAAGCTACAAATTTGCCCACATCCTCCAAAAATCTTGACAATTTCATAACTTTCTTCCTCGAAATATGGGGATTTTATTTTGAAATCTGTCAAAAAAAAGTCCCCTTTGACTATGTTGCTTGGGACTTTTTTAATAACAAGATAATGAATTTTCTCCACAAAAAGAAAATTCATTCATGTGGGGTGGTCAAACTCTTTCTTGTAAATGTGGCAATAGGTCGGGACTTATGAGTCAGTTCGCAATATGAGGGTCCAACTTCAAAGTCTTTTTGGCAAAACTTTAGTCCACAAGGTGGATCGTGCATGTGTAGCCCCAGGGAGGCGACATTCGCAAAATAAGGGACCTTGGATGAAGTCCCTCGTTGGAGAGTCCGGCCCCACATTTTGAGAACACTTCTCTGACCTGTGGGCCCTATTGAAAATTATGATCCCTTTCTACCATTTCTATTGGCCCTCTAAAATTCTCACAAACCTACCAAACCCCATTATGGATTTAGCTAAACCCTATTACAGAGCTAACCCTAATAAGATTTAGCTATTAGTTCACTCGAGATAACGAAGGGAAAAAAAAAAATTCAGACCACTAAATCAGGCAATTTTGTTGGCCATAACATTTTTTTCTACACACATGCCTTTTCAACATCCTCTGTATATTCAAAGAGCATCTCCAGTGGTGCTCAGTATGTGACTCTGAGAAAATATTTTTCACATCCAAGTTTGGTTACGTACTCTTTTGCAACCCCACCCATAAAACTGAAAACTGGGACAGTGATTCAGCAGGGGACTACTAATAGCAAGCCACCTGGACCAATCAGAAACACTGAGTAGCAGTTAGATCATATTTATTACACTCTTTTCTGCAAGCGCACAACGCTGCTGCAACTTGTACCAGCCAGAGCCCATTTTCCTGAGCCAAACCGGCATTTTTGGATTTTCTTCATCCAATATTACTGTGCAGGCTCACATACCGATCGCCACTGGAGATGCTCTTAGACACTAATACTATAACGTCTACAGATAGGATTAAAAGAAAGTCTAACGTTTAACAATTGTCTAGAACATGGCCATTGCATACATTGCCTATGCTCCAGCATCCACTCTGAAGCAGCAGCACCTACAATGGGAACCTTGACCCTTTGAAGTGAGTCTGACCATGGTTATGTTTACCCAAAGAAATGTCAAATTTGGAATGTGAACACCCCG
>Ga0209611_10008780_pt1 | contig 15598 bp, 11 predicted proteins | sample S1TSphgellanicum_3_FD_187693 | JGI IMG/M metagenome (GOLD analysis project Ga0209611, IMG submission 187693) | Host-associated microbial communities from peat moss isolated from Minnesota, USA - S1T2_Fc - Sphagnum magellanicum MG (SPAdes) (version 2) | ecosystem: Host-associated > Plants > Peat...
AAACACAAGGGGGAAAAAAAAAAAAAAAAAACCTTCTATGGACACCACTACTAGTACCATTTTGCATCCAACTTACTATATTACACAAAGGTAAATAGGCCTTCTATAGAAAGGCCCAAATGTGCAAGCCAGAGATACAGCTGCCAGAATCAACTTTCAATGGAGTGCTTATCTGGTAGAATCTGCCATATACAGACCCACTCCCTTTGTAGTACCTACATAGACACGGTCAGTTGGGGGGATGGAGGGAAAGGCAAGGGAAGAGAAGAGGAATCAAGTCCAAAGCCACTTCCCCAATTGGGGAATGGGTTCTTTTATTTTGCCAAGGCTAGCCGAGGCTTATTCATTAACTATCATGAATATTCTTACCACCCCCACAAGAGGCGCCTACCACCCCCTCACAAGAGGCGCCAATTGAGAAATGTGAGAAAAACGCGTGTTTCATTTAGACACCCATTTGTCCCCGATTTGGGTAAGTTGGTGCCAAGTTAGATCTGAACTATATTTATTTGACGATTTCTCCTATACTTTTGATAATATTGTGTGACTCATAATATTTTGTCATGGGCCTTTTGGCTCTCACTCAAGACAAAGAAAGAAAGAAAGCCTCCGTAGTAGTAGTGTAAATGTGCTGGTGAGAGCCAAAAACAGAAGACCTAATCTTCACTACACTCTGGCCTACTCAACAAGCAACCCCGTGTCAATCATTTGTCAGATCCCATCTGAAATCCCCCCTTATATACAGGCTCTGCAATAATGGACCTTTTTTCCCTTCTCTTGAGAATTGAAGGTTATTCGTGTCCCATTTGCATGTAACTATTTTTATTTATTTATTTATTTGGGCTTCGGATTGCTTCGCACTATCAATGACGATGATTAAATTATTTTGTGTGGACATAATAATAATTTTTTTGTAAATATTTTATTATAACTATTTAACTATCTATCTATTTAGTTCTATATATAGATTTATAGAGATTTATATAGAGAGATAGAGAGAGGTGCAATGACTAGTATCATTCATTAGTCATGACGAGTCTCTTTGTTTGTATTCAACCTTTAAGTTTTTTCCATTAATAGCACTTTCATTAGTTTTTTTTTTTTTTTCCTTTCTAATTCATAGTTTTTGGAACCTTGTATAATATTGCAAATTATGTTAATACAAGGAGATATCCATATAATGTGTTTTTGGAAGTTGTTTCTAGGTTACAGTTTCTAGGATTGCAATTAATGTTAAGTACATCTAAAAAACTGTTCACCATATTTGGGTGAATTCCACATGTTGTGGTCAAGTGTTTTTTTTTTTTTAAATTGACGAATTTTTGTCAAAAAACAAAAATTGAACATTGAATTTGAAAGTTTTCAATCATCGGAAGTGAGGAGAAAAAATAGTAAAAATTGCCAGATTTCTATATTTGATTTTCAGTGTGCAGCCAAAAAATATAGAAGGGTGATGAAAGTTTCGTACTTCATATATGGTTTGGTTGCCATTTTGGCTAAAGAGAAACAATCAAAATTAAAATTAAAAATGCATTGGTGAACAATATCTCTCAATGTCCTCATATTGCATCCTAACCAACTCCCCATAATAAAGAAATCAAATTAAAAGGTGGAATGAAAAGGGTGGGTACTAAGGTTAATCTCCTAAATCCACCATTTGGCCTTCAATTAGACAACACAATCAAAGGCATCACACCAATTTCATGAACACCACATCCCAACCTAGGTGAACATCTCTCATGCCCAAACTATTGCCATACTTTACCCTGGGGTACATTTTGTCATTAAATAATAATTCTTTAAATAGTGAAACAAATTTTCATGAAAATATGAAGTTAAATGTAAAAAACCATCATAATTATCACAGGCTACAATCTAAATAATTTCATTCCTCATATAACAATATCATAATAGATCAATCATGAAAAAAAAATTCACCAAATTTTATAAACGATGTTTTTTTTTTTTGGGGGGAAAGAAAATTAATTATTCGTCTTGTCAATGTGGAAGCCTAGGCAGCTACGATATTGGAAGCTATTGTAATTTATCACCTAATAATTCAAAATGACCCAGAAAACATCCTCAAATATGCTGAACATAGAAGTGAAATTTGAGGAGGATGAATAAATGTTGATATCATTCATTCATTCAAAATCCTACCAATTAGGTTCAAAAGAATAATAATTTTTATCCTTCCCGTGTGTGTCTTTTGTGTGTGTGTGTGTGTGTTTGTCTCTCTCTCTCTCCTTCGCCTTTTGTGTGTGTGTGTGTGTCTCTCTCTCTCTCTCAAAAGGGATTTGGCAAGGTGTGGATTATTGCTTTCCATGGCCACAAGGAAAAATTGTGGTGGCAATGTGTGGATTTGTTGTCATGTAGGAGGAGGGGTATTGATTGATGAACATAATTGCATTTTTCATGACATCTTTGAATCAACCTCCCTCCCTTCGCCACCTTTACTTACTTATTTTTGGACCATTCCCCAATCATTCGAGCCGTAAACGTATTGTCATGAGCTTGAACCAGGCTGTAACCGAAGGCGGGTGGGGGCTCACATGCATCACTCTAGGAGTGCATCCAAAGCCATTGTCAAGTTTGTACCCAACAAGTGGCAGATCTAGAACTCACATGCACGTACTGCAGCAGCTGCATCAGCATCGGTGTTGTTGCAAAATAAGAGGTAAGAAAATGCAACGTGCGTGCTCGGAGTTAAGTTATCTCCCCCCCCACCCGCCCACCCCACCCCAGAAAAAGAAATATATTTCAGAAGAAGTTATTGCAAAGTACACGAATTACTCCTTGGCAGCTTCAACACACACAAAATTATATTATTTTTTCAGAAATGTTTGCAATTTTCACCTCAAAAAGCTTTAATTTTTTCCTTTATACTTCAAATTTTTGTGAAGGAAATTAAAGAAACTTTAGAGAATATTTTGAAAATTATTTTATTTTGGACCCAAAATTAATTAATTAATTAATTATTCAGCAGACATGTGTTGAAGCTGCCCCTTGTTCTAAGGGTATATACAAGCAGCTCACCGAGCAGATCCGCTTTTCCCTATTCTCAAAAAATGTGGGACCGAATCAAACCCCCTTTACTTGCATTGCTTCTCCTTTACAAGCAGAGCCCAACAAGGGCATGGTTTCTGCACACTATCGAGCTTCAAAGTACTGAAAATTTGGAAGAAAGGGCAATTTTGGGAATGTTTTTGAGTACTTTGCTTTCAAATTTTCCTTTGTAGTGGTGGTGGGGAGGAAGAGAATGTTCAACACTTTTTCATCATTTCTGTTCTTTTTAGATAAGTGTCATGGGTAGGGTAGCTTTGCAGGAAGTTGGAATCCTCTCAAGAATTTCAAGTCTTAAGCTAAAGAGATACCTATATAACCCAGCAGCACCCACCCCCCATGGCCAGCCATGAGTGCACCGTGTCTTTGAAACCTGATACAATGAGTGTTATTTGATTGGCAAAACTTTGTCATTTTTTCAACCCAAAAAAATTGGGAATTTTTTGGGAATTCTTTTCATGTAAATTCAACTAATTTGATCATTTTTAGAAAAAATTTGCCAATTTTTTCCATATCAGAATATTGAAGTTAAATTTTTTTAATTTAAAAAAACCCCATAGTTATGGATGAAACCACAACTAAGTTACCACCTTGGAAACCTATTCTCTAAAGCCTCCTACTTCCCCATCCCCTACCCCAAGTGACTACTTGTGTAACTGGGTATGGTATCCTAAAGTAAGCAACTAGAGAATATAAGTGGTCACTATGTAGGTAAGTAAGTAAGTAGAGAAGTACATAGGTCAGTTCAACACTAACCACCATGGTTAGCTATGGTGGTTAGCTATGGGACAAGAATACAATGGGAAAAAGTGTTTTTCTTGTTCACATACCATCCATCCCGCTCACCCTGGTTACCTAGTCCATCCATAAGTAGTTAGTTGCCCAGGTTAGGGAAGGCGGAAGTCCAAGGCTTTGTGTGACAAACAAATGAACAAATTCGTCAATGATGTGCATCATACATGGGTGGTGAGTGAGTGAGAACTGATTGCCAATTGTTTGTTGGTACTATAAAATTCAATCGGCAAAGCAATGGAGTGCACCACTGCCATTGTTCTGACTACAAAAAATCTCTTAGCAAATAAAATATTTTCTGACTCTTTTGTAGCCGATTTGATTGCATATATAAGAAGGGGGGGGGGTGAGAGGGAACTACTTGATGTTTCCCTTGTGGTTCACCCTCTTCTTAGGTGGTTCTTTTGTCTTCTTGGACTTGGGTCCTTCCATTTTGTTCCTTGTATATTCTCCCTTCTTTCTTTCTTTGCGGGTGCTTTGGTTTATATTTGATTGTTAAGGTTTCATCATAAGAACCCTATGGGGGGGTACTTGTGAGTGCATGAAGGTTCGTGTACTCATGGGTTCTTTTTGAGGTTCAAGAAACAACACCCTTGGGCTCACACCCTTAAGTCCAGTGTTTTTTTTTTTGTTCCTCATTTTTTTCATATCAAAATTATGGAGATTTTTTTTAATTAGTAAAATTATTTAAATTTACACTATAAAAATATTTTTTTCTCAATTTCTTTGTCAAAAATAGAAAAAAAATTCACCATAAAAGAAAAACACTGGACTGGTTGGCCTTCCTCAGGAGAACAACCCACTTGTACAGAAACCTCACCCATAATACAAATATCATTGTCTACTGGGATAAAAATCAAGTGCAAACATGATGAGTGCAGCTTAATATTATCATACTTGCATGACTCAGTGTTGTGCAGGAAAATCATTTATCACAAGGTTTACTTTCCATATAAAACTTACAAGCTCCCAATTTATAGTCAGCCTGGCAAAGGTCTTTCGGGCATGTAAACTATGGTAAACACCGAGATCCCAGGTCAGGTAAAGGAAAGGCCCGTGGTTTAATCCATGTGAACATATATGTTAGGTTCTAAGTTCTATCATATTTCTTTCTAAGTTGTTTACTTGTAGTGCTTTATTGATTTTAAGGTTGATTATCAAGATAGGTGCAAATCTAGTTTTAAATAATTATCATGCTTAGTACTAAAATCAATTAAAGATTCATTTGATATGAACTTGACCAATTTTCAAAGGATAACATGTTGGTCTACTGCAAATTTTATGAAAAGTGATACCTTGCTTAGACTTGGATCTGACATACTATAAGGAATCATTCAAGTCGGTTATCACTTAACATTAACCTAGTGTAATTGGTTTTAATTTTGAGAAGGTTGCACAAGGGATTGTCATTTATGCAATTCTAGCAATGGATGGGATATAGAATAGATAGATCCAAATAATGATGGTGTTTTTTGCATTCAATTTGTTTCAAGAAAGATTTATTGGTGAAAATCGAGTTGGTTCAATTTTCATGTGGCTATACCTCTTTTCACTTTTGGCTCTAATGCATATATTTTCAACAATTTTTGAGTGGAGCTTGTGGAAACACCTTTTGGAGCTCCTCCACATTTAAATTTTCATTTAACTAAAAGCAAGAAATTTGTGCATGCTAATCCAAACAAGGAAATTAGGAAACCCTAATTCTTTTTTTTTCCTTTCTTGGAATGTGTGCCAACAATTGAAATTTCATGATTTTAAAATATTTATTCTATAGCTATAAGTCACATTTTTGTGGTTGGTGTTTTTCAATTTTTTCAATTTGGTCAAAACCACAATTTTATTAGAATTTTGTTTAAAGTTTTTGACTTGTGAATTGAATGAATTTGTGTTGTTCTCATTTTTCTTCCTTTTTTCAATTTTTTTCAAATTTTATCCTTTGTTTTTTTTTAACAAACTTTCATTAACTTTGTGTTTTGCACCTTCTCATTGTCCTCGTGAATATGTTAAAGATTTTAAATGGCATGATGAGGCTACTCTTGTTGGTTGTATAGTAGATTTTGATGACATAATGTGATTATAGGTTGCAAACCTCGCTCATGATTTTGTTTTATCTCCTAGTGTGATGAATTTGATTAAAAAGCAATGTGGATCCAAGAATCATAGATGTTTATTGAGATTTGCTACATGTTGAACTTTGACATAACTAAAAGTTTTGGATTTTTAATATTGTATTGTCTTTACTAAACTAACATTTTTTTGTGTTTAGCAATGATATTATTGTAGCTTTGGAAGCTTCTTAAATGATGTGGTGTGTTATGTGCCATTATGTTTCTTAAGTTCATAGTATCATAGCAAAGGTGTGGTCACTTAGAACAAAGATCACAACATTAAATCTATGAAGAAGCACATCCCCTTAGGTCATACAAATGTTTGATTTAAGTTGAAAGTAACAAATGTGTGAATTGTCACAAAAGATTGAGGTTAGGGGAAGTTGAAGCACCAAACTAATCCTAGTTATGGAACTAAGCACTTTGATGCCTTCATTCCTTACAAGCCCAAAGAAATTTGTGGAGGACTTGGCATTGTACATTGTTAGGATTTAAAATATGAAAAATCATTGGTTGAAGTGTTTAGTGTGGCAACAAAATCTTTGTGTGGTCTTTCCACACTGAAATCAAGTTGTGCAAGTTGTTATTCCTAAGTTGGTGGTGAAATAATCGTTGGACCTTTTTTTTTAATTTACAAAATACATGTGTAAAAAGTAAGGTTCCATACATTGGTTGTTCAGTGAAAACCCATTCATAATTTTATGACGAAATTATGTTTATTTTAAAGACAATGTTATAAATCCAATGACAATTCATTGGAACAAGTTTAAGTGGGACAACTTTAAGTTCTATAACTCATAGTTGTAGATTGTCCAATTCCAAACTAGAATTTATTTGGCCCATTCCCAAATGAAAAAACAAATGTCTTTTTGGATTTGTATCTTTTAAAAAGAAAATTCCAACACAATATTCATTGGAAGATTTTGATTACATGTTCTACCAATTTGCATCCCATTTGTTGTTAATTGAATTGTGATCCAATTGTTATTAAATTAGATTCAGTTGAATTGGATTTCAATTCAATGAATTCAAATTAGGAATCAATGACATTTGGATTTTTTTCTTGTTCCACAAGGATAAATTGTTTTTTTCAATATTTTTAATCTTGATGCAAATAAGGACATTATATTGCATCTCACACATTGCATCATATCATCATATCCTTTGGTTGAAATTCATTTATATTTAGGTTATTTCAACACGTAATGTCATTGACATATGAACATGTGTTGACTAATTAAACTTTATGTGGATACGTTGACTTGTTCAAAGGATTGTTAACAAATGAACAAATGTCAATGCAAAAGGTGAAAATGGAACAATGTCTTTTGCATTTAGCATGTAAAAATAACCATGATGGAATTTTTTCAATATTATGCATGGTGCTCAATCTTCTTTTTATTTATTTTATTTCATGGATCATAAATTGTATAAATTTGTGTGATTACTTGCAATTATGTAAATATTATGTTGGAGTTATTTGTACAAAAGGTAAGAGGGAGCATATGTGAATGCACATTATGAGTTTGGTAATGATCAAATGAAATTTCGTTTTTCAAACACCAAATAAAAACAAAGGTTGACCATAAAATTAAATATATTAGAAATGTGTTTTTATCACATAGATTGTGATTTTTTATGAAACTTTTTTGGTCACAAGTTTTTTATCTTTGAATATGCACTTTTATTTTCCTCCTTCATTATGGTTTGCACTCACTTAAGGTGTTACACAAGAAGTGATGTTCATTTCATTATGTGTGCATTATGTGAAAAGAAATGATTTAAAGAATTAATGGACCAAAGGAAAAAAAAAGTATTATTCTCCTCAATATTATATATATAAGCTAAAGAATTAGTTTGATATGTGTTTTGATAATTTGATTAAATTTATACATCATTTCATTACTACCATCATACTTGGGTGGGTTTAGCACACAAGTGTAGAATAGTTTATTTATTTTAAAATTTAAGATTCATCATGTGAACTTTTAATTTTGGACTTTTCAAGATATAAAAAATCTACATATTAAATTCTAACTCAACTTTTAAAGTTCTTTTATTGTCCTTATGGTTAGTGAATTCACAATTAATGTGTTTATTTGTATTAGGCCAAAGTTCAATTCCAGATTCCTACAATCTAAATTTCTGGAATTTTTGACAACAAGGTTTTAATTTCCAGAAACTTCAACAAAATAATAAATAATTTAATTTATGTTGAAATCATCCTTGTATTACAATATATAGCACAACCCATACGATATCAATCCATTTATAGTTCTACAAGCATTTTTTAAATAACATGGGTTTTCATCTTTCAAAAGAAAAAGGAAAAATTCAAAACATCTAAAATATACATGTTTGTCAAATTACTTAACCAAAATTTTAAAATATATAAAACAATTTGAAATTGCAATTATACAAAACTAATAAAGTGATTAAATATTGGCTAAAGAAGTATATTTATGAATAATATTATCTTTGAAATTCACATTTGACATTTTGTTGTCTCATGCGGCAACCAATCTTGAACAACAACATTATACATGCAAAATATCATTTGATCACCATAATAAGATGTTGTACACAACATGAATAAATAAACAAAAATTACTTTGTGCACGTCTTGTGACAAAATCAATGTGTTATTAACAATCTATTGAGATACTAACAAGTTTCACAATCCAAATTTTCCTAACATAAATATATTAAAAAACATTTCCATGAATCTTCTATTGAATTAAAAATGATCTTTTAATGTATTAAATTTGTGATATTTCTATTAGTTTTTTGAGGAGATTCTTTAATTAAATATCCAATTTGAAACATCATTCATTGTATTGGTAAAACTGACATTGTCCTCATCACAAATGTCATTCCTTGACAATAAATTTTAACAAGTTCACAATATAAAAATTGGTAATTTTCTATTTTATGAATCTAAAATGACTTTGAATCTTATGAAAACATTTACAATTATTGTTGACATTGCAAAATAAGATAAAAGATGAAAATCTTACCATGAAATAATCACAACATGATGAAATAAAATGATTTGCATTTAAAAACTGTAAACCTTTGTAAAATTCATTTAGTGACCCTTCTCCATTATGCAAATATGACTTACTAAGATGAATTCAATCCTTGTTAATTATTGCATAATTTAATATACATTGATATCATTCTTATATTTACATTCTATTTATTATTATAATACAGGGGCATCTTTGTGAATTATATTATTTGTGAAAAAAACTAATTTTCAAATTGCAATTTATTAATAGTTGTAGAAAATTGGAGCAAGAGGATATACACAAAATTCATTTCATTTTATAGCCAATAGCCATTCTCACATTTCATCATGCATTCAATTGTGATGAATTGCTTCTGTTCATTTTCAGTAATTACCTTGAGTTTCATTTTTGCTTTCTCATAAGCTGCTTCCTCCTACATGTCCTTGAACATCCCCTAATGAGAATCTTGATGCCCTGGTTGGCTATCGCATCACAAGTTACAAGCCATTACAAAAAACGACAGAAATTTCATCAGCATCAAACCTACTTCATAGGACAAGGTACCAACATCAGCTCTCATTGGCCCACCAGTTGCATATCCATTATCCACCTGCACAAAAATACCATAACTACTCTCGGTGTGGATGAAAGGCAGGCATCTTGATTCTCATTAGGGATGGTCATGTCTAGCAACCAGCGAGAGGATGCTGGTTACTGCAAATAGTCTCAGTGCAACCATGCCCCAACTATTCCTGTTAACCAGTGTCCACTCGCTTGTTACCTAGTCCATAACCAGCTTCAGGGGACTGCAAGAGAGACGCTGGTTACCACAAATAGTCTCAGTGCATCTGTGCTTCGACTATTCCTTGTAACTAGTGCCCTCTCTCATTGGTTAGTCCCAGCTTTATGGGGCCATCTTGCTGATGCATATTGATGTACTGAACTCAAAGAACCCAGCTTAGTACAGTCCTTGCCACTGTACACTGACACCAAGATTACATTACAGGTCTCCAAAATGATTCACTACTGACAAACCTGGTATCTAAGCAGTGTACACAACAACAGAAGGAAAGGAGATTTCTGTAGCAGGAAGACAAAACTGTATCCTATTCTCCAAAAACATAAGAATCTGAGAGAACAATTTGTGTCAAGCAAAGCAACTACAAGATGAACAAAAGTCAATCCTGCCTTTTGGGGAACTGGGGGCTTGTTACATCAAGGCCATTCTTGCTGTTCCTGCTTTAGTTACCTCCACCTGATGCCCTGCTGCGCTGTTGCTCCCCCTCCATAAGAATCTCTTCGGTTTGGTGACTTTGTACCTATGTCACCCTCGAACTTCTCATTCCACATCCTGCCCTTAGGATTTGCCTGTATTTGAAATGCAAAAATTGGGGCAATTTTAGTAAAAGAAATGGATCATATACAACCACAGAAATCCGAATGAGAACATGAGATTCAATAGTTGTTACGTAAATGTTGATGATGTTAAGTAGGAAACAGAAAGTAAAAACCATACAGACTTGATGATGACAAGAACCAGTTCAAGCTTTGATATTTAGTGATTCATGGTGCTATACAGAATCCAGATCACCTGACTGGTGGTGTTCATGCGCTGGTTCCATGTGGTGGTACTTGGGGAGTTGGCCTTGCCAAACTGATTACCACCTTGAGAAAGACGTCTTTGTGGCTTGATGGGCATTTCAATTTCCTCAGGGTTCCTACTCTTGGGGTTGCTGTGAGAGCGAAACTTGGCTTTTGCTGACTCTGTGGCAGTCATGTAACGGCTTGTTGTGCTCTTGAAGCTTGTTGGAACAGCATGGTCTCCACTTTCCCCCAATTTCTCATCATGTGGTGTGTTATTGAGCCCTATCTCTGATTTTCTGTTACCTGTTACAGATTTGTAAAGGGACTGCACGTTAAGGGTTTCCTGTGTCAAATGACCATCCCAGCTTAACTTCATCAAACAAGTCTGCTATTTTCCCAAAGGGGTGGGGGAAGAGACGAGGACAGTGCATATGGCAACAGATTACTCGTCAAGCAGAGGAGCCTGTCAGAACAATGTCTGGCCAGTTGAACAGCCAGTGTTAAAAGAAGGAACATACTCAGGCTTACTATACAAAATCCCTGTTGCTAAACAGGCAAAAGCTTCCAACTTTGACATAATATCCTTGAATCTTACAGAGCATTTGGCCCTAGGAATAATCAAATCCAATATCAATGCATTACAGAGCTGCAAATGTACATTGCTTGCACCTGTTCAAAACATCATGTCAGGTGGAGGTTCTTACCTGTGGGTGCCTGCTTCAAACTAATCTTGCCCGTTCTTCCCTGTTGCTCATGTTCATAGCCATCCTTCAGGGTTAACAAGTCAGGACTCTCAAAAGATGTCGGTACATCTAGTTTTGCGTGTTTAGCAACCCCATTCACTTCCTTAGGTGAAGAGACTCCAGGAAAATTTGATGATGATTGAGCCTCTACTGTAGTGGATGAAGGCATGTGTAAGGAGTCCTCGGAAGCAAGTGGGGAGAGCGGGACTGGTGTTGATTCATCCAAGGCTGATAGAGATGGAGGCACTCTTGTGGGGAAACTAGCTGCATCTGGAGACAATGGATCTTCTGGAGTGTATGGCTCAAGCTGAGAGTCCTCCACTTCATTGTAAATAACAGGAGGCAGCTGCATAACATCTACAACAGGTAGCCATGATTTGGGCACAACCAATGAATCAGTTGCAGAGGTTGGCAACACAAAAGGCGGGGTCTGAAGTGGGAAGGGAACAGATTTTAACAGACTCTCTTGAACTGGGTTTTGTGATATGATCTGAGGATTAAAAAGCTCTGCCAGGAGACACTCACCATCTTTAGCATTTGTCACACTGCCAGATTCAACTTCCTTTCTGCTGTCACCAGAAAATTTGCCAGGTGAAAGAGTTTGGCAATACTCCTGATCACTGAAATGGTGATTCTGCCAAGGACGGGCAGCTGTCCATCGTTCCAGCCAGCTCCAACCCCAGTGAGGCTGATCAGAGTCACAATCTATGGATAAAGATGTAGGATTTGGTGTGCCATGCTTTAGCTTCATAAGACAAGTGAATTCCAGGGTCAGATAGAGCACAATATCACTGTGAATCGAAAGAATGGAAAGTGGGGGAATGCACAGATCCTTGAAAAAGTTACTTGTTCCAAGTTCCTCTCAAGGAATTCAAGAAGCAAAAGCAAAATCTGCGGGTAAGGATTCTGGTCAGTTACCTGCTTCGAGAAGGCATAAGCCATGGCTCGCTCACGCTTTCGAGCACCAACTTCACGACTTTGTGTTTTGGCTACTGAGTCTTGTATACTCCCTGTGCTGGCATCCCAGCATCCTTCCTGAAAGAGTGAAGCAGAACCATCAATGGGGGGGAAAAAAAAAGTTGGAAATACAAAAACCTGCTGTAGAGATCTCTTTAACTTTTCAATCAATTATATCAGACAATGAAGGAAGACAAGAGAAGGCATTTCCAAGGTCAAAATGGATAGCTCCAACATACTGAGGCTTTATTTGGGCGAGAGCTAAGCTGACGATGCTGTCGTAATCTGTCTTGTACACCCTGGCCCTCCTTTGACAGTCGAACCTGATGACCACGGATTAGAGCTTGAACACGAACAAGAGCTTGTATAGTCCGCAATGTTGTAGCAGCTTCCTTTCTCACTATATGCCCACGGACCAGGGCTTGGAGCCTGACCAGCGCTTTCAGAGCCTGTAGTTTCCACCCAGCCCAACAACAGTAGCCACAACAACAAAAAAAAAATTTCAGCTGTCTTCCTTCTAGTTTGCTGTACACCACCTCCTGTCAGGTCAAACAAGAACTGTGAACTTGAAGGGAGTTTGAAATACCAGTGTTGTTCACATACCACAAGGCCTCCAAAACGTTGCTCAATCGTGGTGACTGTTGCCTCTGCTGCTGGACTTCCAAAGTGCTCTTCATTCCACACCTCCTCCTCCTCACAATGGTCCCCATTGCTGCTGTTAATACCCTCCTGTCCTGCATCTGCAGCCACCAGTGACTCCTCTTTGTGCTCCACCTCCTCATTATAGTTATCAACTATGACAGGTGGATCTGTGGCTGCCTCTACAACAGCAATGTTCAGCTTCTTCTCCTGTTCCTGCTCAGCTTCACTAAAAGTCCCTTTTTTGGGGGAAGGTAGAGGAAGGGGTGTTGGCTCTTGGAGTGGAGCCATTGGTGAGGCAGGGATGGTTGCACATTTGTCACCAGCATTGATTTTCTGCACATGAACATGATAAAAAATTCAGAACAAAAACCCAATCACAATTTGTTCCAACATTAGCACAAACACAGCACAATGTCAAAATACTTGAGGTAACACCATACTAGACATGCACATGTTAAAATTGCTTTTCTTCACTAAAGATTCTATCATGTTGTGCACAACCACCAGAATGAGTGCATGACCTTTGCTGTCTCATCCTTGTTGTCAGCCTTTTCCTTGGAAGGCGACCTGAAGGCCTTCTTTACTGCCTTAAACCATCCAACAGATTTATGCGGTTTCCCCATGATAGTCAAAACACCTCTCCACTTTCAAGTTAGCTTAGAGCATCTGCATCTGTGCAAAGTACACCATCAGAACATATAATGTAGGCTTTCTTTCTGTGCATCTTCGACACAGACAAGGCCCTGAAATCTGCCCCCGTTTCTAGGATAGTACCCTTGTAGAGGTAGAAATAAAAGTCACATTAGGAGGATGTGTTTTCTGCTGGAAAGACAGGATCTTCAAAGAACTGGAAGAGATAAAGCAGCAACAGACATAAGCACTACTAACAGACACAGAGCATCAAGCAGACATACATTTGGAATCGACGAAGGTGCGCCTGTTAGTAGTAGTGCTTGTCATACGTTGCAGTTAGACTATTTGTTCACGAAACGTAACTCCTCCTTCTAGGCACTTCACAGAAATGTCGTACAGCCGTTGTATAGAGGCAAAAAAAGCGTGCAAATCTGCAGCATCGACATCCAATGTATAGGCTAGTATCAGACGGAGAAAGTGACACATCTCTCCATGTGCAGCAGTCCATGGACAGACCGAAACAAGGACAGCAATGCCGCCAGCTTTGTGTTAGAGTTGCATTCACGCTCAGCATCGACACAGACAAGAGGAGGAGAAGGAGGTTATCAGTGAGTGCTTCACAGATCTCCACGTAATACAATGCAGGCAATATAGATAAGAAAATGTTGCTATGGAAAGCGTTTGCAACAATGACAGGACGTGCAACAACATAGGTTTCCAAAACCAGGCAACAAGCAAGCATACAACAAGGAAATGGACGATCTACTAGTCTCGGCTCGTACCACGATCGATTCCCCGTGGCACAAGACCGAAAAGTCGAGCAAAAGCTCCTGCCTAGTCAGCTGAGAGATCTCCACAGCCGGACACTCGCTCCGGCGCTTCACTCCACACCTCAACCTCCCGAACTTCTTTACTATTTTTTCCGATCAACTCTTTTTTTTCCCAGTTCCTGAAAGCCGTTCCTTCTTCTCAACAATGAAGTTTCCCGATCGAAACTTATTCCCTTCCACCTGCAAGAAGAAGAAGAAGAAGAAGCTGTATCCGTCTTATTATTTCCTTGGCTTTTTCCTCTCGACCTTCCTTCCTTCCTGGACACTAAACTTTTTGCCTCTTTAAAAAGCAGGCTCTGAATCCGACGAGTCTCTCTACAAAAAGACAGTGAAGCCAATAATAAGTAAGTAAATCCACACAAAAACAAACGAGATCACTAGAACACTCTTATTTTGCTTTCCTAGTTACCTGATGAGTGTTTGTTTGCGCGCCTGTTTCTCTCTCTCTCTATCTCTCTCAGAGAGTGTGTCGCGATCCCGATCTCCAGCTTTGGAAAACAGCCTAGAAATCGCTGGCACCGATGCAGCAGAGCTCCTGAGCTTTTTTTTCCTTACTGGCCATCTCTTCTGACGCCTGTTTGTCTCTCTTCTTCCGTCACCCCAATCCCTGCGCAACAAACGTCTGTATTTTACGTACCTACTCTTCTCCCTCTCTCTCTCTCTCTCTCCCTTCTCTCTCTCTCTCTCTCTCTCTCTCTTTTCTGGACTCCTTTTTGACCCTGTCTGTCCGTATATACTACCGTATTATATCCGTATTAGTGTAGAAAACTAGGACACAAAAATATACAGGGTCTATGGAAATTAAATCAGGGTTTATTTTTCATATTTGTGATGTAGCTCTGAACTGGCTGGCGATCATCCATAATAAAGTTTAGCCAAATTTGGCTATAAACAGGTTATGAAAGTAAAATAAAGTTTAAGATTCCTCTAGGTACATGTTTGAACCCATTAGAGAAATCTGAAGATATTTCCCCCCCCCCAAAAAAAACACTATAGAAATGTGGCGACTAAAAAAAAAAAAAAAACACACACACACACACACACACACACACAAACACACATATTTTTAGCCATTTTGATTTCTCTTTTAGTCAAATCGCTAAATTTAGCCAGAAAAAATGTTATGGCCAATGACATAACTTCCCTTTGTAATAGCTATTTACAAATAGGGGTTCTAGCAAATTACTTGTGCACTTTGTTTTTTTTTTTTTAATGGCTAACTTCTTCTTCTTCTT
>Ga0209611_10008783_pt1 | contig 15595 bp, 13 predicted proteins | sample S1TSphgellanicum_3_FD_187693 | JGI IMG/M metagenome (GOLD analysis project Ga0209611, IMG submission 187693) | Host-associated microbial communities from peat moss isolated from Minnesota, USA - S1T2_Fc - Sphagnum magellanicum MG (SPAdes) (version 2) | ecosystem: Host-associated > Plants > Peat...
CTTGCCACTGGTCTGCTCGTCGACGAGCGTGGTGTACTCCTTGAAGATGTCGAAGCGCTTCGCGCGCGTGGCGTGCTGGAGTTTCTGGACCGTGCGGGGATTGAAGAGGTGCAACTCGCCGTCGCGACGCCACTGGTACTCGCCGCGATTCGCGATCTCGACGGCCTCGGCGACTGGAGGGTGGAACGCGCTGTGGTGCAGGGCGAGGACGCTCTGGGCGATGTGCTCGAGGGTGATGCCGCCGATGCGCGAGTGAAAGCCCGGGAAGTACTTGGTCAGCACGGTGCTCGAGACGCCCACGGCCTCGAAGAGTTGTGAACCCACGTAACTCGCCACCGTCGAGACGCCCATCTTGGACATGGTCTTGACGATGCCCTTGTTGAGGGCCTTGCCGTACTGGTAGCGGGCCTCGAAGGCGCTGAGGTCGCTCAACTCACCCGCCTCGACGAGCGCGTCGATTGATTCGTAGGCGAGGTACGGGCACACCGCCGAGGCGCCGACGCCGAGCAACAGGGCCACGTGGTGGACCTCGCGCACGTCGCCCGCCTCGATGATCAACGCCGCACTGGTGCGTAGGTGCTCTTCGACGAGTCGGTGGTGGACCGCCGAGGTGAGCAGGAGGCTGGGGATCGCCGCGTGCGTGTTCGAGATGTTGCGGTCCGACAAGATGATGATGTTCGCGCCCGAGCGCACGTTCTCGACCACTTCGTCACAGACGTCGTCGATCGCGTCGCTCAGTCGTTGGGCCGCGTCCTCGTTCGACTGCGCGACGAAGAGGCCGTCGACAACCACCGTCGTGAAACCACGTACGCCGTCGCTCTCTTCGATGTAACGGATCTTCGACAATTCGTCGGTCGAGAGCACCGGCGAGGGCAGGACGATCTGGTGGGCGTGCTCGGGCGTCTCGGCGAGCAGGTTCTCCTCGCCCCCGATCGCGACGCGCGTCGAGGTCACCAACTCCTCGCGGATGGCGTCGAGCGGCGGGTTGGTGACCTGGGCGAACAACTGGGTGAAGTAGTCGAAGAGCGAGCGATGCTGGTGCGACAACGCCGGGAGCGTCGCGTCCGAACCCATCGAACCAATCGGCTCCTCGCCCACCTGGGCCATGTGGCGCACGATGAGTCGGACGTCCTCTTCGCTGAACCCGAAGTTCTTCTGGTGACGAGCGATCGACGCGTGCTTGGCGACGAGCATCGGTCGAACCTCGAGATCGTCGAGCGAGACCTGTTGCTCGTCCAACCACTGACCGTAGGGGGCGCTCGCGGCGAGCGTGCTCTTCAACTCCTCGTCGTCGATGATGCGACCCTGCTCGATGTCGACGAGGAACACCCGACCCGGTTGCAGACGACCCTTGCGTTCGATGTTCGCCGGGTCGACCGGCAGGACCCCGACCTCGCTGGCGAAGATGACGCGCTGGTCCTTGGTGACCCAGTAGCGAGCGGGTCGAAGCCCGTTGCGGTCCAGGACCGCGCCGACCACCTTGCCGTCACAGAAGGTCACCGACGCGGGTCCGTCCCAGGGTTCCATCAGGGCCGCGTGGTAGCGGTAGAAGTCGCGGCGCTCGACGCTCATCGCCGTCGACCGCTCCCAGGCCTCGGGGATCATCATCAAGACGGCGTGGGGCAAGGAACGACCGCCCTGGACGAGGAGTTCGACGACCTCGTCGAAACTCGCCGAGTCGCTCATGTCCTCGGTGATGATGGGCGTCAACTCCTCGACGGGTAGCGCCAAGAGGTCGCTCTCGAGCGTGGTCTCGCGAGCGCGCATCCAGTTGCGGTTGCCGCGTACCGTGTTGATCTCGCCGTTGTGCGCGATGTAGCGAAACGGCTGGGCGAGGTCCCAGCGCGGCAGCACGTTGGTCGAGAACCGACTGTGCACGACGGCGATCGCCGAGGTGAGCCGCTCGTCGCGCAGGTCGTCGAAGTACTGGCGCAGTTGAGGCGACGACAGCATCCCCTTGTAGATGAGCACGTTGGTCGAACACGAGGACGCGTAGACGTCGAGGCGGTGCTCGATGACCTTGCGCGCGCTGTAGAGCGCCCGCTCGAGGTCGCGCACGGGCGTAGGGGCGCTGATGAGCTGTTGGACGAACAAGGGTTCACTCGCGGCCGAGGTGGGGCCGAGGATGGCCGAACTGACCGGCACCTCGCGCCACCCGATGCTCGCGAGTCCGACCCGCGCGAGCACCTCGTCGATCGTCGCACGAACGCTGGTCAGGTCGCTGTGGCGAGGGATCATCCAAAAGGCGACGCCGTACTCGCCCTTCGCGGGCACCGCGGTCTCGAAGACCCCACGAATGAACGAATCGGGCATCTGGATGAGCACGCCGGCCCCGTCGCCCGAATCCACGTCCGAGCCCGTCGCACCCCGGTGCTCGAGGTTCTCGAGGATGGTGAGGGCGTCACTGACGGTCGCGTGCGTCGACGAACCGGTCAGGTCCGCGACCATACCCACGCCGCAGGCGTCGTGTTCAAAGCTCGGGTCGTAAAGAGAGAGTCGGTCTGTCATGGCGTTTCCTTATGGGGCAACGCTGACCCGGGACAATTATAACGAGAATGTTTCTCGAACGGCCGCCTACCCTTAGAACGTGAGTGAACGACGACGAAGCGTCCTGGTGGTCGGCGCGGGCATAATCGGGCTCGTGACCGCCTTTCGGCTGCTGCGCGACGGCCACGAGGTCACGGTGTTCGACCCCTCGCCCGCTCGAGGGGCGACGTGGGCGGCGGCGGGGATGATCGCACCCGCGGCCGAGGTCGCGGTGGGCGAAGAGTCGAATTACGCCCTCCAACGACGCGCTCTTCCCGCGTGGCGCGCTCTCGCTGAGGAACTTCACGCGATCACCGGTGAGCCGCTGCACGTCGTGGCGCACGGCACGCTCCTCGTGGGCTGGGACGCGGGTGATCGACGACTGCTCGACCAGTTCGCCGAGGTCGCGCGCGATTTCGGGGTGGATCTGCGAGCGTGCACGCGCGACGAGGTCCCCGAACACTTCGCGGGCGTGAGCCCGAGGATCGCGCGGGGGCTGTTGTTACCCGGCGACGGATGGGTCGATCCCGACGAGGCCGTACGACTCCTGCTGGCGTCGCTCGAGCTGTTGGGCGCGAAGATCATCGCGAGTGAGGTGACGCGGATCGAGAGCGGCGAGCACGACGTGCGCGCCTTCACCGACGTGGGTGATTTCGTCGGCTCGTGCGGGATTCTCGCCACCGGCGCCGCGGGTCTCGTCGCGGGAGCACCCGTCGTGGTGGCCAACGCCGTGCGCCCGGTGCGCGGCGCGACCCTGCGCGTACGCGGATTCGAACGCAGCGGCGTCGCCACGTTACGGGCCTTCGTGCGCGGGCGACCGTTCTACGCGTTGAGTCGACCCGGCGGTTACGGCGTGCTCGGTGCGAGCGTCGAAGAACGCGGCGAGCTCGGGTTCGAGCTGGGCGAACTCCAACGACTCACGCGCGACGCGCTCGACGTGCTGCCGTCGCTCGAGAGTGCCGAGGTGATCGAACACCGCAGCGGCCTACGCCCGGCGAGTCGCGACCTGGCGCCGTTCTTCGAACGACTCGCCGGTACCCGGTGGGCGTGGGCGTCGGGCCACTACCGACACGGCGTGACGCTCGCTCCCCTCACCGGCGACCAGAGCGCCCAGTTCGTGCGAGGTCTCGCGTGATCGTGGTCAACGGGGAGCCCGTCGACGCGCTCGGTCGATCCGTCGCCGAGGTGCTGGAACTGCTCGGGCTCGAAACCCGGGGCGTCGCGATCGCGCGCAACGGCGACGTCGTGCCGCGAAGTCAGTGGGGCGAGGTGCGACTCACCGAGGGCGACCGCATCGAGATAGTGACGGCCGCCGCCGGCGGCTAGGAGAAAGGACGGACCAATGTCGACCAACGATCTGCTCGAGGCGCTCGACGAACGCATCTTGGACGCGATCAAGGCGAAGGCGACGGGTGAGACGATCGCCTACCTCTGTGAGGCGCGCGCCTGGCTCACCCACCCTGATCAGGCGCACGGCGGCATCCGTCCGAGTGCGTGACGACGCCGGCGCTAGCATTGAACGTTCGCGGGCTGTGGCTTAGTTTGGTCTAGAGCGCTCGGCTGGGGGCCGAGAGATCGGGAGTTCAAATCTCCCCAGCCCGACCAAAATGGGTGAGGTGCCACCTTGACGTTGGTTCGGTCTCGTAACATCGTGAACGAGTCATCCACTAGCGAGGGGGTCCCGATGCAGCGTCGTGTGACAGCGAGCGTGCTCCTCGCGGCGCTCACGCTCGTGCCCTCCCTGGTCAGCGTGCACGCCGGCGCCGCGGCGATCCTTCCCCCGTCGAACCCCGCGTCGAACATCGCGCCGTCGCCGGACTACACCATCGTCAATAATCGTTCCTACACCGTGGGTTCACGTCTGCCGGGATGTTGGCGCTGGGCGGGGTCGCACCTCGTCGCGAACCCGAGCTCGGCGACGTGCCTGAGAGAAGAGATCGCGGCGACCAATCGCGCCCAAAGTGCCGAAGGACTCGGGCCGGTGACGCTCCCGACGAATTTCGCCTCGCTTAGTCCCGTCAAGCAACTCCTCGTGACCGTTGACATCGAGCGCGTGAGCCGCGGTGAGGCCCCCGTCGTCGGGGTCGCCGCGTCACTCGATCAGTTGGCCCAGCTCGGCGCCGCGGGACGACGAGACCCGTCGCTGCCCTCCGCCTCGGCGTACCCGGGTGCGACCGGGGGGTACACCGCGAATTGGGCGGGCGCGATCAACGCGCTCGACGCGAATTACGCCTGGATGTACCAAGACGGCTGGGCCGGGAACGCGACCTTCAACGAGGACTGCACGAGCGCGCACGCCGCGGGTTGCTGGGGTCACCGTGACGACATACTCGCGAACGGTGCGGTGCTGCCCTGTCCCACGTCGTCGTGCTCGCTCGTCATGGGAGGCGGTTTCGTCAACCGCGGCGCCGGTGACGGCTTCAGCTCCTTTTCGGAACTCTTCGTCCAAGTGACGAACACGCCGACGGACTTGATCTACACCTGGGCCATGGCCCTCGCCGCGGGGGCGCAGGCGTAGCGCGACGTTACTTCGCTCCCTCGTGGTCGGCGGCGGGGGCATCCTTCACGGTGGGGACCTTCGCCCGCACGCGCACGCCGTAGCGTTGACCCGCCCGCGGATTCAGTTGTTTCGCCTGGTCGTGGCTCAATTGGACCCACGTCGTCGCGTCGGCGTCCTCGAGCACCACGCGAACCTCGAAGCCGAGTCGCACGACGTCGCGCACCTCGTAGGTCTCCACGCCCTCGTCGGGGGCGACCAGTTCTAGTTCGTGGGGCCGGTACGCGATCCCCCCGAGCGTGGTGATCGGTCCGAGGAAGGACGCCACGAAGTCCGTGGCGGGGTGGTCGTAGACGAAGGAGGGACGTCCGGCCTGTTCGATGCGGCCCTCGTTGAGGATCACGATGCGGTCCGATATCTCCATCGCTTCGGCCTGGTCGTGCGTGACGAGGATCGTCGTGATGCCGACCTCTTTTTGTAGTGAGCGGATCCACGAGCGCAGTTCGGCGCGTACCTGCGCGTCGAGGGCCGCGAAGGGTTCGTCGAGCAAGAGCACGTCGGGCTTGATCGCGAGGGCGCGCGCGAGGGCCATGCGCTGGCGTTGGCCGCCCGACAATTGGTGCGGGAATTGGTCGGCGTAGGCTTCGAGACGCACCAAGGCCAGCAACTCGTCCACCTGCGCGCGACGCTTCGCGCGGGGCACGTGCTGGACCTTCAGGCCGTAGGCGACGTTGTCGCGCAACGAGAGGTGGCGAAACGGCGCGTAGTCCTGGAAGCAGAAGCCGATCCGACGATTGCGCGCGGGCTCGTTGGTGACGTCCTTACCCGCGAGCGAGACCCGTCCACTGTCGAGGGGCGTCAGTCCCGCGATGATCTTGAGCAACGTCGACTTACCCGAACCCGACGGCCCGAGCAACGCGGTGAGGTCGCCCTCGTTGACCACGTCGCTGATGCCGTCGAGGACGAGACGTCCTCGGTAGGACTTGGTGACCCCGCTATACGAAACTGTCATATCGCTTCCTTTCAAGACGATGGCGCGCAATACCGATCACGCCGAGGACCAGCACCGAGATGAGTCCGAGCAGGAGCGAACCCACGAACCCCTGGTAGCTGTTGAAACTGTCGAAATTGGCCCCGATGTTGAGGGTCAACGTCTGGGTCAGTAATGCGATGTTGCCGGACACGATGAGGACCGCACCGTATTCACCGATCACGCGCGCGAGCGTGAGGGTCACCCCGTAGGCCGCCGCCCAGGCGATCGATCGCAGGGTGATGGTGAAGAAGATCCGGCCCGGCTTCGCGCCGAGCGTCGCGGCGGTCTGCTCTTGGTGCTCGCCGAGCTCGCGCAGCAGTGGGATGACCTGGCGACTCACGAGCGGCAACGAGACGAAGATCGAGGCGAGCACGATCGCCCAGTAGGTGAACATGATCTTGAGACCGAGGTAGGCGAAGGTCGAACCGAACCAGCCGGTCTGGGCGTAGGCGAGTTCGAGCATGAGGCCCACGATGATCGGCGAGAGCGCGAGGGGTACGTCGATGACGACGTCGAGCGCGCGGCTGAGCTTGGACGGGTGACGCACGATCCAGAGCGAGACGCCGACGCCGAAGAGCACGTTGAGCGGCACGGCGAGGACGACCACCTTGGCCGTGAGCCAGATCGCCTGGTCCATCGCGGGGTCGCGCAGGGCGCTCCAGAACTGGCTCCAACCCTTCACGAACGCTTGTTGGAAGATGAATCCCAGGGGTAGCGCGAGTAACGCGCCCACGTAGAGGATCACCACACTGCGTAGGACGACCGACGAACGTCTCATCCGCGCCTCGCCGCGAGTTGACGAGCCACGACGTTGCTCACGACAAGTACCGTGAGGGCGAGGACCAGCAGGACGAGGGCGACCGCCGACGCGCTCGTGTTTTGGTCCGAGGAGACCAGCGAGTAGATGAGCGAACTGGACACTTGGGAGTGATACGGAAGGTTGTTCGAGATGAAGACGACCGAGCCGTATTCACCGAGCGCGCGCGCGAAGGCGAGGCCGGTGCCCGTCAAGAGCGCCGGCAGGATGGCGGGCAGCGTGACCGTGCGAAACACGTGTAGCGGTGAGGCGCCGAGCGTCGCGGCGGCGTCCTCGGCGTCGCTCGTGAGCGTCTCGAGCACCGGTTGCACGGCCCGCACGGAGAACGGCAGCGTCACGAACATGATGGCGACGGTGATGCCGACCCAGGTGCCCGTGATGTTGACGTGAAAGGGCGAGTGCGGACCGTAGAGGGTGTAGAACGTCACGCCCGCCACGACCGTCGGTAACGCGAAGGGCAGGTCGATGATGGTGTTGAGCACGCCCCGGCCCGCGAAGCGGTCGCGCACGAGCACGTACGCCGTGGCGGTGCCCGCGACCGCGTTAAAGACGGCGGCGAAGAGCGAACACGCCAGGGTGAGTTTCAGGGCGTCCCACGCCTCGGTACTGGTCGCCGCACTCCAGAACGTCCCGAGTCCTCCCTTGAAGGCCTCGTTGAGCAGGGCGGCCATAGGGATGAGGACGAGCAGGCTCACGTAGCCCACGGCGACGCCCTTGGCGAGGGGCGCGCGCGCAGCCTCTAGTGCGGGTAGACGGCGAATCGGCCGCCACGTACGTGGCGGCCGATCGCTCGAAGGCGCGGGCGGATTAAGCGTCGTCGCCGGCAAACTGCTCGAGGTAGGTGACTATCCCCTGGTTCGGATACGCGTCATTGTTCTTCGGGAACGTGACGTTCGTACTGAAGAATTCGGGGTCGAGGACGGGCCAGCCGCCCTTGTTGAGCGACTGCACTGTTTGGAGGTCCGTGGGCTTCTTGAAGGCGGCGAACTTGAACTCCGTCTGGGTCCACACCGACTTCAGTACCGAACGGTACCCGAGGTAGGCGAAGACACCCTGACCCGCGGGTGAGAACAAGTACTTGTAGAACGCGACGGCCGCCGGCTTGTTAAGGCCCGTGTTGGTGAGCGCAATCGGGTTCTCGATCAGCAGCGTCTGGGGCGGGACGACGACGGTGATCTTGTCACCCGCGTTCTGTGCGGCGATGGCGTCGTCCTCGTAGTCGAGCAGGACGTTGCCAGTACCCGCGAGGAAGGTCGACAGGGCGGACGAACCGCTCGCCGGCTGGGCCACGGTGTGCTGGAGGACTGACTTGAGGAAGTTCTGCGCCTGCTTCGCGGTGTGGCCCGTGGCGATCCACGCGGCGTAGGCGGCGAGCAGATTCCACTTGGCGCTGCCCGACGTCGCCGGGTTCGGCGTGACGATCTGAATACCGCTACCCGTCAACTGACCCCATTTCGTGATGCCGAGGGGATTGCCCGAGCGCACGATGAACACGACGGTCGAGTCGGTCACGATGCCCGGCGTGCTGTAGGTGGTCTGCGCGTTCTTACCGGTGAGCGCGGGGTTCACACCGGCGATGGAATCCTCCTGGGACGACCAGTTGGCGGGAATGTCACCTGCGGCGACGAGGCTTTGCTCGTCGGAGTAGTACGAGAGGTTCACCACGTCGGCGGGTAGTCCGTTGGCGACCGCCGTGGCTTCCGTGCCCGAGGCGCCGATCGAGTTGGTAAACGTGACCCCTTGACCGGCGGGCGTCGACTGGAAGGCGGCCTCGGCGGCCTTCATGGCCGGTCCGACGACCGAATAGCCGACGACGTTGACGTTGTTCGGGTTACTCGCACCGCTGGCTGGTAGAGCGAAGCTCGCCACCACCGTGGTCCCGACGGCACCGAGTGCCAGCAGTCGTGGCCATTTGTGATTCGTGAACTTCATGAAGACTCTCTTTCTCAACTATTTCTAGTTTCCTTATAGGAATAGTAAAGAACACTAGCAAAATGGTCACGGACCAGTCAACAATTGGTCACCCCCACCGGCCCCCGTGGGCACCGTGACCTAGAAGTCGCTCCTCACGAGGAGAAACGCGACGCAGCGGCGACGTTGCGAAGACTCCCAAGACCCTCGATACGCGTCTCGAGCACGTCACCCTCCTTGAGGAAGAGCGGAGGATCCTGGCCTTGACCCACGCCGTGGGGACTGCCCGTGAACATGATGTCCCCCGGGCGAATTTCGACCACCGACGAGAGGTACGAGATGAGTTCGGCCACGCTGAAGACCATGTCGCTCGTGCTTGAGTCTTGTTGGCGCACGCCGTTCACGTCACACGAGATCGCCAGCTCGTTGGGATCGTCGACCTCGTCGGACGTGGTCAACCACGGTCCAATCGGCGTGAAATTCTCGTACGACTTGCCGAGCGAGAATTGCGCGGGCGAACCGAGCAATTGCAGTTCGCGATCGCTGAGGTCCTGGCCTACGCAGTAACCGGCGACGTAGTCAAGCGCCTCCTCGACTCCGATAGCGCGACCTCGTCGCCCGAAGACGACGACCAACTCGGACTCCCAATCCGTCCTCGGCGACACGATCGGGAACGACGCGTTCGCGCCCGCGACCGACGACGGGAACTTCGTGAAGACCATGGGCTTGGTGGGCAACGCCAAGCCCATCTCGTGCGCGTGCGTGCGGTAGTTGAGACCTATCGCGAACACCTGACCCGGTTGGGTGATGACGGGTCCGAGACGCGTGTCGCGCATCACGGCGTCGGGCGTGGTCGGTGTGCTGACGCGCGGCGCGTCGCTCGCAAACCACGCGGTGAACTCGTCGAGCTGCGCGACGAGTTCATCCAGGCTCGACGGGAAGCGCTCGTGCGACGCGGTCGCGACGTCGATGACGCCCTCGTCGCACACGACGGTGGCCCTGCCACCAAGGTTGGCCAATCTCATCCTCTACCTCAAACGTTCGCCGCTTGGCCCCCGCCAAATAGTAGAGCACGACACCCTCGGGCGCGGTTCGTAGGGTGCTCGACGGGGCTCGTCGTTGCGAAACAGCTACCTCGCCGAGCGCCGCGGGCGTCATCGTCACGACGCAGTGTCGGGGGTAGAATTAGGGGTGACAGGTCGGGGTGAAAACCGACGTTCGTGGGCGACGCGCCACGAAAGTGCATTGCCTAGAGAGGGTGATCCCAGTCATTGACTGGACGCAGTATGCAGAAGAGGGATTCCTTCGTCCTACGACACCTCGCCGAGTTACAGCCCGAACTTTGGTGGCTCGACGCCGACCCGCTCGAACCGGCTCCCCACCCCGCCCTCATTGGTGAGGTCGGCGCGGACTTGTGCGTCGTGGGGGCTGGCTACACCGGGCTATGGACGGCGCTGCTCGCCAAGGAGCGCGACCCCGACCGGACGGTCGTGGTCGTCGAACAGTACGAGACGGGAGCCGGTGCCTCGGGGCGCAACGGAGGTTTCTGCTCCGCGTCGCTGACCCACGGTTTCATCAACGGCATGCGTCGCTTCGCGGCCGAGATGCCCATCATCGAACGACTGGGTCGAGAGAACCTCGACGAGATCGAAGCGACCGTCAAGCGTTACAACATCGAGTGCGACTGGGAACGTACGGGCGAGCTCCAGGTCGCCATCGCGCCGTGGCAATTCGCCCACATGGCCGAAGAGGCCCGCCTGCGCAACAAGATGGGCGACAACGTCATCGTGCTCTCGAAGGAGGAGGTGCAGTCACGCATCCACTCCCCCCTCTACGAAGGCGCGCTCTTCAGTCCGCGCGGCACCGCGTTGGTCGACCCCGCGCGACTGGTCTGGGGTCTCGAGAAGGTCTGCGCGTCCTTGGGCGTGACCATCTACGAGAACTCGAAGGTCGACTGGCTCGAGGACGTCGACGACGCGGTGCGCGTGCACGCCCCCTACGGTGCGGTGACCGCGCAACGGGTGGCGCTCGCCACCAACGTCTTTCCCTCGCTCGTGCGAAAGGCGCGCAAGTACGTCGTGCCGGTCTTCGACTACCAGATCGTCACCGAGCCGCTCACCGACGAGCAGTTGGCGAGTATCGGCTGGGCGGGTCGCGAGGGTGTCGCCGACTCGGGTAATCAGTTCCACTACTACCGGCTCACCCAGGACCACTCCATCCTCTGGGGTGGCTACGACGCGATCTACAACTTCCGCGGCAAGGTCCAACGCAACTACGAGTTCAACGCCGAGACCTACGCCACGCTCGCGAGCCACTTCCTCGCGACGTTCCCCCAACTCGCGGGCATCAAGTTCACCCACGCCTGGGGCGGCGCCATTGACACCTGCACGCGATTCTCCCCGTTCTGGGGCACGTCGCATCAAGGCAAGGTCGCCTACGTCCTGGGTTTCACCGGCCTCGGCGTCGCCTCGACGCGCTTTGGCGCGAACACCATGTTGGACCTGCTCGACGGGGCCGACACCGAGCGCACCCGACTCGCCATGGTGCGACGCAAGCCCCTCCCGTTTCCTCCCGAACCACTGCGGTGGGTCTTCATACGCTTCACCCAGTGGTCGATCAAACGCGCGGACGCGCACCAGGGCAAGCGCAACTTCTGGTTGCGTCTGCTCGACCTCATCGGTCTCGGATTCGACTCGTAACTACGCACCCCGGGCGACGCCCGGGGTGCGTAGTTACTTGACGTCACTCAGTCGTCGCCCTCGTGGGTGCTCATGAGGCCCGAGATCATGTTGACGACCGTGGGGTCCATCAGCGTCGTGACGTCGCCCAATTGTCGGTTCTCGGCGACGTCGCGCAGGAGTCGACGCATGATCTTGCCCGAGCGCGTCTTGGGCAGTTCGGGCGTGAGGATGATCTGGCGCGGACGTGCGATGGGACTGATGACCTTGGACACGTGCACGCGTAACTCCTCGATCACCGGTGCCTGGTCCTTCATCTTGTCGTCGGCCGAGAGCTTGAGCGTCACGAAGGCGACGATGGCCTGGCCCGTGAGATCGTCGCTCGCCCCCACGACCGCCGCCTCGGCGACGGCGGGGTGACCCACCAGGGCGTGTTCGACCTCGGTGGTCGAGAGACGGTGTCCCGAGATATTCATGACGTCGTCGATTCGACCGAGCAGCCACAGGTCGCCGTCGTTGTCGTACTTGGCGCCGTCACCGGCGAAGTACTTGCCCGGGAAACGTGACCAGTAGGTCTCCTTGAAACGCTCGGGGTCACCGTAGATGCCCCGCGTCATCGAAGGCCACGGGGCGGTGATCACGAGATAACCACCCTCGCCCTTGCCGACCGAGTTGCCGTCGTTGTCCACGATGTCAATCGAGATTCCCGGCAGCGCGCGCATCGCCGCGCCCGGCTTGGTGGCGGTGATGCCCGGCAGCGGTGAGGCCATGATGGCGCCGGTCTCGGTCTGCCACCAGGTGTCGACGATGGGGCAACGGTCACCACCGATGTTCTCGCGGTACCACATCCACGCCTCGGGGTTGATGGGCTCACCCACCGTGCCGAGCAGTCGCAGGCTCGACAGGTCGTGTTGCTTGGGGAACTCCTCGCCCCACTTCATGAGCGTGCGAATGGTGGTCGGTGCGGTGTAGAGGATCGTGGCCTTGAACTCCTCGATGATCTTCCACCATCGGTCCTTACCCCCCGAGTCCGGCAAACCCTCGTACATGATCTGGGTCACGCCGTTGATGAGTGGTCCGTAGACGATGTAACTGTGACCGGTGATCCAACCAATGTCGGCCGCGGTCCAACAGACGTCGGTCTCGGGCTTCACGTCAAAGATGTTGTAGTGCGTGAAGGCCGCCTGGGTGAGGTACCCGCCCGTGGTGTGAAAGATGCCCTTGGGCTTGGCGGTCGTGCCCGAGGTGTACATGATGAAGAGCGTCTGTTCCGCGGGAAAGTACTCCGCGACGTGCTCGGTCTTCTGCTTGTCGACCACCTCGTGCCACCAGTGGTCGCGGCCCTCGGTCCAGTCGACGTCACCGCCGGTGCGTCGCACGACGAGCACCGCCTTCACGTTCGGACACGACTTCAACGCCTCGTCGACCGCGGGCTTGAGCGGACTCGCCGCGCCACGACGGAACGCGCCGTCGGCGGTGACGACGAACTGACAGTCCGAGTCGAGGATGCGACTCGAGAGCGCGTCCGCGGAGAAGCCCCCGAAGACGACCGAGTGCACCGCGCCGAGTCGCACGATAGCGAGCATCGTCACTACGGCCTCGGGGATCATTGGCATGTAGACCGCGACCCGGTCACCCTTCTTCACGCCGAGTTCGGTGAGGGCGTTCGCCGCTTGGGCGACCAGCTTCTGGAGGTCCGCGTAGGTGATGGTGCGCGTCTCACCTTCGGCGTCCGCGACCCAGTAGTACGCGACCTTGTCACCGCGACCTTCGTCGACGTGGCGGTCCACGCAATTGACACTGGCGTTCAGCTCGCCGTCGCTAAACCACTTCGCGAAGGGGAGGTCCCATTCGAGCGTCTTCGTTGGTTGCTTGTGCCACACGAGACGATCCGCTTGTTTGCGCCAGAACGCGATCGGGTCCGCGTCGGCTTCGGCGTAGATCGATGGTTGGGCGTTCGCCTGCTTCACGAACGCGGCGCTCGGTGCGAAGCTTCTCGTCTCTTCCAGCCACGCCTCTAGTTTTGCTTCACTCATAATTTCCCCCAGCACTCTCACGTTGGCGCGACCTCGCGCGCGAACGAACTACTTGTTTCGTTACTTCCCCCGACGCCGTCCGTTTCTCGTGCGGCGCCCCCGTGTTGACAGTATCGTCATCGTCCCCCAAAACGTCAACAGCGCCCGTGCACGAGGCAGGGGCGCTGTTGACTTTTGGGTCCGAGGTTAAGACACCATTGCGCCTATATTAGCCTCGCGGACCGACCGGCAACACCACTCGCTTGTGCGTGTCGTTGATCACACCGGCCGCCGAGGCGTACCAGGCGAGCGCCGCCGTCACGAGGCCGAGCCAACCACCGACCCTGGTCATGTCCGTGAATCCCGAGCCCGTCCCCCAGGCCCCGATGGTCAGGAAGATGAACGTCAACGTCAGCGCGACGAAGACCAACAGCACCGCGCTACTCGTGCGAAGCGCCGCGATGGTCATGTAGGCCGTGAAGATCGCCCAACCCAAGAGGTAGATCGCCGTGGTGTCCGTACCACCCGCGACGGGACCACCGTGGATCAAGAGCCACAGACCAATCCAGAACGCGCCGTACGAGGTGAAGGCGAGCGCACCAAAGGTGTTCTTACGCACGAATTCCCACATACCAGCGAGCAACTGGGCCAGGCCGCCGTAGACGAGCGCCAAAGCGAGGGCCGAAGCCACGCCTGCACCCTTCCACAGATTGGCGTTCGCACTGCTGAGTGCGAACGTCGTCATTGCGAACCCCGCGAGTCCTAATGGACCGGGATCCGCGATACTTTGTTCAGCCATTTAATTCCCCCCAATTAAGGTTTCCATCGAACCGCCTCGTTGGCGGCCCAGTTACGATTTAACACCCCTGTAACGTGACGCGCCAAGAGTTACGAGAGTTTTTTCTGAGCATTTCTTCGACGAGTCGTCGTTACTTTTGAGTAAGCCGTCGCCCCGTGACGCGAGGTGGGTAAGAGGATTCTCAGACGTCGGTGATCGCGACGCGTCTAGGACGCGACGTGATCCAGGGCGTGACGGAACGACGCGACGAACTCCTCGATCTGCGCCGCACCCGCGCCGTCGAGGATGAGCCGCACCAGCGCGGAACCCACGATGACCCCGTCACTCACGTGCGCCGCGGCGCTCGCCTGCTCGGGGCTCGAGATGCCGATGCCGACGTAGGTCGGAATGTCACTCACCTCGCGAACGTCGTGCACGACGCGCGCCGCCGCACCGTCGTCGTCCGCTCGTCCGGTCACCGCCATGCGCGCCGAGGCGTAACAGAAGCCCTCCGTCACGCCGGTCACGAGGGCGATCCGTGAAGGGGGCGTCGAGGGGGCGACCAGGAACACCGTCGCCACGTCGGCCACGTCGGCGGCGTCGCGCCACGCCGACGATTCCTCGACCGCCAGATCCGGCACGATCGCACCCGTCACGCCGGACTCGTGCAACTTGCCCGCCACCCGCTCGAGGCCGTAGTGCAGCAAAACGTTGTAGTACGTCATCGCCACCAAAGGCACCGTGGTCGCGAGCTCCTCGAGGTCCTTGCAGATCGAGTCGATCGTCGTTCCCGCCGCGAGCGCGCGCAGCGAGGCTTCTTGAATGACGACACCGTCCATCATGGGGTCGGAGAACGGCACACCAATCTCGATGGCGTCCGCACCCGCGAGCGCCGCGGCCTCGACGTGGCGCACCCAGTCGGGCGTCGCCCCCGCGACGAAGTACGGCACGAACGCCTTGCGTCCCGTCGCGCGAAGTTCGCGCAGTTCCTTCTCCAGACTCTTCACTCGTTGCCTCGAAGGATCTCTCGCACTTGGGCGACGTCCTTGTCGCCACGACCCGACAAGTTGAGCAACACGGTGCTGCCGGTGGGGATGGACTCCCCCGCTTCTTGGAGAATCCACGCCACGGCGTGCGCGGTCTCGAGTGCCGGGATGATCCCCTCGAGTTCGCTGAGCACTTTGAGCGCGCCGAGCACGTCCTCGTCGCCGATCGCGACGTACTGCGCGCGACCCGACGCGGCGAGGTGCGCGTGTTCGGGACCGATGCCGGGATAATCCAAACCCGCTGAGATTGAATGCGCCTCTTCGATCTGTCCGAACTCGTCTTGGATCAAGTAG
>Ga0209611_10008784_pt1 | contig 15595 bp, 8 predicted proteins | sample S1TSphgellanicum_3_FD_187693 | JGI IMG/M metagenome (GOLD analysis project Ga0209611, IMG submission 187693) | Host-associated microbial communities from peat moss isolated from Minnesota, USA - S1T2_Fc - Sphagnum magellanicum MG (SPAdes) (version 2) | ecosystem: Host-associated > Plants > Peat...
ATGGATTTGTGTAACAATTAGGTGTCTCTGAACTTCAACTGATTCTATGTCCAAGTCTGGTCCCAGAATTTGCTTTAGAACAACCACCTGCCACTCCTCTTACATCAAAAATGATGGAAACCTCTTAGCAGGCTGTTGAGAATTGGCTAACCTGGTTGGCTCTACTAAACTTCTTGTGGGTTGGTTTTTGCGCTACTGTCTGAGCTTGTCCAGAAATTTGTACTGACATACCTGAGATGAAATTTGGGGTAATGTGTCTCTTTCCTTCTGATTTGTGACTTAGACCTGAGTGTTGCATATTCCTTTCTCTCAATAGGTGTGCCAGCGGACAGGAGAGCCAAACAAACTTATGTTTTGCAAGAGATGTGACGAAGCATATCATGTTTACTGCCAGCAGCCTCCACTTAAGGTAAGCTGGGCAGTATACAGATTGTGACCATTGTGGGCATTGGGAAGATCTTTGGGCCTGACCAAGTTTTGCACTATAAGCTGGGCAGTATACAGATTGTGACCATTGTGGGCATTGGGAAGATCTTTGGGCCTGACCAAGTTTTGCACTATAAGCTGGGCAGTATACAGATTGTTATCATTGTGGGCATTGGGAAGATCTTTGGGCCTGACCAAGTTTTGCACTATGTGAAAGGTTGTTATCCTGGATGAGAGGGTGCTTGTGTTCACGTTTTGGGTTCTGGCTCTGAACATTTGGACAAGTATCTTCTCAGTGAGATAGTTAGACAAGGTCTTGAGACTAGAGGGTTCTGGTGAAATCAGGAATGGTTCTTTTCTTGCTTCAGGCTTGATGTCTTAGAGCACTCTGAACAAGAAAGTTAAGTAGAAGAAATTGTGGAGAAAGGATAGCTAGGACCATTAGTCATGCAAGGTAGCTTCCAGTCGGGCTCTCAACATGTTTTCTGGGCTAATATAGATGTACTGTGGTTCTTTGCAGCACGTGCCAAAGGGTCCTTTTATGTGTCCAAAACATGCCCGCTGTCATAGCTGTGGAACCCATGTTCCTGGAAGTGGTGTTAGTTCTAGGTATGGACAACTTAACAGTTTCTCCTGAGTGCCCTGGACCAAGATGTCCAGGTTGGTATACATGTAAAGTTTTAGCTGACATGCAAAGTAAGGGGGAGGTCCAATGTTAGATCTTATGCTATCTTTGTCTTATCTGGGTTTCTTCATCTTTTTGACTTCAAACTGCTTACAGCAGGTATGTATGTGGAATGTAGGTACAGACAGCTTGTAGACAGATCTAATTCTTCTTCCTGCACAATGCTAGTACATATGTCTAGCTGCCATCTTTCTGCACTACAGCAATGTAATGTGTGGATGGGTGCTGTGCAGGTGGTTTTTGTCCTATACAATGTGTGATGCATGTGGAAGGCTGTTTGTAAAGGGAAAATACTGTCCAATCTGCTTGAAGGCAAGCTTGCATTCCCAAGATTATGTCAAAACTGTGCTTATTGAGTTTTAATTACCTTCCACAGGTTATGTTTGGTTTGCTTGTGATAGGGTGATCCTTGTGATAGCAGTGTGTACTGCTTCAATGGAGCTTGGTCAACTCCTTAAAATTAATCAGTCAGTGTGAGATTGAGAGGGCCAACCTGGTCAAGTCTGCATAGATTTGGCTTTTAGGCTAGTGAAATGTCTCAGATTCATGCTTGATGCTACTACATTTTGCAGTTTTTGACCTCTGTGTTTGTGTTGATTTAAGGACCAGACAGTCATGTTCTTTAGCTTCAGTGAAAAAAGTTCTAGCCAGAAAAGCTGAAAATGGAACTTTAGAGCCACCTGTCTTTGGAAATGTACAAGTAGTTCCTTATCCTGCTGCTTAGCTATCTTATCACCATGTGGTTTTGTTGGACAGGTGTATCGGGATTCAGAACCTTCACCAATGGTGTGTTGTGATTTGTGTGAACATTGGGTTCATTGTGGCTGTGATGGCATCAGGTCTGTCATTTCCCCATCTTGAGCCTTAAACCTCCTTTCTCACAGATGTCATGCTTTCTCCCTTTTCTTTGTTTCTTTGTTTCTTTGTCTGGGCTTCGTTGTGGGGTCTGTTGCTAGCCAGTAGTATGGCTGAGTCTTCCCGTTGCTTCCGGAATTGCAGCAGAAACTCAGTTTGCAGGCTGGTGCTTGGCACTGTCCTTTACCCACTGTAGGGAGCTGATGAAGTCAGTGGGGAAGGTGTGATAGTTAAGTCACTATCATACATGCTACTGTTGATGGTCCCTGAACAGGTGTGAGACTGGCACTTTCGTTCATACCGCTGTGTGTTTTTCGTGTTTTGTTTTGTTTCTCCCCTTGTCTGGTTCTTTCTGTGGCTTCCTGAAGAAGTGTTAACCTTGCTGTCTTCTTCTTCATCATGAGAATGGAGATTTCTCTATTCTTATGAAAGATATAATATTTCTCCCTTTTCCCACATTGCACTATGTGAAAATTTATGTAAATTTCTCTTTATATGGGTGGAAGCCATTTCAAAATCTGCTGCCGGGGGCTGTGATTAGTTTGGAGTTAGTCTCTAGTCACTTCAGCAGATGTTCTGCATCGAAGAAGTTACCAGTGGTGAGCTAAACCACTACCCTCTATGTAGGCCTTTCTTTTTCTTTGGCTTAGATGCTTGCTTTACAGGGACAAGCTAAAATGAATGAAGCTTACCCTGACAAGCTTGTTGCAGCTTGAATGGGGACAATATTGACTTTTTGAATTAGCTATGTCTCTTGAGTGCTAGCTAACATCATGATTGAGTCTTCCCATGGTTTCCAGAAATGTGACAGAAACTCAGGACACAGAGTTCATATAATTCTTTCCCCAGATTTTGTCCTGATGATTATATAATTATCTACACCCACTGTCAAGAGCTGCTGAAGTCAGTGGGTAGTCATTGCAGTTGTCACTGCTTTTCCTGGTGAAAGTGATGGTCTGAGTGAATTTCTGAGCAACTCTCATGAGGTTATGACTTCAGAGTCTGTAGTTCTGAAAGAGCATTTCTCAGAACTGACAGGAGCTGTATGTGTTGTATTTCCCAGCTTCCGAGAGGTCCTTGGTTCAGTCGTGAGGACCTGGCCCATCTTTCTAACACTAAATGGGCAGGCTTTTCGGAGCATTACTTCCCTCCCCCAGACTTAGGGAAACTCCCATTTTGACTGGGATCTTATGGTTTGACCAGGCATTACACTCCCCCCACCAGGATGTTGCATTCCTACTTGTTTTCTTTCCCTTACCCCACCCCTCCCTTGTGCAGTCGACACCAACAACACACTGACTACATGCCCCTGCCTGGTTGTTTCACACTAGCTCTGTTGAAAAGAAAAACCAAGCTCATCTTTTTTAAAGGCTACCCTGTAAAGATTCTGTTAAAGAGGACTAGAGGGTTGCTCAATAAGAAAAAATTCCTTTTTGGAATTTCAGCATTTGGAGTTTTCAGAATGATTTTGTATAAAGTCTTATAAGTGGTGAGCTTCTTGTAAACTCACTTGGTCTTTGTTCTTTTCTGCTGTCCTTTTCTGTGTGTTTTGTCTATCCTGTTGTGTTTTTCTGTTTTTTGTTATTTCCTTGTGTTGTTGTTTGTTCCTAGCCAGTAGCTTGGCTAAGTCTTCCCGTTGCTTCTAGAATTGCAGCAGAAACTTGGTATGCAGGTTAGTGTTTTCACTGGCCTTTACCCCCTGTAGGGAGCTGATGAAGTCAGTGGGAAAGTTGTGATAGAGAAGTCACTATTATACATGCTTCTGTTGATGGTCCCTGAACAGGTGTGAGACTGGCACTGTTGTTCATACTGCTTTTGTGTTTTTTTTCATGGTTGCTTGGTCCTTTGTTCTCTGTTTTATCTTTCCTTCTTTGGAATTCTCTGTGGCTGGTGGAAGAAGTGTTGACCTTTCTTTTCTTTTTCTTAGTCATAAGAATGGAGATTTCTCAATTCTTATGAGAGGATATACTTTATGCTGTGTAAATCCCTGGGAGCAGGGCTGTGCAGAAATATGGGACCCCCCTCTTGGCTCCCGCATTGTGTGGTTCCCTTATTTCTGCACAGCCCTGCTCCTCAGCTTTACCCTACACATTAATCTATAGGTTTATCACCCTATCTGCTGCATAAGCCTATGTCATGAAACTCCTAGGAGATTTCCTTCAAAGGGTATTCTCAGGGTACAGGAGGCTTAAACAACTATCCCAACTACTCTCTATGCCTTAGATGCTTGCTTAGACAAGGTCAAGCTAAAATGAAATAAAGCTTATCCTCACACCTAGTTGCAGCTTGGATGAGAATATTATTGACTCTGCTGATTAGCTATGTCTCTTGAGTGTTAGCCAACATTATGATTGAGTCTTCCCATTTATTCCAGAAATGAAACAAGCTCAGGACGCAGATTTTTGTATAGCTGTTTGCTTGAAATTTGCAGCTAACTAAAAATACTTATTTTCAGCCACCATTCAGAGCTGATAGAAGTCAGAGATGAGAATCACATCTAGTCACTGCTTTCATGATGAAGGTGATGCTCCAGTACTTTTTGAGTGACACTTATCAGGTTATGAGTTATGACCACATTCCTCATTGTGTTAGTTTGGTGTTTCTGGAACTGACACAACAGTTACCTTTGAAGTTTTACTGTGGAGTTTTTCTGTGCAATCTTATAGATATGAATTTCCTATTAGATTATTCACAAAAAATTCTGAATGTATTTGAAAGTTCTCTGCAATCCTGCCCTTACTCTGGATTTGACATGGCTATCCACTGGGTCATTATCCTTGTTAATGCCAGCTCCCCAGTGTACATAAGTGTGGAATTTCCAATGCTTGTAAAATTTTGGCAGATAGATGTATTGAAGTTCTGAAACTTTGATGCAGACCTTTGTTAGTCCCCAATATATATATTTACAGTTTAAAAGATTGTAATGGAAGCTCATTGATGTGAAGATTAACTGATGCTACACACAGTCAAGAACAGAAGCACAGTAGGAGAGTTGAGTGAGCTAAGATTGTGAGCAACAATGCTGAAAGTAAATTTTTTAGATGGCCACGTTCCTGACAAAACATATTTCAGTACTGTGCTGAACAGATAGGAAGACTTAATGATTTGATGGTGGCACCTAAATCTCACATCTTTGTCACCTTTTTTATCTCAAACTTCCTTGTTGCTGGAGTTTCAATAAAATTCTGGAATATTCTTTAGCCGACTCCTTGCAGGGATCTGCCAAGTCCTTATAGATACTGAATGATATGCCTTAAGGATTTTCACACTGTCAGGATCTTTTAATGTCTATGTCACTTCAGTCCTTTGATTTCTCAGCATTTTAGGCAAAGGTCAACCTTGTTAGAAGAAGGTTCTAGTGAACAGTGTTTTGGGTAGGACATTTTAAGTCTCATGTTTTCAAAAAAATTGCATCTTCAAAATGAATCCTTTAACTTAGCATCATGGCTTAGTCTTCCCATCACTTCTGAACTTGTAACAGAAACTGGGTGTGTCAGTTGATGTCTGCCATTGACCTTCAAGCAGTGCTGGAAGCTGATAAAGTTTGTGGGAATACCCAGTAACTATTCACTACAATGTGTTGCTGCTGATGGTGACTGAACCTACAAGGGACTGTTTTTATGATTCATGTTACTTTATGGTTTCTTTTCTTTTTTTAACATTTCTGGTTTCTAGTGTGGGGTGGGCTTCTCTGGGGTCTTTTTTTGCGTGCCACAGATTGCTGTGATGGTTTCAGAACATTTGATTATAATTTTCCCATCCTTCTCCTCTGACAATATCTATTCCTGGGTGAACTTCAATTGCAAGTATTGGGAAGCTCTCAATTCTTATGCAGATATAGCTTTGACTGGAACCATCTTGCAGTGATGAAAAATATCAGCAGTATCAAGTCAATGACAATCTGCACTATACCTGTGCTGCTTGTTGTGGCAAGTGTTACAAGGTCCTTTCTCTTTACCTGGCCTGACCAATCTGTTCTGCCATGTACTATGCCTCTTTCTTGACAATATGAAGAAATTGGAGAGGGGTTGGCTGGTTTCTATTCAGTTTTTCTTGAATGTCTTGCCCAACACCTAAAATCAATTCCAACTAAATCAATGAGCAATCTGAGTGCAAAATGGTTTTGTACAATTCTACTATCTGTTTGGTTTGACAAAGATGTAGCCATAAACTGCAGCTGCTGAATTCTTGATGCAATAATTCAATGATGTGGGAAAAAATTACAGATTGAATGGAAGGGTCAGTGTACAGTTGGTTTATGAATGGACATTGGAGTATTCCCATTGTTCTATTGTATGTCATACAAGTGATGAACAATAGAGAATATGACCTTCCAGAGGAGTGATCTGGCTTTCAGGTTTAAATCATGTGTTCTTTGATCCACTATACAGGTCACTGATCTAGACAATGGAGTGGAAGAGATGTGGAGAAGAAGAGATTCAGCTGATGCTGAGCAAAAAGCAGAGTTACGAACTGCAGCAGGGCTTCCTTCAGAGGATGAAATGAAAATGCTTTATCCGTCTTCTGAAGATGAAATACAAGTCCATGAGGTGATCAATCACATGAAAGGAAGCTCCAAACAAGTGATGAAAAAAACGAAGAAGGTAGGTACCAGTGGGATTGAGCATGATGGTGGACTCAAGAATACCAAGGCGTTGAAGAAGCTGGTGATACACAAAGATGGCATAAGGAAAAGAAAAATTTATGGGAAGGCTTCAGACAGGACATCTAGCAAGCTGCATTCACAAAAGAGCAAGGGATCTTTAATGAAGAAGTCAACAGAGGAGAATGTTGTTGGTAATGATGGGTCACATATGAAAACTATCCTCTTAGATACAGAGGAGACAAAGACTGGCAGTCAGAAGGCAACGAAGCAATTGAGAAGTAAACCAGATCCAGAGGTGCCCAGAAAGACAATGAAGAAGAAGGAAAATAGAGCTTTGAAAACCGAAGGAGTTTTGGGAAAACTGAAGTGCAAAGATACAGCAGCTGGTGACCTTGTCAGTGCTCAAGATCCAGTCACAACTGAGCTCATGCAAAAGACTAAGAGGTTAAAATTTTCTGGAAGTGAAGAGATTGGTGTCCATGTTCAAAGTGAGACTCCAACTAACAGTGCAGGAAAGGAGAAAAAGCAGAGAGAATTTGCAAAGAGGGCTGGCAGAAACCAAAGTTTGAAGGATGGTGTTGTGGCAGAGGCAGCAAAGAAGGAGACGTTAGTGGGGCTGTCAGCATCAAACAGAGTGGGGATGGTCTTTGAAGGTGTGATTCTTAGAAGTCAGCTTGAGATTGATTGGCATGTTGATTTCAGTTGTATCTTGGTTTGTAGGGTTTGAAAGCCAACTCTGTGATACAAGGCAAGAAAAAGGGTTTTGAACATGAATTGGAAACTGGATGCTGTAATTCAGATCTAGAAGAGACCACCAAGAATACTTGGCATCAGGAATCAGACAGTGCAGGAGAACATCATAGCACTTTGCAAAATCCACCTACCAGAGGTACTAGGAAAATTTTCCCTGACTTTCCTGGCATTTACACATGCAAAATATCTTCTCTTTGAGGGTTTTGGGTTATTTGTTTCTGGCCTTGCTTGGTTCTGATGCCACTGAAGGTGTATTCTGCTGCTGAACAATATTAGCTTGTGTCCAAATAAAATCTCAATGTTTGCCTTCCTGCTTCAGCCTGCCATTCAGGAAACCTTTTCCTTCTTTTGCACATTATTCAGTTGACTGATGAATTGTCACATGTATGGTATTTGACCCAGGCACATCCCCTCTGCATTGGACGGGACACTCCGAAAGTGTAAGGAGGCGACGAGTTCCAAGTTCAAAGTATCGTGATATGGAGACTACCCCATGGCACAATTCACGAAACTCCAGAGAGGTGCAATCGACAGGGATAGAGGAACCAGGAACCCAGACAATTAAGCCAAATGCAGCACAGGCACCAGAGGGTGAAAAAGAGCAGAGTATTGCTTCTTTACGAGTTTGCACAGAGGTTCGGAAGGAGCGGCAAAGAAAGACAAAGGAGATTGTTGATGATATGGATAATGATGATGCTTTAGATGCACCAAGAAAACGGCTCAAAGTTGCTGATCTTGGGGACAAGCAAGGAAAAGGTGGACGGCCCCTTCGTAATGCAACAACTGGTAGCGGTTTGAAAGATCCTCTCCATCTCAAAATGAAAAGACAATCCACCTGTGATACACTACTGCCCAAATCTGGCTTGGACAGCAAGAAAACTCATAGTCATGATGATTTCCCAATATCTGTGAGGGAGCAGTGCCTGAAGCGGAAAAGATCTCTTGTAGCACAAAAGGGAGGAGATGAAAAGTTTATAGGTCGGACAATAACAAGAGACTCTTCTGCAGATGATAGCTGGATACTTCAGAGGCTTGGTACAGATGCTATTACCAAGCGTGTTGAGGTGTTTTGGCCCATTGACAATATCTGGTAGTCCTTGTCTTCCTGTCACATCTCTGACCCACAAGCTTGTTAACTTAGGAGATTTGAGAGTTCATCTTCATGCAACAACTCCATTTCAGGAGTTTTCCTATCTTCTCAGTGACTACTGCATGTGTAGGTTTGTAGTTACTTGGTGGAAACACCAAAAGTCAACCATTTGAAACAAACTGAGTGCAGGCTTTTGGTCTGAACCAGGTTTAGGGTCTTGGGTTTGAGATTTTGGTGGTTTTATTGTGGTCTGAACCTGACTCAATCATTTGAAGCTGTATAGATCCTATCATGTTGGAAATTGTAGGTTTCTGGAATGATGATGGTGCTGCTCAGTGGTATAGGACTTTGTGTCCACATCTGCAAGATTGTGAAAGGGAATCATTAATTCTGGAAACCATATATTTTCCTATCTTCAGCAGATCAACGTACCAGCAGGATATTAGGCACTGCTGCCATCTCTTCAGCCATTTGACAATGGACTTGTCCTGATGGCAGGTACCAGGGTACTGTGGTGGATGTCTTCCCCCAGAAGTTGCAGTTTGCAGTACATTATGATGATGGTGAGGAGGAAACACTGGAGTTTGGTAAGGAGCTAGTTCGTTTGCTCTCAAGTTCAAGAAAAGGTTAATTGGCACAGGTACAATTGCCTCAATTACCCCTATCAGCAGTTTACAAGCAGTTTAGGGGGTATTGTAAACTAGTGGATAGAAAAGCTTTCATCTGGATCACAAAATTTTGGCCATTGTACGATTCATTCCAGCCATGACAATGCTGGAATTTTGATGGCTGGATACAGGATTTGTCCTCTTTGATATTCTTTTAGACAACACTCTGCCTCTTGGAATTTGTTGTTCCATCTTCATGCATGTCGAGCTTCTGATTGTCATTATTGACAATACCTGAAGCAATTATTAGTACGACAAACTGGTAGCCATCTAAGCACTTTGCCATGCATGGTTTCAGGGTGTTACCCTTATAAGTGACCTGGATTTGAAAAAGCAGTTTACCTAGCTCTACTCACTGTCGAATTGCATATTTTTCAGCATCCACAAAGATTCTTGTCTTAGTGATAACATTTTCTGATCCAAAGATGCACATGTTGGTCACCAAAATAAGGACAATTATATGAGGTTCAGTGGAAGTCCTTACTTAGCAATCATTCAGTATATAGGAAGTAGTAGTGTTGAAGATTATGGAGGATCCTAGGAGGATTGAAGAGCTGAGAAAGTTCTTTTTCATAAATCATTCAGTATATCAGATGAGAATGATGTTCAAGACTTTGTTGTGGATCCTGGAAGAATTTGAAGAGGATTTGTTGACACAAACAACTCATAGTGAAAACTTCAAACCTCAAGTCCTGTGTAATGATCTTAGAAAACCAAAACATTTAAACTCATTTCTCATCAGTGACATGCAACATTATTAACCATTATTCATTTTGTGAACAAGACTTCCTATGGTACACCATGACTATCTAGTCCTGCACTACGCCTTGAGCCAGGAAAAATGGCCTGCAGTTGATTGGCCAAGGCTGTAGAATGTAGCCATTTGGCCAAGGAATTTGAGACCGAAACAATTCAAGTTTATTTTACTATGTGACTGAGATATAGTTTGGGTTTTGCAAGATGGAAAAGAGAGAAATTTGTAAACCTATGTATATGATCTTGAAGGTCTGGGCACATCTTCAAGCAGCCAGGTAGTTACCCCCCTATAAAAGGGGCTTTATCCTCATGCAAGAGCTCTCTTTATATGTAGGCAGGTTGGGGGGGGGTGGGGGGCGTAGAGTAGTTGGACCTCTTTTCTCCTTAAATAGCTTTTTAAATATTGTACTATTATAGCTATTATAGATTCTTCATAAAATTTTGATTAGGGAAACCATTGACCCAACAATTTGGGTGAGGGGATGGGAGTTTTTTCCTTTTTTCTTTTTTTTTTTGAGGTGAGTGAGGGTGCAAAGGCAATGAACATGTTAAAAATATGTGTGAACAATCCACATTTATTAAGTTGTCCAACTATATATTTGGGTGAAGACATGGGAGGTTTTTTTTTTTTTTTCGTGTTTTGAGATGTAGAGGGTTTAAATATGTTTAAAAAAGTGTGGACAATCCACATTTACTAGACTATCCAACTATTTGGGAGAGGGATGAAAAGGATATTATTTATATATATATATATATATAGAGAGAGAGAGAGAGAGAGAGAGAGAGGGTGAGTGACGTGCAAGAGGATGGAAGTGTGTTACAATTTTAAAAATTTAGGATTCTAAATTGAAGGGTTTTGAGGGTTTGAATTGAAATTCTTTTTGATTGATTTCTTTTGAAATTGAGTAAATGGTGGGGTTTGCATGATTTATTTTTGAGCCTTTTAAATTAATGTAAGAAAGGTTTGGGTGGGTCTTCTTTTCTTATCTTCTTTTCAAGATGGATGATTCATGAAGCTTTTCACTTGTAGGATTTTGGGTTAAGTGGGTTTACAATGTATAATAGTTTTTTTTTCTCCTCATAACTATTAAGGTGATATTTTTTTTTTTCCTCTTAAGACTTTTACAAGTCTTCACTATGGAATGACATAGTTTAAGGTCTTTTTTATTTATGTTCTTTCTTCCAACACAAGTGGGGTTCTAATTGGTTGCCTTTATTTGTTCAATTTTATTTTTCCCTTTTTAACAACCCTTAGCATGGGATATAGTGTAGGGTTTTTTTTTTTTCTCTCTTTTTAATTTCTCTTTTTTTTCACAATCCAAATGAGGTTCGAATGAGTTGCCTTTATTTATTTTTATTTTTTTTTCTTCTCACAACTCTTGGCCTAGGATAAGATGTAAGATTCACTTTTTTTTTCTCTTCATAATTGTTAAAGTGGTCCATTCTTTTTCGTTCTTAAGACTTTCACAAGTCTTCATTATGGAATGATATAGTTTAGTGTCTTTATTTGTTTTCTATTTCATAACCCAAGTGGGGTTCTAATGTGCTACATTTACTTGTTCAATTTTTTTTTTCTTTTTCACAACTCTTGGTTTAAAATAAAGTGTACAATTCTTTTTTTGCCTCTCTTCATAATTATTATGATGATATGTTTGTTGTTTTTTCCTTAAAACCTTCACAAGTTTTCATGTGGAATGACATAGTTTAAGATCTTTTTATTTCTCTTTTTTCACAATTTAAATGGGAATGGGTTCCCTATGTATATGATTTTGGAGATGTGGGCACATCTCCAAGCAATCAAGCAATTACCCCTTTTATAAAAGGGGCTTTGTCTTCAAATAGGAATCCCCTTTATTTATAGGAGGGGGCTTAAGGTAGTTGGAACTCTTTTCTCTCCTAATAATTTTTATAATATTGTTTTATTATAGCTATTCTAGACTACTCCCTTCTAATGACAGGGTCCTCATCACAAATTTATCAAATTTCATAAGTTTGTGTAAATTTTATGCAAAATTTGTTTTTCATAGGTTTGTATAAAAATCGCATGAATTCCATGTTATGGTTAATATGAATGATATTTATACGTATTCAATATCTTAAATACTCAGATAAATGAAACATTATTTTTGATGACATATGTGAATGTGAATGTTTAATACACAAAAATTGCATAGTTTTATTCAAAATTATATCATGATAATTACCCAAATTAGTTAAAAAATGTAAATTGTACATATTTCACATCAAAACATCAAAAATAAAAAAAACATTATTTATATAAAAATAATATGTATATTTTTGGTGTTAATTTTACATTTTGAAACCCATGGATATTACACAAACATATTTTTTACAATTTTCACATAGATTCTATTAAAATTTTGTGATAATATAAATTTGTGATATTCTATTGCAAAAATAATTCATTAGTTCAAAAGTTGGATAGTCCAACTCTATGTGAAAGTGGACTATCTAATGTTATTGAAAAAAAAGGAGGGGTGAAAGATTTTTTATTTCCTCTTCAAGGTGGGGTTAGATTTTTAAAGGAATGTGGAAGAAAAAATTAGTTGACCAAAGTTTTTTTTTGGAACTATTTCAAAAGGTGAACATTTCACTTTTATTCAAAGGTGGAAGGGGAAGGGGGCACGAATTTTATTTTTTCACATTTCGTTAATTTTTTATTATTTGTAATATTTTTCCTTTTGAAGGGGGAATGGGGCACATGGGTTTTGTTCAAAGTTATTAATTTTTTTATACTCTTGAAAGGGGGAAAAGGGCATGAATTTTTTTTCCTTATACATATGATATTATAACTGCATTCACAAAGATGTAGGTAGTAGGCAATCTTGACCAAAAAAACCTAGTGTAATGGTAAGCAGTTTAAGTATAATAGCATGCAACTTTTTTAAACCTTTTTCACCTTTTATTACCATCTTTTATTATTTGTAACTTTTCTTTTTTACTTTTTGATAATTTCTTGTAATTTTTATAATTTAAATTATTTTTTAAACTCAAACAAAAATAATAGTTGAAAAATGAATTTATTCAATCGAATGTATGTAGTTTTTCCATTCAGCCCCATACATGCCAATATAATGATGAATCTAAAATTTTTTAAATCAATGGTTAATCTTGAAGTTATCTCATTCGTAACCATCATATCCAAACTTCGATAATTCATTATTCTTGAACTTTGAGGAGGGATTTCGAAAAGTATTTGTGGTCAGATTCATGGGTGTTCTCACCAAATTTGAATTTTTATATACATATGATCCGAGCATTACGTTCGTGATGCCTGAGGCTTGAGGCTCTTTGACCACCAAAAATACACAGTGGTGCAAAGGCTTTTTAGTGTAATGCTGAGGTTTTTTTTGTTGATTTTTTTCACTTTTTGTTACTTTTTTTACTACTTGTAACTTTTTCAACAAGTATACGCAAGTTTTTTAAAAAAAAATTATTTCATGAATTTTTCAAAACAATCCCTATACTTTTGATCGAGTAAGTTGGAACCTTTTCCTTTTTTCATTAGTGCTTACCGTAAGACTTGGTTATCAAAGAAGATACATCTTTAATTTTGTGTCATTTAAGGATCCAAGATTTTTCAATATAAGAAAACAAAATGCAAGAACCATCAAATGATGTTGTCACACTGATCCTTGTGATGCAAATTATGAAATTCATGCATTCCTTTCAATCATCCCCCTCTAAAGAAAACCATTTTGCCCAGGTAAATTATTTCCAGCGATGCACAATCTACATAGAAGAGACTCGATGTCAAGTTTCATTCATTTTTCCCTTCCCCTTTCTATCCCCCTTCAAACATGCACTCTTCATACAACCATAATTCAAATGCACAAGAGCCAAAGTTCGATCATTCAACGAAGATGAAGGTTTAATTTTAATCGATGATGTGTTTTTCTTTGTTCTGTGATGGACACCTCGAAAATGTAAACTGGCTCGTACATAAAAAGATCGAAATCGATTAGTTGCTGTAGAACATTTTACAATTCGTCATGAGGAATTCACTGAGGCCCGAAACAAAACAGCACAAGAACATTATGGACGAAAGATGACGATGTTTTTAGGGCAAACCACAAAATTGTCCGACCCCAAAAACCTAACGAGCAGATTACAAGAACTTGAAGGAATCAACATCTGCTTCTCACATAATTGGTGCTTTCAACAATGACACGAGGGGATCTTGCACAATCAGCAGATTGGGGTGGACACCTCGAGAATGCTAATCCGGCTCGTACAGACTAATCGATCGGGATCGATCGATTGATCTGTAATGCCATAAAGCTCAACTCGTCCCGAGGCATCCACCAATGCTCCAAACAAGACATCAGAAGATTGTCACGGACGAAGATTGTTGCATCTTTCGAGTGAATAAAATTCGTCATGAGGAGTCCACCGAGGCTCGAAATAAAACAGCGCAAAAACATTACAGACGAAAGATGACGATGGTTTTAGGGCAAACCACAAAATTGTTCAACCCCAAAAACCCAACGAGTAGCTTACAAGAATTTGAAAGAATCAACATTTAGTTCTCATACAAAACCACTAAATTTGAACTTGAGCAATCAATGTTCTACAAGTCAAGATGCCTTATAAATGCATTTCTCCAATGCAACCACAAGTGGGGAGCATTGCTCACATACACCCTTGACACTATGTAGACTTCTCTAAGCTCCACAAGCATATGGTAGCAGCTGACAGGAAACTCAAAAGAAATCAAACAGCTAAAAATGTCAATAGATGGGAATGTTGTACCATCCTACCTGTCTCTCAAGTAGAGCATCTCCTTATGTATAGACCCCACAGCCTCCTCCAACTGCCTCAGCTCAAGCTCCATTCCCTGCACTCAAATTGAAAGCCCAAAAGCAAATTACCTTGAGCTGAGATGATTGAGGAGCAAATGACACCCTCGCTTGCTCGTTTTGACTTTTCTAGCAAAACATGCACTTGGACAATGAAAACTGCCATGCAAACAAAGAAGAGAACACTAGAATGATACTACCTTTTCAATTGGTTTATCCCAAGTGGCCTTCCATTTTTAAATATTTCTTATGTTTTGAATGTTTATGGTTCATCTTTTTATATTGCTCATCATTTGGAAAGGATGACAAATAATAGGGGACAAACTTTTGGGAGGGAAAAACACTTTCATGTCGAAATAACATTAGAGCCTTTTAGTTTAAACAACATTATTCCTAAATAACTACATAAAATACAAAATTTAAATAAATAAAAAAGTTGGTAAATATGTATGTTAATTAAGTTAAAATAAAAATTAATGAAAATTAATGTCTAGTTATTTAGTTATAATTAATAATTACAATCATATTACAAATCTTAGAATTATTTATAATATCAACATAATTATAATGTACTTAGTAAATCATTGATTAATAATTACAATGAAATTATAACTAATCCTTACAAATCTAATATATTAATTCACTTAGTCTGTGCGTGTTTCTGTCTGATAATGTTTTGTTGCAAAAGCATTTTCTATGTTTTTGCTGTAGAAGCATTTTCTATGTTTTAACAGTATGGCTAGATGATGGGACAAATTTAGGGGAAGTTTTTTTTCTTTTACCCGATTAAGGGGATGGATGAAATGTTCGTTCAGCTGGGTGACGGGACGAATTTAGGGGAAGATTCATTATTTGGCTCCACGAATATGCCTTCACTCTTCGGGGGGGTCGATGGGGTAAAGAACCAGAGTGGGAAATGGGAAGGACCGGGGCGGG
>Ga0209611_10008785_pt1 | contig 15594 bp, 18 predicted proteins | sample S1TSphgellanicum_3_FD_187693 | JGI IMG/M metagenome (GOLD analysis project Ga0209611, IMG submission 187693) | Host-associated microbial communities from peat moss isolated from Minnesota, USA - S1T2_Fc - Sphagnum magellanicum MG (SPAdes) (version 2) | ecosystem: Host-associated > Plants > Peat...
AGAACGCCAACGTGTATTTCTACACGGTGGCGAACGGGAAGTGGAAGTACCTGTCCTCGGCGCTGCCGAGTAGCTTTATCGTTAAGTAGCTCGGGACGCTACGCGGAGCGGTGCAACGAGGGCTCGCGCGCCGCGTTCCGAGCGCGCGCGTGCAGCACGTGCTGCATCGCGAGCGTTCGGATTTCCGGATCGTCTTCGAGATCGATGCTGATGCGTAGACGCCAGGCGCCGAGCACGAGTGAGAAGGCGGAAGCGAAGTAGCGCACGGGTTAGACCTCCATCCGTTTGCGTTGCACGACGGCGATCGCGAGAGCGATGAGGGCGACGATCCAGACGATCGCGAGATTTTGAAAATAGTGTGGGGCGAGGCTGTCGTCTTTCGCGAGTTGTCCGCCGGTCGTCCCGAAAATGTCGCTCAGATAAATGAACGGATTCAAGATATTCAGCAGGTGGATCGAGCGAACGACCACCTCGGGAACCAAGTCGGTCGTGAGGTTTTGCAGCCCTTGCATGACCGCGAAGACGCCCCAGCTGAGTCCGAGCACGAGACCGGCGCCGCCACGCATCGTTGCGGTCACGGCTTGTACCATTCCGTACCACATGAACGCGATGCCGAGCCCGATGGCAACCGGCGCGAGCGACGTCGGGCCGAACGTGAGACGGCCGAGCAGTCCAACCAACGTGAAGGGCACGAACACGAAGAACAGTGCGATCAGGAAGCCGACCAAGAGCCCGGCGAGATCGATCGCAAACGTTCGGAGAGCGCTCCGTTCGCGCGAAATCGGTTTCGTGAATCCGAAGTGCAGGTTTCCGTTGTAACGCGCGAGGCTCGTCGCCAGTGCGTTACTGAAGAAGATCGTGATCGTCGACGCGATACCGCAGAACAGACCGAACGGAAACCACGTCGTTTCGCCAAGGTGATGCAAGAGGGCGAGGCCGGAGTAATCCTGCGTCGACACGGTGTCGGTGCCGATCGAAAAGCTCGCATTTCCGTGGTGACCGTGCGAAAACGCGAGGCTGATGCAGAGAAGCAGCGTACCGCAGGCGAGGATGATCGCGAAGACGCGCAGCGAGCCACGAACGCGTAAGTAATCGAAATAGTACATCAGGCGACTCCATCGTTTACGGCGCCGAGGAAGATATCTTCGAGTGAGAGGTCGAGCACGTCGATCGTGCGCGGCGAGAGCGCGTCGATCGTGCGAACCACGCCGTCGGCGTCGCCCGTAACGTGCACGCGGAGGATGCGGCCGTTGCGCTCGATGCGACGGACGCGAGGGTCCTGCGCGAGTCCGTTCGGCGACGGCGCGTCGCCGGGGAAGATCGCCTCGACCACTTTCTCGTCGCCCTTGAGCGTATCGATATCGCCGCGCAAGACGAGCTTGCCGCCTTTGAGCACGGCGATCGAGTCCGCGGCGCGTTCGACTTGTCCGATTTGATGCGACGAAAACAGAATCGAGGCACCGCCGGCGGCAGCATCGATAATGAGATCGAGGACGGCGCGTTGGAACATCGGATCGAGCCCGCTCGCCGGTTCGTCGAGTACGAAGATGCGAGGCCGAATCGAGAATGCGAGGACGATCGCGAGCGCCGTGCGTTGGCCCTTCGAGAGCTTGCCGACGCGTTTCTTCGAATCGAGTTTGAACGTAGCCGCGAGCTCCGCAGCGCGCGCCGGATCGAACATCTCATACGCGCGTCGCGTGGCCTCCAAATGATCGGCGACCGTGAACTTCTCGTAGAGCGCGCTCGTCTCGGGTACGTAGCCGAGATACTGGAACGTCGCCGGCGTTACCGGTGCGCCCGCTACTTCGACCGTGCCGCTCGTGGGGCGCGCGAGTGCGAGCAAACATTTGAACGTCGTGGATTTTCCGGCGCCGTTGGGGCCGAGCAATCCGCAGACGGAGCCTTCACCGACCGTGAGCGAGAGGTCGTCCACGGAACGTTGGCTACCATAAATTTTCGTAAGGTGGTCGATCGCGATCGCGTTCACGTGGAGTCCCTTTCTTCGGATGGAAACCAGCGCGCGAGCGCTCGTTCGAATAGCACGCGTTGGCCCGAAGCGTCGATCCCGAGGGCGCGCGATTCGCGCACGGCTTCGGAGAGCACCCCGGCCGCCACGTCGACGCCCGCTTGCTGCGCTTCGGCCGCCGCGCCACCGGCGCGTACGAAGGATCCACGCCCGGGGCTCGTCTCGATGACGCGGTCGCGCTCGAGCTCGCGATAGGCTCGCGCGACCGTGTTGGGGTTGATCGTAAGGTCGACGGCGAGTGCCTTCACCGTCGGCAGTTGTTCGCCCGACGCGAGAGTTCCGAGCGCGACGGCCCGCTTGATCTGTTCGATCAACTGAAGGTAAAGGGGCACCCCATTACGCGGGTCGACGGTAAAACGTGCGGACACGCTTGTCTCTACGAACTCCTCGGTCCTTAGAACCGGACGCCCCATCCCGAGAACATGCCGTCGCGGCGGGGAGCGGGGATCACGGTCGGGCGCACGTCGCGCTCGCCCGTCTCGAAGTCGGACTTGGCTTTGCCGTTGCGGTTCGTCGTATCCATCTCAATCTCCTAACGTACTGTCGTACTGATGTACTAACGTACTAGTACAATACCACACGAGCGAAAATTGTCAAGCGGTCGTCCGAAAACTGTGGGAGGCGCTATCGAGGGTAGGTAACACCGCATTCATGAGACAGCCGGCACGCGTGCCGCCCCAACCCGGCCAGGAATCGGTCTGGGACTACCCCCGGCCGCCCCGGCTCGAGCGCGTCGCCAAGCGTCTGCGCGTCGTCTTCGGGGGACGAACGATCGCCGACACGACCGAGGGCTGGCGGGTCCTCGAAACGAGCCATCCACCCGTCTACTACATACCGCGCGCCGATATCGAAGCTTCCGCGCTCGAACCGGTCTCCGGTACGAGCTTCTGCGAATTCAAAGGCCGGGCGACGTATTTTGATGTGGTTGCCGGCGACGAGCGTGCGGAGCGCGCGGCCTGGGCGTATCCCGTGCCGTCGCGTGCGTTCGAGCCGATCGCGAACCACGTCGCCTTTTACGCATCGCGCGTCGATGCGTGTTACGTCGATGACGAACGCGTCGTCGCACAGGCCGGCGACTTCTACGGCGGCTGGGTCACGCACGATATCGTGGGGCCGTTCAAAGGCGCGCCCGGAACGTGGGGTTGGTGAGTCGCGCGTGACGGCCGACCTTTTCGCGGAACCATATTCACTGCGCGTTCGCGGCGAGCGAGTCGCGTTTTGGCTATGCGTTCTCGCGGCACCGCTTGCGATTCTGATCTTGAGCACGGTGTTCCCGAGCCTATCGATTCAAGAGTTCGTCCTCTTGATCGTCGTGGGCTTAGCGTTCGTTTCGATCACGCGCGGTCGCCTCATCGGCTCGAGCATCCGTATCAACGAACGCCAATTCCCCGAACTCCATGCGATCGCAAGCGACGTCGCGCGGCGACTCGGTATGCCCGTCCCGCAGGTGTTCGTACGCGACGATCCGTTCGTGCCGATCGCATCGGTCGGCGTCGGAGAACCCTACGCGCTGATCATCTCGAGCCAATACTACGAACACTTGCAACGCGGCGAACTCGCGTTCTTAATCGCGCGCGAACTCGGCCACATCGCGGCCGGCCACACGCGCATCATGTCGTTGCTGAGCGCCTCGGGTCGAGAGAACCCAGCCGTTACGTTCGTTTTCGGCGCGTGGTTGCGCCGCACCGAGTTCACCGCGGATCGCGTCGGTTTGCTGTGTTGCGGTGGAATCGAAGATGCGCTCGGCGGAATTTCGATTTCGACCTACCACTCGATCGGCCGCCGGGTCGATATGCGCGCGATCGCGGAGCAACGCCGCGAGCTCGTCGCCGATGCGTCGCTGCGGATGGGAGAATGGACCGCGAGCATGCCCTACGCGACGAACCGTCTCGACGCGCTCGCGCATTTCGACACCAGTCCGCTCGCAAACCATTGGCGCGACCGGCTCGCGACCCCACTGCCCGCGGCAGCAATCGAAGCCGTCGAACCCGAAGGTAGGGTGAAGCGTCGCGATTGTGCGCCGCTACCCCGGCGCATCGCGGCCGCCTTGATCGACCTCATCACGATCTCCGCGATTGCGAAGACACCCCTCGGTGCGACGATCTCGTCGTCGACGAAGGACCTCGACGATCCCGACATCCCGCATTGGTTGAAGACGCTGCTCGAACATGCATCGACGCTCCAGCTCGGCGAACATACGATCTTCACGTTGATCGTCTTCTTCGTCTACAGCGCGTTCCTCGTGGGGCTCAGCGGTCAAACGCTCGGAATGATGGTGATGGAACTACGCGTCGTCACGACGCGCTACTCGCGGCCGACCATCATCCAATCGGTCTGGCGCTACATGGCGGCGTTCGCGAGTGCGCTCACGTTCTTCGTTGCGTTTGCCGGCTTCTTCGTGCGGGTCCACCCACACGACCGCGTTTCGGGTACGCGCCTCGTGCGCGGACGGAAGGCGGCGTGACGTGCTGACGGGGAGACGCTCCGACGTGTACCGCGAACTGTTCCTGCGCCAACCACAGCCGATGTGGATCTTCGATCCCGTGACGCTTGCGATTCTCGAAGTGAACGACGCCGCGTGCACCGCGTATGGATATACGCGCAGTGCCATGCAGCGACTCTCCACGGAGGAGCTGCGTCCCGTTGCGGACGTTGCGAGTTACCGCATCGCGGTCCGTAATTTCATGGCGGAGGAACCCAAGACCGCGACCTCCGATCTATGGCGCCACCGCCGCGCGGATGGAAGCGTGTTTTACGCCGACGTCTTCGCGAGCGTGATCGATTACAACGGGCGTCCCGCGTGCCTCGTGCTCGCCATCGACGCGACGTCGCGCATCGCGGTCTCGCGCGCGCTCACGGAGAGCCGCGCCGCACTCACGGAAGCCCAGGAACTCGCACACCTCGGCAGCTTCGATACCGACTTCTGGACGGGCGAACTGCGCTGGTCCTCCGAGCTCTATCGCCTGCTCGGGGTCGATTCCGGGAGCGAGCGCCCCACGCTCCTGAGCGAATTCGATCATCCGGACGATGCGGCGGCCGTGCGCGCGGAGCTCGCGCGCGCGCGCGCCGGCCGCGAGCCATACGCGCTCGAGCATCGCATCGTCACGCGCGACGGGCGGATACGTCACGTCTTCGAATCCGGCCGCTTCCATTTCGAAGAAGGCACCGCGCGGCCGCGGCGCGTGATCGGTGTGATGCTCGACATCACGGATCGCAAGATCGCCGAGGAGCGGCTACGTCACCTCGCGGAGCACGACGCGCTCACGCAACTTCCGAATCGCACGCTCTCCAGCACGCGCCTGATCGCGGCGATCGAACGCGCGTCGCGAGCGACGCATCAGGTCGGCGTCTTCTTCATCGACGTGGACCGGTTCAAAGCCGTCAACGATTCGATGGCGCACACGGCCGGCGATCGCCTCTTGCGCGAACTCGCGCTGCGACTGCGTGACTCCGTCGGCACGCGCGGCGTGGTCGGCCGGCCCGGCGGTGACGAGTTCATCGTCGTGATCGACAAGATCGAGCATGAAGATGAAGCCGTGCGCGTAGGCCACGATCTTCTCGAAACGGTCGCACGACCGTTTCACTACGGCGAACATCGCATCGAGGTGAGTGCGAGTATCGGCCTCGCGCTCTACCCGCGCGACGGATCGACGCCGGACGAATTGCTGAGCAGCGCCGATACCGCGATGTACGCGGCAAAAGCGCGCGGCGGAAACGCGCTCGAATCGTACGCGCCGCAGCTGCGACGCGTGACGCTCGAGCAGATCGAACTCGAACGCGCGCTACGCGGCGCGCTCGATCGGGGCGCGGTCGACGTCGCATACCAACCGATCGTCGATGCGAAGACGGGCAAGATCGTTTCCTTCGAAGCGCTCGTGCGCTGGACCGAGAACGGCGAGATCATCGAACCCTCGCGCTTCGTGCCGCTCGCCGAATCGACGGGCCTGATCGTGAGACTCGGAACGTTCGTGTTGCAGCGCGCGTGCGCGCAAGCGCGGCTCTGGCTCAACGACCATCCGGAGCTGCGCATCTGCATCAACATCTCGGCGCATCAGTTTCGCGACCCGGCGTTCCTCGATTGCGTGCGCACGACGCTCGAAGAAACGGGCGTCCCGCCAAACCGACTCAATCTGGAAATTACCGAGTCCGCCTATATGGGCGCGGACGTCGGCGTCTCGAACGTGCGCAATCTCGAAGCCCTCGGAATCGGGATGTCGATCGACGACTTCGGCACGGGGTACTCGTCGCTCGGGTATCTCAAACGCTTGCCGGTCGACGCGCTCAAGATCGATCGATCGTTCATCTCCGACATCGTGTCCGATCCCGCTGACCAAGCGATCGTCCGCGCGATCATCGCCGTCGCGCAGAATCTGGGACTGACCGTGATCGCGGAAGGCGTGGAGACGTTCGAGCAGGCCGAGTATCTCGTCGCGCTCGGTTGCACGTGCTTGCAAGGCTTCTACTTCGCGCGTCCGCTCACGGCGGACGTCGCTACATACTACCTCGAGAGCGCAGCCACGCCGCGTTAGCGATCGCGAGAACCTTCGCGCTACGGTCGGGTTCATAACGGCTATGAAAGCGATCGCAATCGAACGAACCGGCGGACCGGACGTCCTTACCGTCCACGACCTCCCCGTGCCGGAAGTGAAGGCCGGCGAAGCGCTCGTGAAGTTGGAAGCCAGCGGCGTCAACTTCATCGACACGTATCAGCGCAGCGGGCACTACAAGCTGCCGCACTTCCCATTCGTGCTCGGTTCCGAGGGCGCGGGCACCGTCGAATCGATCGGCGACGGAGTCGAGAACGTCGCCGTCGGCGACCGCGTCGCGTACGCGATGGTGCCCGGTGCCTATGCCGAGTATGCCGCCGTGCCGGCCGCGCGCCTCGTGAAGATTCCGGACGGCGTGAGCTCGCGCGACGCCGCCGCACTCATGCTGCAAGGGATGACGGCGCACTATCTGGTCAATAGCACGTTCCCGCTCGAGAAGGGCCAGATCGCGCTCGTCCATGCTGGCGCCGGCGGCGTCGGTCTGCTCCTCACGCAACTCGCGAAAGCGAAGGGCGCGACCGTGATCACGACCGTCTCGACCGCCGAGAAGGCCGAACTCTCGAAGAAGGCCGGCGCCGATCATACGATCGACTACACGCAGGTCGACTTCGCCGCGGAGGTTCGTCGCCTGACGGACGACGCCGGCGCGCACGTCGTGTACGATTCGGTCGGCAAGACGACGTGGGAAAAGAGCCTCGACTCGCTACGACCGCGCGGTTACTTCGTGCTCTACGGCGGTTCGAGCGGCCCCGTGCCACCGTTCGATTTGCAACTCCTCGCGCAAAAGGGTTCGCTCTTCGCGACGCGTCCGACGCTCACGAACTACGCGGCCGACACGAACGAACTCGAGTGGCGCGCATCCGAACTCTTCGCGGCGGTGAAAGACGGCTCGCTATCCTTACGCGTGGAGCACACGTACCCGCTGGCAGACGCAGCGCAAGCACATACCGATCTCGAGGGCCGCAAGACCACGGGAAAGCTTCTGCTCCTGCCGTGATCGAGTCGCCCGACGTGCTCTCGCGTTTGCGAGCGATTTCCAAGACGGCCGCTTTCAACACGTGGCTCGATTTCGACGTGACGCGCGCCGCTGCGGGAGAGGTCGAGATGCAGCTTCGCTGGCGCGACGAGTTCGGGCAGTATAGCGGCTTCCTCCACGCCGGAATCGTCGCGGCGCTGCTCGATACGGCGTGCGGCTTCGCTGCCGCGACGATGTCCGACGACCGTGTCCTGGCCTCGCAGATTTCCGTGCGATTCCTACGGCCGGCCGTTGCCGACGTTTTCGTCGTACGCGGTAGCGTCGTGAAACCGGGTCGGCAGCAGATCTTCGCGACCGCCGAACTCTTCTCGCTCGCGGGCGAACCCGTAAAGATCCTCGCCGTGGGCGATGCCCTTCTCGTTCCGGTAACGACAAAGTAGGCGACGGGGAAGCTTCTGCTCCTGCCGTAGATTCGGCGTAGTGAAAGATTCGGCCAGGCTCGCGGTTCTGCTGGTTACTAGTCTGGCCGTCTTTCTTGCGTTCAACATCGCCGTGTTTTATCTCGGGCTCTATCGGAGCGTCCTCGAACCGGGATCGAGTACGGCATCGTTCGAGACCGCGATCCGCGCCATCGTCGATTGGCAGGCCGATCGTCGTCGCGACGTCCTCGTCATCGGGGACTCGCGTATCTATGCGGGCTTCGATCCACGCATTGCGAACGCGCACGCCCGCGGGCTTCGATTTCTCAACGCCGGCGTGCCCGGCACGGATCCGCGACCCTGGTATTACTTCACGCGCGCGGTGGACCCCGCGGCACATCGATTTCGAGCGCTCGTGATTCCGGTCGATAGCTATACCGACGACACGTCCGCAATCGGTAGCCTCGACGCAGCCGATCACGCGCAAGATCTCCATGCGATCGTGTTCGAGACGACGCCGCTCGACGTGCCACGGCTCGCCGCATCGTTCGACGAACCCGATCTGCAACGAAGCGTCGCGTTCGACATGCTCCTGCGGGGACCGATCATGCGAAACGACGTGCAGTCGTTGCTGTCGGACCCGATCGCTCGGATCACGGCACGCGAACATCCGGTTCCGGACGCGTTCGATGCGCGTCTCGTGCACCCGTTCGCGACGAATCTCGAAGGGCTGCGCGTCGACTTCGCAAGCGATCGAATCGACGTACCGTCGTGGGTGAGCGCGGACGAACGATCCGAACTCGAAAAACAGATTCTACGCGTTCCGCAGCCGAGCCCATCGTACGCTGCTTACCGAAGATATTGGCTCGAACCGATCGTTCGACGGTACGTTGCAGCTGGTGTCCCGGTCGTGTTCGTGCGCCTTCCCGCACGGCCGATTCATCGTGCCTATCCGAGCGATCCCGGCGGCACGGTCACCGAGTTCGAGAGCATCGATCGCAATCTCGTGCACCTGATCCCGCAAGCAGAATACGTGGCACTCGAGCGGCCCGGACTCTTCGCCGACCACGATCATCTCGACGTCGAGGGAGGTCGACTCTTCAGCGCGCTCCTCGGACGCGATGTCGCGCGAGCGCTCGAAGGCACGTCGGTTGCGGCGCAGTCCACGGCCGCGGCCGCACCGATCGCCCTCACCGACGCACATCCGATTCACGCGCTACTCGTCGCCCTTGGGGTCGGCGTACCGATGCCGCTCCAGTCGATCGATTTCGGTCTGTTTCTCGGAATCGTGCTCGCGTCGTTCTACGCGCTTCCGCGACGATATCGAACGGCGATGCTGCTCGTGGCCAGCTACTATTTCTATCTGCGTTGGAACGGCTGGTACGTCGTTTTTCTCGTGTTCCTTACGGTCACGGATTTTGCGATCGCGCGACGCCTCGAGCATACGCGCTATCGCAAGACGTGGCTCGCACTCGGCATCGGACTGAACCTCGCCTTTCTCGGCGCGTTCAAGTATACGAACTTCGTTACGTCCTCGTTGTTCGCGCTCGCCGGGAAACATGAGGATCCATGGTACTTGGCGCTCGTCGTGCCCGTCGGGATCAGCTTCCATACGTTTCAAAGTATCTCGTATCTTGTCGACGTGTCTACGGGGCGCACGACGGCCACGAGAAAGCCGCTCGACTACGCGCTCTACATTTCGTTCTTCCCGCAACTCTTGGCCGGCCCGATCGTGAGGGCCGGTCGATTTCTGGGCGAACTTACCGATTGGCACGCCCCGGATGCCGATCGCATCGAACGTGGGCTACGCGAGATCGTACTCGGCCTCGTGAAGAAGCTCGTGATTGCCGATCAATTCGCGCCGGTCGCGGATCGCTATTTCGCGGCGCCTGCTCTACAGCCGAGTGCGACGGCAGCGTGGTGCGCGGCGTTCGCGTTCGCGATGCAAATCTATTTCGATTTCTCGGGATATAGCGATATCGCAATCGGATCGGCAAGGCTTCTCGGCTTCGATTTCCCGGCAAACTTTCGACGTCCGTATTTCGCGACCGGCTTCAGCGACCTCTGGCGGCGTTGGCACATCACGCTATCGACGTGGCTACGAGACTATCTCTACATTCCGCTCGGAGGCGACCGCGTCGGCCGCTTTGCAACGTATCGGAATCTTCTCATCACGATGCTACTCGGCGGACTCTGGCACGGCGCCAATTGGACGTTCGTCGCGTGGGGCGCGTATCACGGCGCACTTCTGAGCGTGGAGCGTGCCTTCAACGCCCGCGACGGCGCGTCTCTCGGCGTCGTCGTTCGCGCCGTCCGCGTCGGCCTCACGTTTCTGGCGGTACTGCTCGGTTGGGTTCTCTTTCGGGCGCAATCGTTCGCCGATGCCTTCGCCACCTATCGCGCGATGGTTGCCGGCGGAGGCGGCGCTTTCACCTTGCCGATCTGGCCACTCGTCGGGCTCGTCGTGGCCTTCGGAATCGGCGTCGCCCAGGAACGCGGCGCGTCGTGGAATTGGCGCAACCGACCACTCGGCATGCAGGTCGCGACGCTAGCAACGTTGCTCGTGCTGTGCGAGCTCGCTTCTTGGCCGGGCGCGAATCAGCCATTTATCTACTTCAAGTTTTGACGGTCGCCGCAGCTAGGGCGACGGCGGTCGTCGGTTAATGCTGCGACATGAGCTCCGTTGGAAGAACGATCCACGCGGTCCTCGGGCTTTGGCACGGGCTCGCCTCGATCCAAAACGTCTTCGACATCCTTGCGAGCACCGCGGTCGCGCCCAGCCTCCGTCCCGTTGCGTCGAAGAATTTCCAACTGATCGGGAAGCTTCTCGAACGAGTACATCCATCCAAAGAGAATGTCGCCGTGCTTCTTTCCGTTGTGGCGGCGATCGAGGCCGTTGCGTCCGTAGCGTTTCTTCGCGGCGCGGTCGAGGGTGAAGGGAGCAACGATGCATTTGCCGTGTCTCTCGTACTCTTCGGCGCCTTCTTTCTGATCGACGACGCGTTCGATGGGTACGAAATCGGCAGCGACCATCGCGCGATTTTCACGCTCGTCGCCGCAAGCTACGCGGCTTCGAAGACGGCCGGCGCGTGAAAAGCGTTCTCGTTTCCGGCGCGGGGAGTGCGATCGGTGGAAGTCTCGTGCGGACGTTGCTCGCTCGCGGCAACGTGAAGGTTTTCGCGACGTCGCGCAGCGACGAACGTCTCGCGGAATTGCGGAAGGCCGTACCGCCAGAACAGCGCGCATCGTTTGTCGCGATCGTTGGCGACGCGGGTGACTTCAGCGGAGCGTCGACGATAGCCGCGCAGATCGAAACGCTCGGAGGCATCGACTGCGCGGTTGCGATCTTCGGACGCGGCGCGTGGACGAGCGGGCGGCTCGTCGACCTATCACCCGACGAATGGCAAGCGGTGCTCGACGAGATGTTGACGGCGCACTTCGCGTTTGCGCGAGCGCTATTCCCAATACTTTCGCGCAGGCCGGCGAGTCTTTACGTATCGCTCGGAGGCGGGGCGGCATACGAACCGATGCCGGACGCGGGATTGATGTCGATCGCCGCAGCGGGTCAACTGATGTTGACGCGTATCCTCGATCGCGAACGTAGCTCTCGCGATCCACGAGTGATCGAACTGGTCGTCAATGCCGGCGTCGGGCCGACCGAAGCGCACGACGCTTCCCGGATTTCGGCCGACGACGTGGCTCGCGTTCTCGAAGAGATCGTGTTTAGCGGTAAGACGACCCGGAGTAACGTCGAGACGAACGGTTCGCTCGTCCTCATGAATCCAAAGCGTGGCTAGCACCTAGCCGAATCGGTGATGCGTGGGAGTTCGCTTCCGCGCATACTTCGGGCATGAACGCATCTCCAAACGCACTCGTCGCCCTCTCCTCGGAACTGGCGCGCGCCGTCGCAACGATCGCTACGTCGGTCGTCTATGTCGATTCGCATCCGCGGCGCGATGCGAGTGGCATCGTCTGGGACGAACATCACGTCGTGACCGTCGATCACGCGATCGAGCGCGAAGACGATATCGAGTTGCTCCTCGGAAACGGCGTTACCGCGCGCGCGACGCTCGCCGGTCGCGATCCCTCGACCGATCTCGCGCTTCTCCATGTCGATGCGACGTTGCAGCCCGCACCGCGTGCGGATCTCGCGACGCTCGGCGTCGGACATCTGATTCTCGCGGTCGGTCGCGACGAAGACGGTGCGACCGCTGCAAGTTTCGGCATCGTGAGTTCGTTCGACGGTCCGTGGCGTACGTGGCGCGGCGGCGACGTCGATCGCTTCTTGCGGCCCGACTGCACGATCGCGCCGTCGTTCTCCGGCGGGCCACTGGTCGATGCGACGGGCCGCGTCGTCGGGATGAACACGTGGGGCCTCTCGCGCCGCATGCCGCTAACGTTGCCGATCACCACGATCGAACGCGTCATTTCGGAGCTGCAGAGCGGTGGCGGTCGCATTCCCCGCGGCTATCTCGGGATCGCGATGCAATCGGTCGCGTTGCCACAGCGCTTGCGTGAGGCGCGCGGCATCGAGCAGCGTTCGGGAACGATCGTGATGGACGTCGCGCAGAGCAGCCCGGCAGAACGGGCCGGCATCGAAATCGGCGACGTCATTCTCGCACTCGGAAATCGTACGATCGAAGATTCGGAAGACGTGCAGCGCTCACTCGCTTCGAGCGCTCCGGGTACGAAGCAGCGGCTCGCGTTCTTACGCGGCGGTACGCCCCACGAGGTTGAGATCGTAATCGGCGAGCGCTCGCGCGATGACGACTGAGCTCGGCAAGGACCTCGCCGCGATCGCGCGCGGCGTTCGCGCTGCGACCGTCGCGGTGCACGATGCACGCGGGCGCGGTTCGGGTTCGGGCGTCGTTTGGGACGCGCGCGGGCTCATCGTCACGAACGCACACGTCGTGCGTGGCCGCGGAGCAGCGATAGAATTCCACGACGGCAGACGCTTACGCGCGGCGCTCGTGGCGCGCGACGAAGACCTCGATCTCGCCGCGCTTCGCGTCGAGGGCACGGGGAATGAGTTCGCGGCCGCTCGCGTGCGAGACTCGGCATCGCTGATGCCGGGCGAATTCGTCGTGGCCGTCGGCAACCCGCATGGCATCCCCGGAGCGGTCGCGACCGGGCTCGTCCACCGTTGCAACGCACGGTGGGTTATAAGTGACGTGAAGCTCGCTCCCGGAAATTCAGGTGGACCGCTCGTCGACGCCGGCGGCCGAATCGTCGGCATCAACAGCATGATCGCGCGGGGACTCGCGCTCTCCGTGCCGAGCGATGCGGTCGTCGCATTCCTTCGCGCCGTGCGGACGGGCTCGCGCGCCGCGTGATACGGACGCTCGTAACCGCGGCCTCGGAACTCGCACGAGCGGGCCTCGCGGAGATCGTACGTGGAGACGCGCGGCTCGCGCTGGTGGGCCAAGCAACGCCGGCCGAATTGCTCGCGAGCATCACGGCTTACGGTCCGGACGTGGTGCTCGAAGATCGCGATGCCGAGAGATCCGCCCTCGAATCTCCGAGCGTCGCGCTGGTCGACGACCCGCGGGCAGCATGGCTCGGCAACCGATTCGAGCGCGCCGCACAGGTGCCGCACGCGATCCTCGCCCGCGATGCATCGAACGACGAGGTCATCGCGGCAATCGTTGCCGTAGCCGCCGGTCTCGTCGCCGTTCAACCGCGTGCGATCGCCGCCACGGACGCGCGCGCCGAAGACGGGAGGGTCCCCGATGACGCCGAGCGAGCCACGGAGGCCTTGACCGCCCGCGAGCGCGGCGTCCTGAGCGAACTGGCCCGCGGGGTACCAAACAAGACGATCGCGGCACGGCTCGGCATTTCGGAGCATACCGTGAAGTTTCACATCGCCTCGATCTTCGCGAAGCTCGCGGTCTCGAGCCGAACGGAGGCGGTCGCTCGCGGAGCGCGCCTGGGACTCGTCATGCTCTAAGTGGCAGCGGGGCTACGGACGTCTCGTGGCGACTGGTAGTTCGCATGAACGCTCTGATCACAGGTGCTAGCCGTGGCCTCGGTCTCGGATTGGTCACGCGTTTTGCCGCGCGCCCCGGTTCCCACGTTTTCGCGGTCGCGCGCGACCCGGCCGGAAGCGACGAGCTTACGAAGGCGGTACGCGAAAGCGACGGCCGCATTTCGGTGATCGTCGCCGACGTCGCCGCTGCAAACGCCGGTGACAAGATCGCCGCCGCGATCGCTTCCACGCAGCTCGACCTCCTCGTAAACAATGCCGGTGCGATGAGCGAGAGCGACTTCGGCGAGCTCTCACAACACGATCTCATCGAGATCTTTAAGGTCAATGCGTTCGCGCCACTGCTACTCACGCAGTCGCTGCGTAAGAATCTCGTACCGGGCGCCAAGGTCGTGAACGTCACCTCGGTGCTCGGCTCGATCGCGCGCGCAGGAGAAGGCTATGTCTCGTACGGGATGAGCAAAGCGGCACTCAACATGCTCACGAAAAAGCTCGCGGCCGAACTCGAGGGTATTGCCGTTCTCTCGTTACACCCCGGCTGGGTGCAGACGCGCATGGGCGGCGCCGGCGCATCGATTACCGTCGACACGTCGGTCGACGGTATGGTGCGCGTGATCGACGCGCTCGATCACAAGCGAAGCGGCGCGTATCTGGCCTACGACGGCTCGAACATTCCGTGGTGAGCACGACCGGGTTTCATCCGAGCTAGCTCGAAGAGAGCGCTCGCTTGAAAGGATGCGACCATGAAACGGCTTTCTTCCCTATGCGCGCTCTTCGGTTTCGCGGTGGCGCTGCTGCCGACGATCGGCTCGGCGCAACCGTTCGATCCGTACTACAACAACGTTCGTGAGGTCGAGGGCGTGGTCGCCTCGGTCGACAAGACCCACATCCAACTCTACGGCGGCCGGGATATTTTCTTGAAGGATGGCACGGTGATCAACCCAACCGGCACGGCCATTTCGCCGGGCATGCACGTGTTCGTCGTCGGGACGCCCGGCGGTAACGGTGCGGTCAACGCGCAGCGCGTCGACATTCAATGGCACGGCGGCTACGAGCCGAACAATGGCTATTATGGCGATGCGAGATCCGCAACCGGCGTGATCGCCTTCGTCCACGGTTCGCATTTCCAACTCGAGGACGGCCGCAACGTGTTCCTCAAAGATGGAACCGTCATCGAACCCGAAGGCGCGACGCTCGAGCCGGGAATGCTCGTGCACGTCACGGGTTCCCCGGGCGGCGACGGCGCGATCAACGCGGCGCGCGTCCACGTGCAACGGCGCTACTACCAGTAACGCCTCACGCATTCCAATCGCAAGACGCCGGATCGTCGCGGACGGTCCGGCGTTCTTGTCTATGCTGAGAAACAATTGAGGGGCTCTATCCGTTCAACGAACGTGTTTCCGATCGGTCCGCGTATCCGAGCATTTCAAGTCCTCGCATTAGCCGCTACCGGCTTTGCGTTCGCATCCGCGCCCAGCATCGCGCAATCACCGTTGCCGCAGCCGGAACCGTCGCCATCGCCCACATCGGCCGGCGGCTACTGGTACGATATGGCGTACGATCACTGGCGTTCGTTACCGCGCGAGCACTTTGCCACGTACGATACCGATCTCATCTACACGCTCAGAGGCAAACGTAAAGAG
>Ga0209611_10008787_pt1 | contig 15591 bp, 9 predicted proteins | sample S1TSphgellanicum_3_FD_187693 | JGI IMG/M metagenome (GOLD analysis project Ga0209611, IMG submission 187693) | Host-associated microbial communities from peat moss isolated from Minnesota, USA - S1T2_Fc - Sphagnum magellanicum MG (SPAdes) (version 2) | ecosystem: Host-associated > Plants > Peat...
GTGTCCAAGTGCCCGTGGCAAGTCCCAACACCCAAGGGTGTCCCGAATGCTAAACTAACCCGATTTGGTTGGTTTTTGGATGCAGATTCACACGAGCTAAGCTAGTCCCTCTTCCTAGTCTAATCCCGGGGCTCCCAACTTGACCCTCTACCCTTTTCTAGAGTTGGAAGCCGGGAGCGTCCTACCAAGTTCAACTTTCTGCAACTTGACTTTGTGAAACCCTCAAGTGGGTTTCACCCCGTGACTTGGGAGCGCGTCACGCAATATATGTACTACCTATTATAACTTATAATTCCCACAATTTACTTAAATATAATTAACAAACAACATTTAGGTTAAGTTAAATATTTACAATCATACCTACAATAAATTATTAGTTGGTTACTTTATTATTCACCTAAATATACTACATATTGTGTAATTAAGTAATTAATTATTAATTATTGCAAATACACTATTAATAATATAAAATGAATCAGGTCAAATTTGTAAAAAATTATTTAGAATATGGTTGAAATTATTAATTAACAATATAGTTCATTTTAATTATATTGATATTTTATATAATTTAAATATTTATAATATGGTTGTAATTATTAGTTGCGACTAATTAAATATTAATTATTATTAATTAAATACCTATTTACTTACCTCCTTATAATCTATTTATTTCTTTCATTAATGTATATTATGTAATTACTTCAAAATAGTGTTGTATGTCCATATGAAAATGTTTATCCTCCCCCAAAGTTTGTCCCATATTGTTTGTCATCCTTTCCAAATCATGAAGAATATAAAATGGAAGCATTTTAAGCATCGAAAACATAAGAAATATTTTTAGAAAGAAGGCCACTTGGGATGAACCAATTGAAATGGTTCAACCTTAAAGGCCATATTCAAAATAAAATAGATTTTTTTACTTTGGTGGCTTAGGTGTAGACTTATAAATCTAGGTGGCTTACATCTAAGCCTATTCTAGTGGCTTAGCTTTAGGTGCAACCTAGGAAGGACATAAAGGCTCTTAAGGTAGGCCTAGGTTGCCTAAACCTTTTTTAGGCTCCTAGACCTAGGGGCAACAAGGGAAAAATAGTTACATGTTGTAGGAAGCTAATGGGATTGAAATGTGACAAACTTGGGGCATGAAAAGACATTAATGGTAGATGGTTAACTTCAAACCACCATGCAACACAATTAAATTCAATCTTGGTGAATGTCCCTGAAAACAATAGTGCAAAGAAAAAAAATTTAAGGCCATGAAATAACTACAAGAAGCAACAAAACTTTTACTCTTCCAATAACTTATAAGGCTATAAGTAACCAATAATCATTTTACGACATATGGGGCTTTGGGAAGCAAATGAAAGTTGGATAGTCGGTTGAAAGCTCAAGTAAAGATTTTAAAACTCCTAATAACAGCCTTGGATGAAGATCCATCTATTGTCTTATAATGTTCAAGGCTTGAATAAGGATGGAAAAATTTGTAAAATGAACCAATTTTTTAGGGGAATGACTCTTCAAATGGATATTGTGTGTATCCATGAACATAAGCTCCATAAGGAGAAGGTAAATAACATTGGGAAGTCGTTCTAACCAAGTGCACATGTAGTTTAGATTTATGAAACAAATGAAGGATACTCATTTGAGCTCCAACAAAGGCAAGCTAATAAGAGTGGGACCTACATCTTAATGGACCTTAAATGGGCATGATTTATGTGTAACTATTGGACCTTTGGAGGTAATAAAGTCTCAATTTTGAAGCTGAGTTGATTACCATGTGGGGAAATTGGTTTCATTAATGTATATGCTCTAAATAATCTAGTATACAAAGTCAACTTATGGGAGTTAATGAACCTAAAGAAAATCTATGAGTTTGCAACTAGGTCCTTTGTGGATATTGGAACATGGTATAACATAAAGAGGACAAATCATAAGCTTGTGGCAAAATTATTTTAAATAGAGAAATATTGTCTTGGGAAGCTTTAAAGTTAACCTTGGACATGAGTGAACCTACAAGATCTATGGAGAACCTCAAATATTCATGGGACAACTTGCAAAATGGAAATGAAGGGATTATGGCTAGGTTGGACATGGTGTATGTCTCCAATTGTTTCCAAGGTGAATAATCAAACAAGATTTCCTCTTATGTAGTGAGAGGAGACAATGTCCAATTAATATGATCACCATCCAATTTCTTGTGTGTTGGAATTAGCACAAACATTGATACAACATACCTTTTAGAAAATGAACATATGACATTTTGAACAGGCAAAACAACAAATTCATGATATATGGCATGACTAACCAAAAAGGGTTGCCTTTTTGGCAAATATGAAGTAGGTCACTAAGTTCTACAAAAAGTTTTGTAAGCATAAATCAAAATCTTTTCGTAGGGAAGAAGCATAGTTATGCCACAAATTAAAACATACACAAAATGAACTTCAAAATTGAATGTTTGATAGAAAGTGTTAAGAGGTTGTGGGGAGTTTAAGTTGAAAATACAAGAATTGAAAGAAATTAAAGCTATGAGATAAAGAATTTGAGCTAGAATCACTATACTAAAATGTGTCCTAGTTCACTTTAGGTTTTGCTAGATTTTGAGTGAATTTAGACATTTTTACCATAGTGAAACTTGTCAACCTCCTAGTGAACGGGCACTAGTTGTTACAAACAAAGAATTGTTTCAGTAATACCTAATGAAACAAGGTTACTCTCAAATGAAATACAAATTTACCCAACCATTCACTTGCTAGTTAATTAACTAGGTAGCATGGAAATCAATTAAATTTAAATTATTTAATATATAATTTCATTGATAATGTCATGATTTTCAACCTATGAGGTATTGACATGTGTCACTATTTAAGTTAGGTTGAAAATGTAACCTAGGTACGTAGGCCACATAATGGACCTAGGCACCTACTTTAGGAAACTAGAGAGGAAAATATTTGATCAACTTACCACTATTGACCATGCACACACCGCATGTGAGGTTTGATCCCTTGACCTTCATAATGGAAGCAAACACCCCTACCATCAAACCACTCCTTTTGTTGTGATAACATGTTACATTGTATTTTATTTATCAAATACTTCATTTTAAATATTACAAAAACATAAAATTTGAAAATTCATGTGTTCTTGAGATTTTGTCCAAATGAAATGATTCGAGTTTACTTTTTTTTTTAAATCCAATAATGTACATAATTACATTTATTTCCTTTTTAAAATGTAAAATCATTTGAACAATTTTTTTTTGAATATCATTATTCAATAACATTTCAATGGCCATTCTTTTGAATTTTTAAAAAAAATAAGTGGATAAGATTTTTGCTAATATAATAATACTACCTATGTTAGGTTACTTTCAATTATTATAGGGTTACTTTTCATTAATTTAAATCATTTCACCCTACATTATTGATTATTTATAGTTATTTTTAATAACTTTTGGCTTTCACTCTAGGCTACTTTTGATTATTCTAAATTACCTTTGGCTATTTTAGATTATTTCACTCAAAGTTATTTTCAACTATGTGAGGCTATTTTTGGTTACTTTTGGATATTGAAGGTTATTTCACCTTACACCATTATTGGCAATTTTAAGCAATCATAATATATGGCTATTGGTGACTATTAATGGCTATTGGTATCTATTTTAGGCTAAATTACCATAGGCTATTAATAAATATGAATAGATATTTTATTGGTGGATATTGGTGGTTATTAATGGTTATTATATTAGTAGTTATTCTATTAATGATTATTGATGGTTATTTTAGATTATTTTAAGTTATTATATTTAGTATAAAATAACATATAATAACATAAATTAAAATGAACTTGAATAACCTAAAGTATAATTTGAAATAACATATATTAACTTAAAATAACCTAAAATATAACCTAAGGTTAGTTGAACAGTTTAATTTAAAATAACTTAAATGCCTATAATAAGCTAACTATGATACCTTCAAATAGAATAACCTATAATAGTTTAGGGTATAGTAATTTATAACAACCTATATAATTTATAATAATGTAGGGTATAAGTTAAAATAAATAAAATAACCTAAAATGATATAGGGTATATCATATAGTAACATATATAAGATATTTAAAATAATATAAAAATATACCTATTTACTATAATAAATTATAATAGTGAATTATGTTAATTAGTAATGAAACACAATGTTTACATAATGATATTATAGTGAAATAACTTTAATTAAGGTGAAATCACTAAAATGTAATGAATTTATTTCACTTTTAAGGTCCCATAATGATTTAGGCTAGTGAATTACACCCAACTTTTGTAGTAGTGAATTAGGTGGTTGGACAAAGGAAACACCAACAACAAATAATTTTTTGCAGTAGTAAAAGGGAGACCCAACAAAACTTTGAATTATATTATAAGGAATGAGTTATGAATGATGGTATTTAAAAGAAAGGAGATGGAGCAAGTTTGCCATTTTTTATAATAAATTTTGTAAAGCATAAGAAGAAAGGCTTTGGCAAACAAAACTTAGGGCTCAAGTTTTTGAATCATTGCTAAGGAATTTTTTAAAGAGATGAACACCAAATTGGCAATGGTAATCACAATGGAAAAACTTATAATTGCTACAATGTCATGACAAGAGGTAAATATCTTGGTCCAAATGGGATGGTAGTTGAAACTTACACCTTCTTTTGGGACCTAATGGGAAAAGAATATTTCCAAATGATTAAAATAGTAGTAGAGTTGGGCCACCTCCAAAAGGGTCAACAAAAGCTTGGTCATTCTTTTATTTGAATCAAGATAGAAAGGGAGTCTCAAATCAAGAATTGAAGACCAATTTAACCCTTTTGAATGTAATTTATACAATATATGTGAAGGCATTACATTTGAGGTTGCAACCAATTTTCATGGAAGTAATGGACATAAATCAAATTGCCTTCTTGTCATTGTAATGCATCCTAAGCAATGTATTGCTAGCACATGAAACCATTGATTGGGCCAAACATTTTAACCAACCATTAGTTTTTAAAAAATTAAACTTCATTAAATCATATGACAAAATGGGGTGGGACTTTATATTTTTAACCTTAAAAAAACTAGGTATGGCTCGTGAATTCATTGGGATGGTATGGTTGATGTTTGACAAGGTTGAAGTAGTTGTATGCTTTAATAGAAGGAATATTAATCCATTTTGTATTAAAGAAAAGGTTAGGTAGGGTTGCCCATTGGCCCCTTATCTTTTCATCTTGGTGGCTAAGGTGCTCAATTTTATGGTAAAAAAAACTAAAAGTTTGGGGGACATTGAATGCATTTCCCTTTTCAAAAGCAAGAATCAACAAATCATATCTCAATATGTTGATGATATGATTTTGTTTGTCAAATGCATTGAGAATAATGCTTGGAACGTAATCAATTTGTTGGAGCTCTTTTTACTCATTAATGGGTTGAAGTCAATTGGGAAAAATCTATGGCATATTGAAATGATAAGAAAATGAAGGAAAACCTTGGTTCCAAGCCAAGGAATTCAAGTGGAGGGTGATTCAAATGAAGGAGATTTATCCAAGCTTCTAAGGATTCCTTTTGATTTCACTTTCAATGTCAAAAAAGTAGATGAATTTTTGGTGGAAAATTTTCACAAAAAACTTAGGTATTAGAGTGTTTTCCATCTTCCTTTTGTTGGTAGGGTTGTGGTGGTTAATGCAGTCCTAGCTTCAACCCTTTTATTTTTTATTAATGTGTGTGGGGCGAGGGGATCCAAAGAACAATCCAAAGGTGCAAATCCTTATTTCAAAACTTTTAATGGTTGAAAGGAAAACACCACTCTAGAGTCAAATCAATTGGAAATATTGTTGTGCTTGTAAAAACATGGCTGGATTAGGTTTGATATACCCAAAGGAGGTTTTATCAACATTGATGTGCAAATGGATGTTATTGGCCTTGGAACCAAGTGACTCCAACCTTAAGACCTTATTACATTTCAAATTGGCAAAATGGATGCCTTCCTGGCATAGGAGATGGATTCCAACCTCAATTGGGCCTTGGTTGAGGGTCATGTGTCCACACCAAGCTTTAAAATATGGGGGCAAATAATGAAAGCTTGGAAAATAATGGTTGACAAGCTTCATTTTTGACCCCCTTTAATAGTAACATCCATTAAAAATGTCAATTTATGGTAGGGCACCTCCTTTAGGGGGGGTAAATCTGAATTATTTATTTTGAAAGTACAAGAAATTCATCATGATGGGTTGAGAATAATAAGTGATTTATGGAGTTCATATAATGGGGGCTTTAGGTGTTGGGAGGAAATTAGGGATAGGTTTGGCCTAAATCCAAATGAGCAATGCATTTGGAATAAGGTTTTGGAGAGCATCCCAACAATTTGGGTGAGGGAACTTGTTGCCCCTTAAAAGGAGGTGAGAAAAGGGGAATGGGTAGGAATCTACCAAGGCATGGAGGTGGATTTAATTGGGGTATTTTGCACCACAAACAACCTTTGACCCAATGTAGATACAAAGGTGCAAATTACAATGTCATTCCCTGAAGAGGTTTAGATCTTTGGTGTTGGGGTTCAATCTAAGTTACTTTTATGAAAAATCATGTCCATTGAAACCGCACTACCTTGCAATTAAAATTCCAAAAAAAAAATCATATACAACTTCTGTGCAACCATCCCTTAGGTATTACAACTAATGTGCAATTATCCCTTTACAAATGAGGTGTATTAATAAAAATATTGCCACATCAAAAAATCAGTTAGTTGTATTATAATTGCAAGTGAACTCAAAATGGGTCTTTTATACAATAATTTATACACATCGTATATACATATGTAGTTAACCATGTTTGACTTTTTAAAAAATTACAATGTAATTGCATGTGGTAACTACTTTAGAACTATTTTAAATGTGTCATTAAAATAACAATTATGTTGTAATTAATGTATATTGTACATACATGCGATCATGCCACATGTCCACATTTCCAGCACTTAATATGGAATACATTTGCAATTAGTTTTCGATTATGATTTCATTGATACAATTAGTATGTTCATTAATGCGTCACTAATAAAGTACTACTATTCAACTATGTTATGACTATAATACAACTACTTATAAATTAATAAGGGGTACATATTCATCAATTATTTATGTCTTCATTATATATGTTTCATTTTGAATGATTTAAAATGTCATGGGAGCATTACTTCAAGCTTTAGAAATCATCTTTGATGTGTAAAGGAAAAGGAGTAATGAAAAAATAACAAGAAAAAAAAAAAGCTTTCTAACTTACAAAACATGTTTTTTTTCTTTTTTTTTCTCTTTGGACCCCCCTCCTACTTTCAAACTTCATAATTTCCTTATTTTTTATTCATTTTAAATGATTTAAAGTGTTATACGAGCACCACCTAAAGTTATACAAATCATTTTTGAACTTTAATAGCAACAAAACAACATATAAGGAATTTTTTGGGTGTTCAAGAACCAGCCTTTATAACATTCAACATTTTTTTTTGGGGAGTTTTTGACCCTATCTACTTTGGGGGCCCATAACTTTCTCAAATTTGTTCCACTTTTTATGATTTTTAATGAGTTAAATAAGCCATTAAGGGGGTTTAAATTTTTTTTAGACATTAGAAAAAATGGAGCCTTATCCTTGGATCTGATTACTTTGAACACTAAAATGTTATAGTTGCAACTCAATTGCAACTCGATTTGCAACCAAAAATGAACTAAAAGATTTAACCCATATGTTTTGTCTTTGAATCGCATGTTACAAACTATATAAAGAAGGTTTTTTTTATTATGTTTTCACATAAAATGCATCTGTCATTTTGGGATGAACTCAAGAAAGTTTAACCTAAAGGCAAAACATAAAATTAAAAAAATAATTCATGGTTATTCTTTAGTTCACTTAGTTTTGTGTTTTTATACCTATTTACTTACCTAGGCAAGTAAATAGGTCCTAGGTAAATATGTAAGTATATAGGTTTTAAAACCTACCAAACTATATATATATATTCCAAAATATAACTAATATGCCATGTGGCAATTTTTGATCGTGTTATGTATCACAATTTCAAACCATCATTAACAAATCATAATGGACGATGGAAATCAATATTTTGAAATGAAAATAATTTTTATGTCCAAAAATCTTCATAGTGCCATGTGTTAGATTTTAATAAATGGATGATAATTAATGAAGTCAACATGACATCATGGGTGCAATTATAATGGAGTTCCATAGTAGTTGAAAATGAGTTATTTAGACATAGTTACAATTGAATTGCAACGAGTTGCACCATATATACGGTGAGTTACAATTCTGCAACTCATGCAACTTGTCTATTAACATTCATGGTATATAAATACAGTGAGTTGCAAGTGTCCTATGCAATTCAAAGATTGAATTGCAAGGCTAGTTATGAAACACCCCTATTTTTCATAGTCAACCCCGACATAAGAAACAAGTGGTAATTTGTTTCTTGTAAATAATAAAAGTTTGCTCTAAATTTAGGTCTAGAGGGCACACTATAACATGTTTTATGGCACTTGAAAAGATTTAAAATTTGACTCATGGTTGTGGAAATGGAAGGGGGAGGATAAATTAATAAAGTATAATGCGAAACAAGGGAGGAAAATATTCAAGCCTAATAAATAATGACTAACTAAGAATGTGGTGGAGCTATGAAACAAGATATCCAACCAAGTTTCTAGTTGATATGGAGGGACAATTGGGTGAAATAGAGCCAAGAAAGAAGCTAATTTCCTTTGGACATTATGGCATTCAACATTAACATTGAATACTTGGAGGGCTAAGATTAATCCAAGCATCCAAGTGGATTGTTCATCATGTGAATTGGCAACCTTTGAAACTGCCACCCATAGTTTTGGAATTGCCCAAGGGCCAAGATGGTATGGGAGGTGACTTTTACCGTATTGGTCCGACTTAAGATGTTGCCACATATAAATTGTTTTGGAAAAACACATAATTTTGAACAATGCGTGTTCGATAAAAGATTGTTGAACAAGTTCAAAGAGTTTAGTTACCTTTGGTCTTTGATCCATGGGATTGCCATGTAATGCATTTGGATTGATAAGAATGAATTAATTTTCAATCATAATAAATGGCACAAAGTTAAGATTGAGAGAATGGTTTGAGATAATCTATTTCATTATAGTAGGCTTACTTGGTAGTAGATTATGCTACTGGTTTAGAAACACCCAAATGATGAAGATAGGCTTTGGGAAAATTTTGACAAAGTTTGGTGTCTCAACCATGCGATCTACATATGAGATAAATAACAACTTAGATAGTGTTAAGATTTTCCTATGAGAGGTAAGGTTATTTGGTAGTACTTGTTATTAATGGCTAGGGTTGGTTTTCCCCCCCACTTCTTTTGTTTTGGTCCTTTCTACAATGGAATTCCATTTGTTCAAAAAATAAATTAAAAAATTAGGGAGTTGCAAAAATGTCAAAAAAAACATGAGACTTAATATAATTCAAGATTTCTCATCCAATGGTTGTTGCCATGTTAGCAAGACAATCTTTATATTTGCATCCATCATGGTAATGAAGGACACCCATTATTGGGATGAAACCAAACTACCACTGCTTAATTTGTAACCTACCCTTCCATAAAGATCCATACTTGCTAGCTCTACAAGTCTTCAAGTTATCTTAAGTGGTGGAATTAGGCCCCATTGTTCATCATGATATAAGACTAACTTGTGCTACTTATAACCTACCTATGGACCTTTAAGTTAAGGAATGGGCCCTAAGGAGTGTAATCTACCTCACTTCATTCCTAGGGCTTAACATTTTGGGGAATGTCCTTCATTGGGGGGCTTTACCCATTGTAAAACATAAAGCAAACCTTTTTGTAAGGTTAAACATGCATAGGAAGATCACATAGGTAGTAGGAATATTAGGGATGTTATGTGTATTATTTAAGAATGGAAAAACCTCACACCCATCTCTAAAAGCTAAAAAGACCTTACATATTTATGCTTGTTATGTAGGATCGAAGGGACATTTTATGCCCAAAAAAACATGCTTAATTTGTACATATTGTATTATAGGCTAAGATCTTTCCTATTTTTTAGGAGGGATATTCATGGATATAAGGTCCCAATACCTAGGAAATTTCTCCAAGTGTTTTACATGGATTGGATAAGGAAAAGAAGAAACCAAAAGTTTAATGAAAATTGGCATTACTCAACATATAATGATATAGATTTTTTTGAGTCAACAACTATAAAACATTCATAGAAAATTTTAATGTATCTAAACAACATGTTATTAAGAGGAATATTTCCTTTGCAAAAAAAGGAACACCTCGCTAACCTTTTTTGTCATTTTTTTCTTGTAATACCCAAAGGGTATTATTGGGAATAATGAAAAAATATTTTTTGTTGGTGTTTGATGTTGGATGATGCATGGCATTTCGGTGGGTGCTTATTTTGAGAATTCCTTGCTCCTCAATTGCTACCCTATTTGTTACCTTATTAAAAATATGCTAACCTTGGTACAACACAACCAAATAGAATGCAAATTTTTATCCTAACTATGCATGGTTTGACAAATTAACATTTCTTCCACAAAGATTTGATGTGACAAATTATGTCATTTTCTTGACCACATTATGTCACATAGTCTTCCAATGATTATTTATACCCATTAATAGTGATTAAACTATGTGTTGAACATGATTTTTTAAAATAATTGTTGAATTTAACATCCTAGATGTGAATGTCATGGAACAATATCATCCTTGGTTTAGTATATTGGGTGTGTCACCAAGCTCACCCTAATAGGTTCACTTGGCACCTTACCCAACATAATAAAGATATTTGTAAAGTTATTTGAAGTAATGACCAAAACCCAAACTTCAAACAAAAGGTGGGGTGAGTTGTTAGACTTGGCATGAAGCTAATAAAAATGAAAAAGATGGGGTGGAACTCAAAAATGCACCAATTTCAGTGCATTTTCAAGTTTCACCCTAAGTTTGGGTCTTCTTTATTTGTTCAAGCCCACAAGATGGACTTTGCACCTTTCATGAGAAAGTTTCATACACCTATATAAATAAATTAACAAGTTTTGTGGGGGCATGTTGTCGTAGAACTTGGCAAGTTTTGTGAAAGAATTTTGCAAATGTCATCAACATGTTTTGTGAGAGAGCTACACAAGATGAGAGGTCGGTTTTTTGGAGTTTTGGACAAAGGACCAAAAATACAAAGAGCTGAGAGGTGAAAACACTTTCTCTACCTCTTTCTATTTTTGCCTTTTTCTTTCTAGGCCTCTACCATGTAGACCTCTTTTTCTTTTTCTTCACAACTTCTTCTTATAGTCTTCTTTATGCGTTTAGAATAGTTGCCATCTTCTTATTTTCTTTTTCTTTCTACTTATGCAATTTTTTTTTATATGATTTTTTTCCTTAATTTTTTTTTCAACAATTTTATTTATTTATTTATTTGGCTTTTGCAATCATGGTTTTTTTTTTCCTAATTATCTAACTACTAATTAACATTACAACAAAATGCGTCCTCATGTGCAAAGTGATTTTGAGTGAATTCATTGGTCCCACTAAATAACAATTAGTGGGGATGCAATGAACTGATTAATCCACTAAATGGGGGTTAATGAACTGCACCACATTTTGTAATAATGTAAGGAGCTTTAAATCACATGCCAAAAAACATTCTTGTTGAAAATTTTCGATTAACAATCAATACTAATCAAATGAAAAGCAATAAGGAAACATTTTTGATCAATTGTTATAAAGAAAAAGTTGGGTTTCAATATTTTGTTAATTAAATAGCTAGTTGATGAGAATGAGGTCTTCAAACACTAAATATCATCATCACCATCAACTCCAACAAGTAGCATGTGTTCATTTACAAACACAATTTAAGAATACAATAAGATCTTGAAACACCTAACTAACTAATTTAGATCTACTATAGTTAGGAAGAATATTGTCAAGTTTGGAGCTTATCATTTAAAAAAATTTCTATGTTTTTGCCAATTAAAAAAAAATAAAAATTTATAGTCCAATGAACTTATCATGCATTCTTATTATTTTAGTTAGGATTAGAATAAGCCTTTAGATTTTGAAGCTTTTGGATGTTTTAATTTTTTTGACTTCTAGATTTTTCAATATTGAAACTTTTCAACTTCTAGATTTTTTTATGTCTAAGAGATTTATAGTGGAATTGTTTTTGGTCATAGGTGTAGTAGGTTTTGATTTTGACCCAATTCACATGATGCAAGAAAATGATTATGAGGTGGTGGTTAGTAAAAGACCCACACACGTTCCATAAAATGAAAAGAGCCCAAGGTGCATTATGGATTCCTTGCGCCTAAGCTACATGGTCAATTGTTATAATCATCACTTCATGTTCTATAATTAAGAACACAAAAAAATGACATAATTTATTCCTAACTAGGTTTAGAAAGTTGTGTACTACAACTACAAGTTATAATACCCAAACTCAATTTTCCAAAAAGAAAGGTCCTAAAACAAAATATAAGATACTTTGAGGAGTTGAAGATAAACACATCAAATGAAGAGGGTGCAAAAATGATTTTGTTGTAAAATGATGAAGTTTTAGCATGCCTAAAAAAGTAGATTGTCATTCAACATGGAGTATATTCAAAAGTGACGCAATTTTGCAAACATGTACCAAAATAGTTATAACAATTGCTTTATTTTGTGTATTTAACATTTTATAAAATTACATATGGAGTTGTTTTAATGCAATGTTCTTTTCATTATATTGGTAGGTATTATGTATACATATCCTAAGAATTTGAAATCAATCAATGAATAAAAAAACCCAAAAATGCTTTGAAAATCATTGTAACCATTGTTTTTAAGCAAAAAACACAAAATTTTAAAAAACATTGAAAATGCCATATTTTGAGCAAATTGTTAACTTAATAATATAATGAATTTTTAAATTAAAAAAAAATCCACATAGATTAAACAGTCACTTAAGGGGGTGGGTGTGGCTCATTGTAATGTGGTTGGACCCCAAGGTGACAATTTTTGATAGATGTTATAACAAGTCTTGCATATTTTTCCTTTGTGAACTTTAGCCCTATTCTTATGTTCAATCAAACATTAGGACCATCATAAGTGCATGATGTTACATTTGCACCAAACTCTATAATTACACCAATGGAGAAGCCATTAACCAAGGTTGAAAATGTTATAGTTTCAATCCAAGGGCCTCACCACTATTACCAACAATATGGAGGTTAATGTGAACAAATAAAAGGTCATTTTAAAGGAAAAGGTAGATGTTAACATAAAGAGGAAAAACTCCTTCAATACAACCAACTTTGGGGCAATTAGAGAATGTGGAATGATTACAAATATAGAATTCAAAGCCCAAATTAAGGAATTGCTAGAGCTATAATAATTAGTTGCCATCCCAACCATGCTTTATTGGGTTATTTAAGTGTTTGCCAATGACTTGAAATGTAGGATGAATGCACACTACAATGTACACAATTTGAAGGAAATTTGGGACTACATATAATACCAAAAGTAGGACACATAAGGTTATACTCATTTTGAATTTTTTTAAGATCACATATAAATGATTTGACTTCAAAATCAAAGGAGGTCACAAGAATTATGAATATGAAATTGAGACATAATTGTACATTTGTGTAAATATACACCAATAGTTTAATAAAGGTTTTTTTAAAACCCATATTTGATAGCATTTTTCCATTTTGCAAAAATTCAAAACTTCATTTTACTTTTTTCAAATGATTAAAAAAACATTTACACCATGTAAATTTTCAATGGAAGAACATTTTTCAACTTAAAAAATCATAATTATCAACATTATCATACCATAATGTAGTAATGAACATTTAAAAATCATCTAACATAAATTCGATGACCAAAAAAGAATTGAAAACTTTGATGGGAAAGATTGTTCTTTATGGTTTCTTTTATATATATGTAAAATTTCATGGGAAAATTATCCTTAAATGTAATACTTTTGGGCATATTCACAATTAGGGTACCATTTTTTGGATATAAGATTCAAGGATTTTATTTTTGCTATATTCTAAATATAGAATTTAATTGGAATAAACTTAATTAAGAGGTATTGGATAATTAAAATTATGATAAGTTTCATGGTGGTGGTGATTTTTCATATGCGTATGTAATTATGCATAAATATTTTGGTAGAAAACCATAAATGCAGAAAATGAATACATAATCTTTCATATACATTTTAACATGTTTTCTTGCATGAATGTTTTTTGCACATTTTACCAACACTTGGGGCCACAAATTTTTAACCTTAGTGAATACAAAAAATAAACCAAATGGAAAAAAAAGAATCATTTTGCTTGCTGCCTTTTTAGAATGGATTATGTAGTTTTCAAAAAAATTATACCATACATTATTTAATCAAATGCATTATATGAACATTGCGAAATATAAATTCATACATTAATTATCCATGAGAGAAAATTGAAGCCAATTTCATTTTTTAATACATTCCTTTTGATTATTTTAAGATAAAAATTACAAGTAAAAACAAGGATTCAAATTATTCAAAAGGATATTTATATTATATCCAATCCATTTTTGGATTTTTTTATTCGATTATCATGACACCATTCTAGTTATAGTCATATACCAATCCATTATAATCATGAAATAATAAATGTAATAAATATCCAAAATAGTCTTTTATAGTCTTTTTTTTGTTAGATCATCCTTTTGGGTACCTTGACTGTGAATATGCCCTTCTTAATCCTTTTGTTGGAATTGCAAAAATGTGACAAGGCTCTACAAATCAAAATAATACTTTATATTGGATTATTATAATCATTCATATGTGCATTGATTTCACAACATAATGTTAGATTGGGACAAAACCCATCATCTATTACAAAATTAAATAGTGAAAATTATTTTCCAAATTTTCACCATGAAGCATGAAATTTGGATAAGTACTAAAAATTGTCAAAATTGCGATAGTTTTTTGTGTAAACTGTAGCATGCATTCACCTTATAAAGTCATGGTGATGCTTATGTAAGAAATCAATAGTGTAATTGTTATGAACAAATCATTATATTTTGGTTTTATGAAATCAAATGTTTAATCAACCTTTTCCATTTGTGTTTAAGTCCTTTAATGCCCATGGCCCTATTCCATCTTAACCCTAAATCTTGCATGCATATTATTATATACATTAACTACATCCAAATCAACATTAGATGCTAGAATGACGCGCTCCCAAGTCATGGGGTGAAACCCACTTGAGGGTTTCACAAAGTCAAGTTGCGGAAAGTTGAGACTTGGTAGCATGCTCCCGGCTTCCAATTCTAAAAAGGGGTAGAGGGTCGAGTTAAGAGCCCAAGGATTAGACTAGGAAAGGGAACTAGCTTAGCTCGTGTGAATCTGCATCCAAAAACCAACCAAATCGGGTTAGTTTAGCATTTGGGACACCCTTGGGTGTTGGGACTTGCCACGGGCACTTGGACACACAAGACTCACCACGGCCCGGACTCGGGGGAAGCCACCACCTTCCCCCATATAGTATTCTCTGCG
>Ga0209611_10008789_pt1 | contig 15588 bp, 15 predicted proteins | sample S1TSphgellanicum_3_FD_187693 | JGI IMG/M metagenome (GOLD analysis project Ga0209611, IMG submission 187693) | Host-associated microbial communities from peat moss isolated from Minnesota, USA - S1T2_Fc - Sphagnum magellanicum MG (SPAdes) (version 2) | ecosystem: Host-associated > Plants > Peat...
AAACAGGAGGGCAGCATGGACTGTCATATGCTACATTCTGTACAAAGTGCAGAAGATAGATGGTTCATGGATGTTGAATCCAAAGGTCCTTATGGTCATGTTTTAGGTTTGACCCTCCTTTAGTTTTGGTACTAGTAGGAGCGAGTCTTGAATGTCCCACATGGTTGAATGCCTTGCAGAAATCAGAAGCGTTATTGGAGTGTTCTCATTGTGGCAGCAGACAACATTCAGCATGTCTTATACCTCCCATGCTTGAGAAGCCGGTTGGTGATTGGTTGTGCTCTGAATGTGGTGAAAAAACGAGTGACTACCAAGTGGAACGTCGTCACTATATTGCTGAAATGGGTCGAAGGTATGGATTGTAATCTCCTCCATCTTGTTGGATCTGCCGATGAATGCATAATTCTGCTGAACTGTGTTTGTACATGATGCAGAGCAAGGCCAGCATATGCTTGCCTCTTGAAATATTCTGGCCAAGTCATCACTAAGTAGATTCTGCATTAAACGTGTCCTTGTTGTGTCCATAGTATACACAACTATTGTGCCATGCTTTTATTTTGTTGTCTGTTTGTTCATGTCTTATTAATCTAGATCCTTTCATTGTCGAAACTGTCATATGCATTAACAGCTAGCAGCAGTGTATGTGGTTGTGTGAACTGATATATGGATCTGCACAGGTTTGAGGCTGCTAAACAAAGGAAGACAATGATGTTGGACACTATTCGAAAATTAGACCTACCCAACAATCCACTGGATGACATCATTGACCAGGTTAAAGTCATTGACTCTTCCTACTATGAGTTTCCTGGGTGACAGGTGCTGTATTTGCTAGGCTATGAACCTAATGGCATTGTTCAGAATAGCATTGTCCATACAATGTGGAGGTTTGGGGTTCTCTCTCTGTTGAGGCTATGTTGTGAACTCTGTGAATTCCCTGGGGAGCAATAGTTTATTTTATGGGGTTCCATGGCTGTGCACAGTTGGGTGGCCCCGATTGTGTCGCAGAAATGACAGGGAGAAGGGGGATGCTGATACGGGCCGCAAATGGAAAGGGTGTTGTTTACCAAGCTCGTAACACGTAAGAGCACTCTTTGCTTGAAAATTGTGAGAACAACTCTCAGAGGAACTATCTTTAAACCATAGTGCATGCGGTCTGTGCTTGTTACTCACTAGTGGATGTTCTATGAAATCTGGTTCTCCCTGGCTGTTCTGGTTTGTCACTATGGTCAGTCCATGTCACTAGAAAGAAGCATTGCAGCGTTATCACAATGGATCCCAACTCCTGCTTTGGAATGCAGGAAGGATGTAACACTGGAGATGATCAATATGCATGAAAAACAGCAGTTTATGAATGGAAAGAAAAATGTAGCAGTTATATCGGAAGCAGCCTCAGCTGGTGTGTCACTGCAAGCAGATAGGCGTGTCCTTAATAAGGTTTACCTCTATTTTTCAATTACTTCCCATGTGAAAGCATGACTTTCTTGATTTCTCTTACCAGGGCCTTTCCCAACTTTTGCCTTCTTGAACTTTTGGATAAAGTCTAGCAACAGAAAGTCCAAGTGTTTTTTCCCCTTTCTCTTTGTTTTTGTATTCCTCTTTAGTCTTGGGGTCTCTTAGTCTCTCATTCTCTTTTGGGTATGGTTGAGCTAGCTGCAGTATGGCTGAGTTTCCCCATTACTGCTTACTTTGGGACAGAAACTCAGCATGTTGGTTAATGTCAAACATTAACCTCCACCCATTGCCCAGAACTGATGCCATCATTGGGGATGGTATGCTTGGGGTCAATACCATAGGTATTGCTGTTGAAGGTCCCTGAACATGACTGTCTTGTGTTCTTGTTTTATCTTTTCTTTTAGGGCAGGGTTTGGTGTTTGGAATTTGGTGATTGGTTGCTATTATGTTCTCATATCTGGAATATCTATAACCCTTCTGTCAGATCATTTCTCAATTCTGCTGCTGTTAATGGAATGTGAGATCTTGCTCAAGCTTCTGGTGCAGAAAGCTGCCTTGTCTCTGTTTCCAGATCCTGAAGTGCTGGACGTGAACTGATTTTGTCATACTTGTTCGGTACCTGTATATTATTATAGAGGAGAAGAGTCCATATAACATTGGAGCTTCCATGGAGTGCTGATCGTGCTATACAACAATTTGGAAGGACCCATCGCTCCAACCAAGCATCTGCACCTCAGTATCGGTATGTTACATGCTTGCTAATCTTATTATTTGTGTTGTACACACTAGAATGTTATTTGTGGAGTTATGTTCAAAGAGCTAATCTGGAATAAATTTGGTGCTGTTGAATATTTGAGTGTTTCTCTGAACTATCCAAGCAGAATACATAGCTGATGGTCTGCCATCCAGGAATAGTTACATTCACTTGATAGTCCCTTGACTTCAGTTTCAGCTTGGCTGTGCTATTGCTGAGCATGGATTCCCTTTAGTGGGTGGTCTGGATTTTGACAGCTTTAACAAGCATCTAGTGTAGAATAACTAGGGAGTCATAATTTACTACTTTTTTGTTTGTCATGTATGTTGTTGAAGGGTTCAAGATATTCAAGCTCTCTGAACTGTCATTCTTCTACTCATAAATCAGTCAAAGCTAAATTTTCTGTGCTTGATATTTTTGCTGCAGATTGCTCTTTACAAACTTGGGTGGTGAACGAAGATTTGCATCTATTGTTGCTAAACGCTTGGAGACTTTAGGGGCACTGACACAGGGCGATCGCAGGTTATTGCCCCCCCATAATATGAGCACATCATTTTTTCAAGTCACAGTTTCAGCAGTTTACATGATTGCACATTTGTAAAGCAGATAGAAAGGCCAGAGGATATATCACTGGCTTCTAACCCAAGCCCACATGTTTTGGTGACAGGGCTGGTCCTTCTCTAAGTGCATACAACTATGATAGTGCGTATGGTAAGAAGGCACTGGCCAACATGTATAAAGCCATCATGGAACAGGTGTGTTTATTTCTGGTAATCTTCTATAGGGATGTGATGGGGGTCAGTTGTTGTTGGGTTTAGGGTTCATGCAATTACAGACATTTTTCAATTGGGAAGTACTGCAATATTGACATGGCTCTTTGTAGATGTTGCTAGGAGAGGGCCATTCACAATGAGCTTGTTTCTATGTGCAGGCTGAACCATTAGTAGCACCCCCTGGCTGTCAGGATGGAGATTTGTCCAGATCTAGGGAGTTCTTCCATCATTGTAGACAGGCTCTTATAACTGTTGGAATAATTCGTGATGCTGTTGGATGTAAGTGCCAGAATAACCATTTCCTTCGTAAATTGCCTGTGATTTCAACAACTGATAATTTCTTTGTTAGACATTCTGTTTTGGAAGTAAAGATGCCCCTTGTTCACTCTGAGGAGACTCTTGTATATGGAATATATACCACACTAATATTGTGCCTTCTGGTGGTCAAATACTGCAGTAGCTCATCATGGCAATTCAGGGAAGTCAGTTACAAAGCCTTCAGGAAGGATTGCCGAAGCTGATACACATGATGTAGCACGATTCCTTAATAGGGCTCTTGGGCTACCACCTGACCTACAGAATCGGTACTCCTTTACAGTGCATTTCTAATGCACTTTTTACCACAGATTAACTTGGCAGATAGTTTTGATTGCTCTACCTTTGTGTGAATCTGACAGTGGTGATCTGAGGAAGCTATAGATGCACCCTTCCCTCTGAGTTTGTCCTTGGTATATTGTGTGAGAGAGCTGCATCTGACATATTATTGGGTGCTGTCAATTATGTTCAGAGATGCTTTGTTGCTAGCTTAGTTCATTACACTTGTACATAGTTCAAGAGAGGTTGAAATCAGAACTGATACAATCACTTGCCATGCTGTTGTAATCAGGGTTTTTGAGTTCTTTGTCAGTATTTTTGATGAGTTAATACGAGATGCTCGCAAGGAGGGGCATTTTGACTCTGGCATAGTGGATATCAAAGCTAGCCTCATTGAGCTACAAGAGTCTCCTAAGGTACACTCTTGATCTACAAAAGCCACAACTCTGAAACACCTTGTTTGCCTGCTTGTGAATGTGCCACATGTTCAATGACAGCAGTGCAGTAGTGTGGACTCTGTTTGTCTTCATTGTGTCTTGGTTGAAGGCAGTCGATGGTTGCTGCAGTGGAGAATTGTTAATCACAATTCTCTTGATCTCCGTTTGTTGTCCCAGCTTCTTTCTGATAACTAGACAATTGCTATACAAATATCCCTGAGTATATATTTATGGCCTGCAAAAGCATATTTATCATGGCTGACAGCACGGTTTTATGTTTGCTGAGCAGACTGTGCATGTGGATGCTATGTCTGGAGCGCCAACCACACTCTATGTGTTAAAGATTGATCGAGGGCTTGCTTGGGAGGTAATACCAGCCATAACATGCTGCCAAATTATTTGAAATGCTCTAGCCAGTGTCCTCAAGGACCTTGAGTTTACCTCTGAATAATCATGTCTTATGAAGCCAACAAACCACTCATATGCAGGTGTTGCAATGCCAGTTGCCAGTTTCCATTCTTTTCTATTCAGACTCCTTCAGCCCATCAACCTGTCCTCTATAAAAGCTGCTTTGGGTCTTTACAAGGATTGCTGGGTTTTATTTATGTTGCCCAGGCTGCCAGTCAAATCTGGGACCAACATTCTGAGGGAGAAGGCACCCTGGACAATGGATTCTATCGATCTAGACGAGAATGGCTTGGCAGAACACACTATCTACTTGCAATTGAAAGGTGACAAGACTTCACCCCTTGATCTGAATGCTAGGCACGTGCTATCCAATTTACATCAGCTATATTGTTCCCCTTCAAGGGCCATCCAATGCAGCTTTCTTGTTTAGGATAAGCAGAAGAAATTACGTTTTCATATAGTGTTTGTCATCAAATCATGCAGGTCTGGAACAAATCCAACAGCGTTCAGAATCTTTCGGCCAGCCAGTGGAGAGGCTCCAAGGTCCATTACCTAGTGAAGAAACTTTTGCTTTGTCTGAACAAGCGTCAATATTGTGTTGTTTTTTTATCTCTTTTGTGGCAATCTGTGTTACTGCGGCATAAGCATAGAGAGACTAAATATGGGGTAGTGGGTTTTGGTTTTCTATGAGGTGTCTTTGAGTATGTTTTTCTGTGTCCTCTCTTATCAGATTGTTATTGATGTATTTTACAGGTGTGGACTTCAAACCTCACCTTCCTGAACATCCTATTAAGTTGTGCTGATAGGGGGTTGGATGTTGTCATGCCAGAGATATGCTATTAACAGAACTTCGCAGCAAATACAGCAAGGTATTGTCACCAGAACAATCTAAACTTGGGTGGCTAGAAGACTACAACATTTCAGCAGATCAGGTAACAAGCACCCTCTCTTGATCCTAAATGTAACTTAATGGGGCATAGGTATCATCTACATGCTTGCAGCTTTATGGGCATATTCAACTAATGTGATGTATGTATCATGTTGCTACATTGGTCTGCCATTTCTTGGATTAACAGCATCTGGGTCATGTTTTGTGGATGAATTTATTTCTAGAAGGGTAGGCTGATTGCGTAGTGTTTGTCTGCCAAACAGTCACCTCTTCAGATTCATAATGGCTGTGAAAATTGGGTTTTTTTGGTTTCAGTGCATGCATGGCCCAAAATGTAAAGTAGGGACAGTTTGTACAGTGGGTCGAAGAGTACAACAGATGAATATCTTGGGAGGTTTGATTCTGCCAGTGTGGGGAACTGTTGAGAAAGCTCTCTCCAAGCAGGTTGGTTCATATCCACTCCTGTGCCTATTGAGAGAATCGGTTTCTTTGCATCTCTATTCGTCATTGAAAATTTCTGTACCTAGGGTAACAAAACAAATGTTTGTAGTTGTCAAGTAATATTTTGAGATACTATTGGGAAAGGAAGGGCATAATTTATCAGCTGAAATTGAACTTGGATAGCATGCTAGGGTTGCACCTGTGCATCGACTGTTTTCACAGTTCCAAAGCAGGATGGCAAAGGTCAAGGATTCACACATGCAGGCAGTATGTGAGTGTGGCTGAACTTTTGCTGAAGAGGGAGTAATTTGATTTGGCAGGCACGGGCAAGTCACAAAAGGTTACGGGTAGTTCGGTTGGAGACAACATCTGATGGTCGCCGGATTGTGGGGCTACATATTCCCAACCCTGCCTTGAATGCAGTTCTGTCAGGTGAGAAAATGTGCTGCAGATGTACGTAAGGTTTTCAACCTTGTCTATGCCAACAAGGAAACTTCTGTAGTATTTATCCTAATTCCCTTCTCACCTTTTTAATGGGGACTCTCACTAATATTGGTCAAGTAACTGTTTCATGTGTGCCACAGGTTTGGATGGATTACAATCCAAGCTCTCAAATGAGCTCGGGGAGCTGGGGGTGTAGGCACTGCTCATCTCCCTTATTTACCTGTACAATGTGTGTAGTATTCAGTCTCAAAGCGGGACCTGCCCTCTTTCACTAACATCAAACACATTGCCCCCCAGGAACAAAGCAACTTGTTCTCCTACCTTTGCTATCATTGAGGTGAGCTGTTTAGTGTGCTCAAATGTATATAGTGGTTGCTAACATACATCTGCTTTCTTATGGGTAGTCCAGGACTCAAGAAAGGCTACAATTAGTGTTGCAACCAGGAATTTTTCAGGGTGGAGCTATTCAACATTTAGGGAAATCCCTTGACCTTGTCTCATCTTCTTTGGTGATGTATTTCACAAGGTTGAATTTACAGTGAACTCAAAAAAAGGCACAATATTGGTGTTGTAATCAGGAAATTTTTTCAGGGTGGACGGGCTATTAAACATTTAGGGGAATACCTTGACCTTGTCTCATCTTCTTTGGTTTGTTGTATTTCACTAGGTTTCCTAGTTTCCTGAGATTGGGAGGTTAATGTGAGTGAGAATAGTAAACAACATTTTTCTTTAGTATTGCCATGTTCAATTAGAATGCTGATGCAAAATTTTGGTTCTGTTTTTTGGATGTTACACTGATGGGAGTTTTGTAGATGATTTCCAACAGCACAGAAGCTAGATGATAGTACGTTGATTGCAATGCATTAGAATCAAGTTGATGCCATTTCCAGCATGGTAAATGTGGCATTTGTATCACAAAGGAGAGGTTCACAGATAACTAAGTTTTTTTTTCTGCCAGTTTTCTGATTTACTTCTGGCCAAAAGGGTCTACTATTTGTTAGCAGGATGTGGGTTTGCATTTGTGGTAGCCTGAAAGCATTGGAAACTCTTCTTAGGTTATTAGTCAATTGCACAAAGACTAGATCAACTCAATGTGCATGTGCATTGATCAGTGTATTTACCATTGATTTATGAGAGCCTTGTCTCTCATTAGCTCTTTTAGTTCCTTGACAAAGTCTGGCGGAGGAAATGGCTTGGCACTTCTTTTCCAGAAGTCATCTATGTCTGTTGGGATTTTACTTTATTTCCCCCTAGCTGTGAAGTGGTAAATGTATTGCAGATTGCAATTTCTAGACATGAGGAGATTCAGCTGGTGCTTGTAGCCTCTGAACATGTCATTGAGACCAGGCAGTAAATGATTTTGTACCCCTATATGAACCTTTGTTTTTGCTTGTAAATTCCCAAAATTACAAATTTGCTTCTTGCTTCTTGTTGGAAATTTGCTGGAAATTCTTTCTGCTGAAAGTTGACTGAAATATCGTGTATCAATAAGCTTATTCATTCACAACATGAGTTAGACAAGTCTTGTGTATCACTAAGCTTATTGATACACAAGATTTGTCTAATTCATCTTTTGCCTCTTAAATTTCTGTGTAGATAATCCACTGTAACTTGCAAAGATAGAGGAAAGAAGTTATGTCATTGAGAGCAGTCCCATTCATGTTGCTGCCCTCTCTAGGATGAAAAATTGCAAGTTCTCAAAAACTTTTCCCAAAATTTTCAAGTTGGGTTGATTCTGACATGGATCCTGAGTATCTGTTAAGGACTGCATGATTGTTTGTCTGTGTGAGATTTTGCTTGTACCTATCTAGGCATACTGGCAAGACTCGGTTGTTTACACAGAGCACTAATTAGCATCATTCGCAAAACTTTGTAGATTATCCATAGTAGTAATTAGCATCTTTGGCAAGACTTTTTCGCTAATCCGTTGTTAATTAACTTCAATGGATTGAAAACCTGATAGTTCCACATGTTCATTAGTGACCGACTTCCTTTGGTTCTCTTTTTGTTACTTTCTAGCTTCTGAAAGCACATTGCCTGACTTCTTCACCTTCCTCTACCTACCCTTTGTTTTCACCATAGGGAGGAGGCCATTCTCTTTGAAGTTGCAGTTTGATTAAGTCACGGAAAAGGCCACAAAACTCTCATAGATCAGTTGTCAAAGTATGACAACAAGAGAATTAGATTTCATGTTATCAAAAATTCATGTTTATATTCCCACCCACAATAAACCAGGCAAAGCAGTAATCCATTAGGTTGCATACTGGTGGGATGGCTATTTTTGTATGAAAGTTTTTTTACTTCACCATGTGTCAGTAGAAAATCTATAGGTAATCTTCATAATTTGCAATTTTTGTAAAATTCCAATAATTCTCCCAAAACACAACTGCAATCTCTGCTTAAATCAATTTCTTGTCTTTTCTGTCGAAAGCTTACATTTTGAGTGATGGGCTACCACCAGGACTGGATACTTCAAATGTAGAGAAGAGAAGGAAAGGAAACATGTTCCAGTGAAGTACTTGAAGCACTAAGCAACCACTGGTGCAAGGAAGCTGTGTGTAACTCTCACCGTCCCATCAATTAGTGACAATAAATAACAAAAAAACAAATACAATGGCAGCAAAAGCAAAATCTGCAAATCACCTTGCATTACACTAGATGCAAAAAACACCTGATTCATTTGCTTGGAAGCAGACTTCAATAAAATGGTACTGAAAATGGTTCCAGACAATGCCCTTCAATAGCACTGCTGGGAAAGCTCCATGTATTCTTCACTGAGCAACTCTAAGCTTCCTCACAGACACCTTCCCAGCAGGACAGACTGAGGATTTTGGCATTGAACCTTATAAAGTTAATCCAAACAACTTCAACCACAAATCACCATAAATCGCCGTTAATTTCATTTGCAATGTGGTTCTTTCTATTATCAATGTATGAAACACCTTTGTGATACTTGATTACAGAAAAGCTTGAACAGAGTTGCATGAGGCTTTGTATCATTTTAACTTTTGCACTTACAGCAGAAGTCAAAATAGCTGTCAGGCAATTCAAATAATTCCCCCTGAGTACAGTGCACTCTGTGTGAAACTATACTCTCTGGGATAATGAATGTAGTGACCACCAAAATATTTTACACATCCTGACCCCAATCTCCATCAAAAATTTGATCTCCTAGTTTTTGAGGATGAGAAACCGCTTGGAATAGTTATCACAGTTAAGTGGCAACCTCCCTGATCACTACAATCTGGTTACTTCACCTTGCTTTGTCAAAGTAGCAAGGGTTGTAACTATCTACTAAGCAGCCTTCACCTCCTACTTAAAGAAAAACTTCCATACTTCATGGACATTTGAGGAACCATCTGCAAAGTCTGCCACCAGATGTGCTCCCATGACACCTGCCAGAAGAAGACCACATAATTTCCACCAATGAGCACCCATTGCCTAACAAATGAAAAATCCAAACACAGGTGTGCACAACATACTATCAGGCCAAATGAATGCTTCTACCTCTATCAAAAGAAGCATAACAAAGAGAGGAATAAATCTCTTGAGACTAGATTCAGCTGAATAAATATCCATGTGGGAGCTTACCATCTTCTTCCACCATGTGCTTAAATTGCCTTGTTCCTCCTCCTCCAATGTAATGTTTCTTGCCCGCCATATACAAGACTCCATAAGGAGGTCGTAGGCACTGTTTTAAGGCAATAATTCCCATCTTAGGAGTAGATTAACTGGGGTGTGCTCTACAATTGCATTCTAGAGATGTGTTGTTCAGGGTTAATGGAAATGTGCAGAAAACAAAGGACCAAGTGAAAATTTAAGCAGTACCTTCTTGATCAGTCCATAAAGTTTGGGCAGTGATGCCATTGAATACACTGTGTCAGACATTAGTATGATGTCATAACCCCCCTCTTGAGCACTATCACTGTTGCCCCTTTCACAAGCACGACTACCAGACATTCTTCTACCTGCACGGTTCCTTGACACCCGGCTGATAACATCACCCATGTCACTTTCTTGCTCAGTGGCAAGCAGATCACTCTCAGTGAATGTGAAGTTGAAGGCATTCACAGCATTCCCATTCTGTGGTGAACCTAATGGCACCACTGACAGGACTTTATGTACATCCCCCCAGTCTCCAGCATAATAATGAACATCAGGTGCTATACTTAGTCCCTTGCTTTGTGTGGTCCCATCAGATGTAACCTTTGCTAGCCGACTTCGAGCCTGCTCCAAATTTACATTAACATTATGTATTGTAAGGCTTCTCAACACTTCAGCATTGAAGTCCTGAAAGTCCACACTGGTTGCCCCCTGTAACAATAGGTGCCAAATCATCAGAGATTGACCTGTTATGCAAAGCTTGACATGAAACTAACTGAGACAAACTAGACCACCAGCTGTCAAGCCCAATAAAACAGACCTCAAGGACAAAATCAATGCAAGCCCTCAGACACAACATGAGTGATACAAGTCACACCTACTCACCTTTATGCAAGCAAGTATGCCAGGTAGACCATGACCACAACCAAGCTGTTCAAAAGAAACACCACAACACCCATTGGGAAAAGTAAGGATCACCACAAGTGCATCAATAGACCACAATTGTCAGCCAAAAAAACAATGTTTCATGTTGTGAATCCACCATTATATCAACAAGCAACCTGAAAGATATCATTTCCAAACTATTCCACACTGCCACAATGCAGATATCAAACCTAACATAAAATTTCAGTCCTGGATATATTATACCTCAAGAACACGCTTCCCCCGAAATGACAGTTGTCCATCCTGAATTTCTCGCCGAAGTGTCTCAACAAGGTCAACTGCGCATTCCCAGAGCTTCAAACCTCCTGTAGGAAGGCACAAAAGAGACTTGCAAATCAGAAACATCTTCCTTTACTGCATCGAAGACAAAACCATATAAACTGCAGTCCAACAACTCTCTGAAGCAGTTCACCGTTTGTCCTCACTGTATCTTCTGATAGGAGCAGCACAATCATGTGCTGATAGAAGTTCAGCAAGTTCAGCTAATGAGTTCAGGCCATTGTCCTACCTTCATACTTTCCAGGAACCAAGTCTGCATTTCCTACAGTCATGACACTTGCACCATTCACACGCCCCTGCCACCAGAACCACAAGCACTTATGAGGCAAAATAAGCATACCCTAAGTTCACAAGTCAACTTCAGCTGCATTGGCATTGTAAAATAAAGCATCACATCTTGACATGAATGTAGTGACAACACATCAATAAGCATTACAGATACTATTATGTCTCTACACAAAAACTCAACATCACAAGAAGGGAGTTTCATACATTGAGTAGAGTAAGTCCTCCTTGTAAGGTAATTGCATCTGTCACAAACTGTTTAGGCTTTGGAACCTGTACACAGATGAAAACCCCTACGATCATGACCAGAGTGCTATGCAGAACAAAGGTTCACAATTAAAACAAAACACTCAAGAGGAGGGGAGGCTGAAAGGTAGATCTTCTGCATATTCTCCAATATCCATAAAAGAGGAAATATAGAAAGCCAAAGAACCTTGCAACAACAACAAGCCACTTGTCACAATGGACACTACACATAAATCAGCCACAAAGTCAGCAACAAATCAATCACAGATGTTCACACATCTGGTTGACAGGTTGCAAAAGCCTATAAACACCCATTATGACCACAATGTTCAAACAAAATTAAAACCCTAAGCCATGTTCTTCACAATAAACTCTCAAAGCAATACAAGCTGGGTTCACTTCAATGTCTTCCCACCTCTGGAGATGAATCTCTCTTTCTTACTGACATAGGAATGTCGACAAAAGCTCTTGACAGAGATCCGGCTGGGTTGATTGCGACATGAAATCAACCCGTCATTCGGTGTTTAGACCTATTTCCTAATTATAACAAGAAAAACAAAGACACGGTCTTTCTTTCTTACCTCTGCTGCAACAATCTCTTGAGACGGAGGCGGTGGAGGCAAGAGCGCTTCATCTGCAACACCAAAATTATTCTGGCTCTTCTCGAAATTTTGGAGTATGAAATGCGTCGACAAACCAGGCAAGCATGCGAAGATAGACGGTCCTCTCATCTTTGTCAGCAAGCACCTCTTCTTATCTAGCTTATTATATCTACGGTCTCTCTAAAGGTTTTGACTGGCGCAGATCTTCTACCACCGGAAGTTCGCCTCCTCCAGTCCAAGTTCTCTGCCTCGCACAACTTGTGGCACAGCTTTGTTTCACAGATCGAACTCTGTAACCTTCTAAAAAAAATTCCTGAACAGAAAGAACATCCTTCACATAAAAAGCGCAGCACAAAAACACAAGGATCTGGATCTGCTAATTCAAAAGAAGCCATCTATTTCCGAGACCTAAAACGGCAGCCATTGCTCAATCCCTGACAAAATTTATTTTCTCCCGTTTCTTTCGGAAATAGCAATCTTCAATCTCTCGAAAAACAATCACCAGGTGACAACAACAATATGCTCCTCACGATCTTCTTTACTAGCAAAACTGGCAACAAAACCACTTCCGATTCAAACCGAACCTGATTGCTATCACGAACAGCAGGTCCGAGAAACAGCAGAATCTGTGACTCGCTGCCAGAAACAACACCAAGCAACAGAAAGGTAGAAGGTTGATCTTTAGAGCAGTACCGAGACAAAATCACTTTCGTTTAGACCGCGAGAGCCCCTCGTTGCGAGAGCAGTTGGTTCCTGAACTTCGAATACAAAAACAAAATCTACTCGTGGAGAACAAACACAAAATCTATTCCTCAAATAGACACCAAAATAGCGGCAAAAACTACAAGACGACCAGGTTGCTTGTGCAAGACAACCCTACTGTCTGTCATTGTGCTTTCCACGCAACAACAAAAGAAGAAGAAGAAGCTTCTTTCTTTTGATGAAAATGACCAACGCCGCCGCACCGCGAGTGGTAATCAAGGCGGCAATGTTGTTCCGTCCTTTCCTTCCTTCCTTCCTTTGCTGTGAGATCGGATAATCAAAGAAGAAACAAAGCACCAAATATAGAACAACAACAAATCTAGTATTCTATGTTGGCGAGACTGCTGTGGCCTCTAGGATCCTTATAAACGCCAACGACGGTCAACCGCAACATCGTCTGCGACAAACCGGAGAAGCCGCTGCCACTCTGCTTGACTGCTACGCTATTGCGCTGCCAATCCATCGTCGTCTTCACACGTTTTCCCCCTTCCCTTGCAACGCGTTTCTGTCGTCTTCTACGTCTCGCGTCAGGGTTTTTCTCTTTTTTTGGCATTTTCCTCATGTAGCTGAAGTGGCGATCATCCATACGGAAGTTTAGCCAAATTTGGCTACACACAAAATATGAAAGTAAGAAACGTTTAAGCATCCTTCACATTTTTTGGCTACTATGGTAGAACCCCGAAGAGAAATCTGACAATTTTTAAAGAGTTTTTTAAATTCTTTTCGAAATTTGGCGACTAGAAAACGAATAAAACCCATTTTTGTCCACTTCGAAAAATAAATTTAGCCACAACAAAAAAAACCCTGAGAGAACTCGCGTTCTGTCTCGCGCCGCGCTCTCGCTCTCTCTCTCTCTCTCTGTGCGCTGCTTCCAGGTGGCTAGAATTGCCTTGTCTCACCCCATTCCACACTGCAACAGCCCACCCTAATTTGACCAGCAACGATTCCGGAGCGTAAGAGAGTCGGTTTTCCGGATCAGAACGGTCCAGGTCATCAGGGAACGGGACAGGTCATAGGGAATGGTCCAGGTCAAGAGGTTATTCCTTTGTGGAATCGACAACCGGAGAAGTTAGACGGCGGTGGTTACTGGGTCCGGTCCGGTCCGGTGTGTGGTCAAATTCAGTTGGCAACGCTCAGAGGGAAGTTAGGGGATGGGGGGGCCCAGGGGACCTTTTTTTTGCTTTTTCTTTTTTATCTTTTTCTTTCTTTTAGTGTGGACTTTTCATTTTAGGGGAGGTTCCAATACGAGTGGGTTTTTCCTGAGGGAGGGCCACCTGAGGATGTCAATGAGCTTGAGCATGTTCCCAACCTCAGGAGAACCCATGACGAGTAGAGATACCTCCATGCACATAAGCAACTCACTTGTTATGGGAACATGGGAACGTAAAACATAGTAGGAACTCCCCCTGGCATAACGGCCTACTTCATACCCCCCTTTTTTAGCTGTTATGGAATGCCTCCTATGACTTCTTTTTTTTTTAATTAATTTTTTTTTTCAAATTTTAGAATTATCCTTTGATTCCATTCTTTACATGTATTAAGGATTGAGAATCAATTGGGCCGTTCTAGGAATGAGGAGGGCCCAGCTTCACACGCAAGCCGAGAGTTGAGTGTGGGACCTAAATTCCAAGAATTGTCCAAGAATTGCCCCCACTTACTTCAAGGCCCTTATCTTGCCTATAGATCTTGTAGAATTTTAATTGGTTCAATTTTGTTCGAGAACAAGAGAGAAGGCACCTTACATAGAACGTTCCTCTTATGTTGCAACGGAAATATTTAATCGGGGTAATAAGGTGCCCTCCACGTACACTAAAAGAAACCTACCGGGTTCCTTATGTGTAGGGCAAAGCCCAAGGAGAATGACCATGTGAAAGTAAAGTACCCACCCACATGATGCAAAGTTTAGATCGCACATGCGATATTTTGGACAACGTGACATAAACCCTCAATGCTCACATCGCAATTTTTCAATAGCGTGGACTTGTCTAACAAATGGGCAAAAAATTCAATTTCTCGAGAGCGTGGACTTGTCTATACAAATGGGCAAAAAATTCAAATGAGGTTTCGAGGGCTGTTATTTTCCTCCTTATTTTTCCTAGCTAAGAATTATCCTGTTGAGAGGAAACAATTCTTCACTCTATTCATGTCGCCTAACTAACCACGGTGGTTTGCGGTCCACATGCATTAGGGACCATTGGCATGCATCTAACCATCCTGGTTAGATATTAACCATGCACATGCATCACCCTACCCAGTGCCTTCAGTACCTTATTATATTGTAACAATTTACATTTGCTACCTCTTTCACACTTACCCACTTATACAGGTGGTTAACTGGGTAGGGTTTAGGGTGGTTAACTGGGTACTCTGAAGAGGGCAAACATTTTGAGGAGTGTTCAGTATGTGTTTAAAAGAAATTGTGATGTAACCAAAGTGGTGATCGTCCATTAACTGATTTAGCCATATTTGACTATTAACAAAAAATCCAAAAAAACAAAAATGCCTTTATATTTTTTGGCTACCTACTTAAACAGGTAGAGAAATCTGGCAAATTTTTTTAAATATTTCTTTGAATTTTTTTCAAATTTAGGGGATTTCTTCAATAAATAGTTAAATTTTTTGCAATTTTTTTTTCAATTTTTTGTCAACAGTTCCAAATTTTTGGATCAAAAAA